>OCVV011012904.1_pt1 | contig 12039 bp, 7 predicted proteins | sample 1539721 | NCBI WGS metagenome assembly OCVV01 (sample SAMN02144230, study PRJEB22623) | gut metagenome | biome: sheep rumen | host: Ovis aries | place: New Zealand | reverse complement strand
GATATGCAAGATAAGAGAAATCTTCCAACCTCAATGGCTGACGTTCAAAGCAGATACCAGGCGATTCCTTACGGATGGCGTGAAATAGATATTGCAGCAGTAGTAGCGCTTTTGATTGTAGGACAGAGAGTGACAATTAAATATGCCGGTTCAACTATACAGCCAAATAATTCAAAGCTTCCGGATATGCTTAGAAAGAAAAGTGAGATTGGTAAAACACAAATCTCAAAGAGACATGTGATATCTCCAACCAAATTGAAGGCTGTTAAGGATTTCATGAGAGATTATTTTAATGTTATGGACGTTCCGGTAGATGAAGATGGATTGATTCTGTTTATAATTGAGAAATTTGAAGACCTGAAGAAACATCATGAGGAGTTATTAGCTAAATATGATGGCCATAAATATCCTGATAAAGGATTGATCGCAGATTCTTTAATGATAGTTAACGATGTGCTGTCTCAGCAGAAAGATAACTTTGCACTAATAGATCGTGTCCTTCAGCGCGAGAATAATCTTTATGACGCTCAGGAAGCTATGCAGAACGTGGAGGCATTCTTCAAAACTCAGGTTTCTGTATTTGATGCAGCTGTCAGATTTGAGGCGGATTTGAGAAATGATTTGGATTATATCAAGAAGGATGAAGATGCCAATACAGCGCTTAATGCTATTCGATTGATTACGATGGTACCTGTTAATGGACGGTATGATTACAGGAAAATACCGGAATTGAATGGATTGATGACAAAGGTAAAAACATCTCATGATGCAATGCTTGATGTTAAAAGAGCAGAGTTGTTTGAGATAATCCGGCAATGTATGGATGAAATCCATAATGCTGTTGATAGAGATAATGCTCAGACAAAGGCAATAAGCGATAAAGCGGATATATTCTATTCACAACAAATGGAAAAGGCAAATGAATCAACAAGTCTTGCGCTTATGGAAGGCTTCCCTGTTCTGATGTGGAAGTATCGTGATGATTCTGTGACTAAGATTGAGAATGCGATTAAGCCACCAATGGATCCGCCACAGCCACCAGTTACTCCTTCTGTAGTGAAAAAATATAAGACAGTATTCAGACAATCACTTTTAAAGGCAGCAACATTGGAAACAGAAGATGATATAGATGAGTATGTGGAAAAACTCAGAAATCAATTAAAAACAGTATTAAATGGAGCGGATGGTATAGAATTAAAATAAAAGGAGCAAAATGGAAATACACGATATAGATAAAGATGAAAATGTTGATATTTCGCTCAATGATGGCAATAAAAATACTAAATTAGTAGATCCAGCTAGAATAATATCTAATACTGTTGGTGAAATCGTAAAGTGTTTTACAAGAATAACACCTGCTATAGATAATGCTCGAAGTATGATGGGGGCAATTTCTAGATTTTTCGAAAAAATAGATTATTCTGCAATAATTGAAAAGATTAATCAATTTAGAGAATATTTATATCGACAAATAATGTCATTGCAATTGCCTCAATATAGTGAGGAAAGAAAAAAATCATTAATTCAATCGTATGAGATGTGGGGGCAATATGGATGGACAATGAATCCGTTAGCGTCTCCGGTGCTTTTCAATTCTTGTCCGAATACACTAAAAGATGCAAATGCACTAGCACGACATTATTGTAGTATAATGAATCCTATTTTTGATGAGATTAGAAGTTGCAAACGTGTTAAGAAAGATTTTGAAGAGGCAGTTTTTTCCTTTGAAAACAAAAAATATAAATCGTGTGCCTTGGTTTTGTTTACACTTATTGAGTCGTCCTTGATAAGAACTCAAAAACATACACGAGCAGTTGGAAAAGGAGCTATAAATAAAGCTGAGGATAGAAAAAACGATATTCACATAGAATCTTTTTTTCAGATGCTTATTCTAAACAATTATTTTGCATGTTTAAAAAAGATGTTTGAAGGCGCACCGAATTTTAAACCACAACCAGATGTGATTAATAGGAATTTTTTATGCCATGGTATGCTTTGGAGAGATGTTAGAAGAGGTGATTGTATTAAGCTTTTTTTAGTATATTATAACACGTTACTATATTTAGAGTTGCTTTATTCTTGATGATGGGAGAATTATTGAATGGACAAAAACGCGATTAAGAAATATGCAGTCTGGGCACGTAATGAACTGATCGCACGTGTCACACAGAAGGCTGAGCAATATGAGATTACAGAGAAGAAGACTACACCGGCAGAAGCTGATAGTATCGGTGGCAGACTTCTTTCAGAGGCTGAGAAAAAGCAGAGAGCTGCACTTATTGAAAAGATTAAAACGGATGGATTTGAACAGGTTATGGAAGAGGTTGCCTATACCTGGTTCAACCGTTTTACAGCGCTTAGATTCATGGAAGTAAACAATTATCTTCCGAGCCATACCAGAGTATTTACAAATGAAGCTGGTGAGTTCAAACCCCAGATTCTGACAGATGCTATCCAGCTGGAGCTGGAAGGTCTGAATATGGATAAGGTCTTTGAACTGAAGGATGCTAATAAGACGGAAGAGCTTTATAAGTATCTTCTGATCACTCAGTGTAATGCTTTGTCCTGTGTTTTACCGCGTATGTTTCAGAAGATTGCACATTATACGGAGTTGCTCCTTCCAGATTACCTTCTCCGTGAGGGTAGTGTTATAGAGCAAATGATCGCATTGATTCCGGAAGAAGATTGGACGGATCAGGTACAGATCATTGGTTGGCTATATCAGTATTATAACAGTGAACCGAAGGATGCTGTTTTTGCGGCTCTTAAGAAGAATGTAAAAATATCAAAAGAAAATATACCGGCTGCTACACAGCTGTTCACGCCGGACTGGATCGTTCGTTATATGGTGGAGAACAGCCTTGGCCGTTTGTGGCTGGAAGGGCATCCGAACGATGCTTTGAAATCTGAGTGGAAATATTACCTGGACGAAGCAGAGCAGGAAGCTGATGTTCAGAAACAGTTGGATGAAATCCGTAAAGAATATGCTGCATTGAAACCGGAAGAAATTAGATGCATTGATCCTTGTATGGGATCAGGCCACATCCTCTGCTATATGTTTGATGTGCTTGTGAAGATCTACGAGGATTACGGATACACAGCACGTGAAGCAGTCGGAAATATCGTTGAAAAGAACTTGTGGGGATTGGATATCGATGAGAGAGCGGCGCAGCTTTCTTATTTTGCTGTTATGATGAAAGCCCGTCAGTATGATCGCAGATTCTTTACAAGAGAGATACAGCCTCATGTTTATGCTATCGAAGAGAGTAATGGTATCACATCCGCTCCAATGCATGATATGGGTATAGATCTTTCACAGGAAGAGTATAACGAAGCCGTAAAGCAAGCCGTACGTTTGGTGGAAGAAATGCATGACGCAAAGGAATATGGAAGCATTATTCATGTTACTCCATGTGATTGGGATTTGTTGCGTCGATTTGCCATTCCTAGAGGAGTAAGTGAAGGTCAGTTAAGAATGGATATTTATGGAGAAATTGAGGCCTCCGATAGATTGCAAAGAATTATAAATGTGGCAGAAGCCCTTTCTCAGAATTACCATACAGTGGTGACCAATCCACCGTATATGAGCAGTGCTGGCATGGGTGAAAAGCTGTCTAAGTATACAAAAAAGCATTTTACAAATAGTAAATCAGATTTATATGCCGTTTTCATAGAACGTTGCAGAGAGTTTGCATTAAGAGATGGAATGTTTTCTATGATTACACAGCACTCATGGATGTTTCTACCTGGCTATGAAGGTTTGAGAAGAGACCTTCTCTTAAGCGGCTTACAGAATATGGCACACCTTGGAACTCGAGCATTTGAGGAAATAAGTGGAGAGGTAGTTCAAACCACGGCATTTGTGTATAGGAAAAGAGGAATTGTTGGATATGAAGCGGAATTTATAAGATTGGTAGATTATCCGTCGCAAGATGAAAAAGAGAAACAGTTTTATGAAAGCGATAATGTAATATATACAAAAACAGATTTATTCAAGGATATGCCATCAAGTATTTTTTCTTATTGGGCGTCACAGAATACATTTAAGGCTTTTACTGATTATGGAACAGTTAGTGATTATGGTGATGCAAGGCAAGGAATGGCAACGGGTGATAATAATAAGTTTGTAAGATTTTGGTACGAACCGAAATTTGATGAAATCGGATTTGGATATGACTCATATGAGTCATTCAAGAGTAGTGGTAAACGATATGTTCCATACACTAAAAGTGCGGGCCTTTGCAGATGGTATGGAAATTACTACAATGTCTTAAAGTTTGATGAACACAATTATGAGTTATTATCTCATAGTGGAAATTGTCTTCCATCAAGGCAGTATTATTTTAGAAAAAACGCGAATTGGTCTCTAATCTCAACTGGTCATTTTGGAGCAAGGTTTGCTGATACAGGTAGTGTTTTTGATGTCGGCGCACATGCTTTTTATGGAGATGATAATGTTTTAAAAATGCTTGGATATTTTAATTCGGTGGTTTTCGAGCATTTTATTAAATTTTTAAGCCCAACAATAAACTATAATTCTGGGATAGTTGCGAAGGTTCCTACATTACCTATACCAGATGAAGTAGCTGAAATTGTCGAAGAGAATATCGCATTGGCAAAGAAACTCTGGGATTATAATGAGTATTCGTGGGATTTTTTAGCTCATCCACTTGTTAGAAATAGTATGAGCTTGATAAAGAATTCATATGATTTTTTTGTAAAGGAAGTTACAGAGTTAACAGAAAATATTAGTTTAAATGAAAGAAGAATTAATGATATTTTTATCAAACAATATCAATTAGAAGATGAGTTACAAGCAAATGGAGAAAATAACAATGATATAGTCCTTGATATAAAAGAGATTATTAAGAGTTTTATTTCATATGCAGTTGGTTGTATGTTTGGAAGATACTCTCTTGATGAACAAGGATTGATTTATGCAGGTGGACAGTGGAATACAACAAGATATGTAGTGTTTCAACCCGATAAAGATGCTATCATTCCAATATGTGACGATGAGTATTTTGATGACGACATAGTTGGGCGATTCGCATTGTTTGTTAAAACAGTATTTGGTGAGGAGACTTTAGAAGAAAATTTGAGATTTATTGCTGACGCTATTGGAGGCAAAGGTACATCGAGAGAAGTGATTAGACAATACTTTATTAACAACTATTATACAGATCATTTGAAGATGTATCAGAAGCGTCCAATTTACTGGATGTTCGATTCTGGAAAACAAAATGGATTTAAATGTTTAGTATATATACATCGATATCAGACGGATACTATAGCAAGAATAAGGACAGATTATGTTCATGAGCAACAATCGCGCTATCGCACCGCAATAGCTGATTTGGAAAATCGTATTAACGGAGCGGGAACGTCGGATCGAGTTAAACTTAATAAACAGCTTACTACTCTTCAGGCGCAGGCTACAGAATTGCGAGAATATGAGGAAAAGATACATCATCTTGCAGACCAGATGATTAGCATCGACCTTGACGATGGTGTAAAGAATAACTATGAAATTTTTAAGGATGTATTAGCAAAGATAAAGTAAGAAAGGTACCGGTATGGATTCAGATAAGATTATACAGGAATTGAATCAGCGTTTTACCGCGCCCCTTCCGGAGTTCTATAAACGCCGTATCGTTTTTTGGTACGATGAAGATGGGGAGTTCCAGGATAGGCTTGATGAGGTTACGTTGACAGACGCAAAGCTTGTTGCTCTTACAGGCACTAATAACTTTGCTGTGAAAAAACTATTATCAGTGGATGATACCACAAGCAATTATCTGGTATATTGTCCTCTGTCTTATGAGAAACCGGAAGATAACTGGCTTCTGGATATAGAACTGTACAGCGAGGAGTTCAGGGCAGATCTGGTATCCATCTGGATGGACGAGCTGGGTATCCCGTCAACACCTGCTATGCGTAAGCAAGTGAAAGAATACCGCAAGTATTTCAATGCGAAGAACCGCAGGGAGAAGATCGCAAGCCAGGGCAAGACACCGACAGTGCCCGCTCAACTTCATATGGCCGTCATGGGAGCTCTTGGTGGTTTGAAGGATGTCACACCGGCGGCAATCATAAAGGAGGTTCTGAAGGCAGGGCTGGATATCAATACGAATTATCTATACAGGGAATTCGTAAACTATGGTGCGGACAAAGCGTTTTGGAGCATGGCGAAGCAGGGATCCGGTTATGATTCGGAGCAGCATGATATCGCTATGCTGGCAACACATATGCTTCTGACAGCCACCACCAGAACGATGCGTCTGGAATATCTTGCAGGGTTGGACGGATTTATTTCATCGCCGCATCAGGCGTTCTGTTTTGATTTCGTATCTGACTGGATGCACAGTGAAGATCAGGAACAGCTTACTGAGATTGCAAAAACTGTGGAAGAAGAGCTGAAGCTTCCGACACGCTTCATGAAACTGGAAGTCGGTGATCTGGTAGATACGGAGATCTTCCCATGCCTGGACGAAGTGATCCTCATCAAACTGATGACGGAGATAAGCGACCACATTATTGATGTGGATGTGATCAAGGCGACAGTTGATAAGCGTCGTACTACGGTAGGCTATGCGCAGTTCAAAGATTATTATGAGGGAATCCTGCAGGTGGCAAATATGCAGGCATTCTATAAAGAGCATACGACAGGCTTCCATTCAGCAGAGGCTAAGAAGGTCTGGAAAGAATATACATCCGAGTATTATGTGATGGATACCTATTACAGACTCTTCCATAAGAGCTTTGGAGAAAGCCTGAAATTATATAATTCGGATCTTCATGACCTGTTTACTCATGTTATGGAGAAAGTGGAAGGACTTTATACGAAATGGTTCCTCGGACAGCTTGGAGGAAACTGGTATTCTGTATGTTCAGAGGAACTTCAGAAGTATGGTCGTATATTGGAGATTCCTCAGCAGACAGATTTTTATAAGAGCAGGATTGATAATGCTGACAGCAGGGTGTTTGTGGTTATTTCCGATGCGTTACGCTATGAGGTGGCGGCTTCCCTTGCGGAGCAATTAAGGCGTGAGACTCAGGCAGACGTAAAGCTTCAGGATGTTCAGGGTATATTCCCTACAATCACGAAATTCGGTATGGCTGCATTGCTTCCGCATAAAGAGCTGGAAGTGGAGCTTCACGGAGAGGTGCTGAAGGTTATGGCTGACGGTGTATCGACTGATGCCTCATACCGTGACAAGGTGCTGAAGAATGCAAATGGAAACAGCGTAGCCATTAAATATAATGATCTGGTAAGCGCGAAAAGAGCGGATCGCAGTGCTATGGTTAAGGGCATGGATGTTGTTTACATCTATCACGATACCATTGATGAAGCAAGCCATACGGCAGATACGATGGTATTCCCGGCTTGTGATGATGCTATTCAGGAACTGAAGAATCTGACCAAGATCATCTGCAATGACTTTGGAGCGACACATATCCTGTTCACCGCGGATCACGGATTCCTCTATACATACAGCCCGCTAACAGAGGATGACAAGATAGATCAGTCCGGTTTCGTCAACCGTATCGTGGAATACGGCAGACGTTTCGCTATCATGATGAAGGATTCCAATCCGGATTATCTTCAGAAGGTACAGTTCCTTGAAGGTAAGTCGGAATACGATGCTTTTGCACCGAAAGAGAATGTCCGCATTAAGAAGCTTGGCGGTGGTCTTAACTTCGTGCATGGCGGAATCAGCCTTCAGGAAATGGTGGTTCCGGTCATTGATTATCATTTCCTCAGAAACCAGAGCAAGGAATATCAGAGAAATCAGAAGAAGTATGATACAAAGCCTGTAGAGGTAAGCCTTCTTTCCGCCACACACAAAGTCAGCAACATGATCTTCTCACTGAACTTCTATCAGAAGGAACCTGTGGGAGACAACAGAGAGGCTGCTACATATCAGCTGTACTTCACGGATAGCAGTGGAAAGCAGATCAGTGATATCGCAAAGATCATTGCCGATAAGACAAGCGACAACGGACAGGAACGTACCTTCAGGTGCAGCTTCAATCTGAAATCGTTGAAATATGATAACAAAGAGATATATTATCTTGTGATAGCGGATGCCGATGGACTTGTGGTATCTCGTGAAGAGTTTCAGATAGACATCGCTTTTGCGGTGGATGAATTTGATTTCTTTAGTTAAGTCGGAAGGAGAGCAATGACAAAAAAACAATTTGAGCTACGTGAACAGGCTATAAAAGCAAAATATATAGATAATAATGTTAATGAATGTGTTGAAGCTCAGATGGAATTATTTAAACGAATAAAGCTTAAGACCTTTTTTAGGTATAGGTCGTTGAATGAATATGAATTAAAAAGTCTAGAGGATGATACAATATTTTTAAGGTGGCCATCTACATACGAAGATATTGGAGACTGTACTCCTGTGTTCGATTATGAAGAAATAACGGAGTATATAAGAAGAAAAAAGTATGGTTTTATTGATGAGAAACAATACCATAATAAATTGTTAGATTATGAGTATATCAAGAATAATGATAAAATCAGAGAAAAACTAGATGATTTAAGAGATATGAACCTAGTGGCCTGTTTTACAGAAAGGTATAATAACGAAAGAATGTGGACGAATTATGCAAATCACGGAGAGGGGATTTGTTTAGCGTATAATAGCGTTGATTTGCTTAAGTATATTAGGGGGTATTCGTCTACACTAGATGCTCAGTTTTTGCCAGTTCGATACGTGGAATGTAGAGAAAAGTGTAGGGATATGATGTTAAATCATTATGATTTATTAGAAGATAGGCCTGAGACTAATAATAAATATCTTATTTCATGTATGACAAAGGATAAATCAAATTTTAGTTATGAAGAAGAATGGCGTTTTCTTTTACTAGCGGAAAGAAAAGAAGAGCATGTAGGTAAAGGAAAAAGTGCACCGTTTATAGGTCCTAATACTATTATCTTTGGATCTAATATAGATAAAAAGAGTGATTTATATATTAGACTTGTAGAAATAGCGCGGAGTAAGAATATTCGTACATTCGATTGTAATCAGCTAATATAATACATTAATGTTATGTGTTAATTGTGATGTTTTTGATCAAAGGGAGAAATCATAAATGCCAAAGCATAAAATGATTATGCATAATTTGATAAAAAATTCTATTTCGGCATACTTTGCTGCGGTTGAAATACATAATAAGCCCAACATAGAATATCGATATGAAACAGTAACTCTTTTGATTAACAATTCTTGGGAATTAGCATTAAAAGCATATGTAAGAAAGTATGTAAAAGAAAGAAGTATTTTCACCAAAGATGGACATACGATAACAATAAATAAAGCATTAGAATATGTGACAGAGGATATTAATCAGAAGAAAACTGGTAGCTTTGAGGCTGTAAAGAAGAATATTGAGTTGATTGAGAAATATAGAAATGAAGTTGCTCATTTTTATAGTGACAATATGGAACCATATATCTTTATGCTTGTTGCAAAATCAGCATTAAACTATGTTGAGTTCATGAAAATGTATTTTGATAAAGATATTATGGCTGAAGAAGGGCTTTTCATAATGCCTTTAGGATTTAAACTTCCATTTAAACCCGAAGATTTTTTATCGGATAAAGGAGCAAATTATATAAGTTCTGAAGAAAGCAAAGAATTCATAAAAAGCATAGTAACAGTTATTCGTGAATTAGATGCTGAAGGAATAGAAGATTCTGTGGTATTAGGCTTTGATATATACTTTGAAAGTATTAAGAAGATTTCAAATAGTGATATTGTTGCAGCTATTACATCTGTTGAAGATGCAGAAGTTATTTTTGGGAAAGTGCAACAAGCGAGATTCTCAGATGATCCAGGTGGGGCAGTATATAATCTAAGTGATGATGAGTTTAGAAGAATATGGAAGTATTCATTTAATAATCTACGTGACTGGTGCAAAGCAAATATCCCAGATTTTAAACAATCAAAATTGTTTTATGAAATAAAAAAAGAAGCAGAGGGGAAAATACAGTATGCATTTAGAAGACGATTGGATAACCATAATCCAAAATCACCTTCTAAGTACTTTTATACGGATAAATGTTTAGAATTTATCAAAGAACAATATATTTCTAAATATACAATTTGATAATTTGGAAGCGAGTTATTGGACAAGTGTAACAAGATTGTTGTCTCTGAGCCGACAAGTGAAACAGATAATAAAGAAGAATAGATATATTAATTAGGCGGAGTAAGCTCATTATGAAAAAAAATAAAAAAAGGGAGAATAAACCTAGTATTCCTGAACAAGAACTACAAACTGATATTAATGTCCTTAAGTATGCAAAGAAGGTTACTAAGAGAAAATATCTTCGAGAATTAGAGATAGAATCCGGAATAATTGAGCAGTCGGCACATATGCAAGCGGCTTTTTCGTTTATTACGGCAGTAGTGTTTATGGTTGCTCCTATTGCATGTGAGTATCGAGGACCCAATATATCGCTTAATTATATTTTTTTAATGTTTGTATTAATTACAATTCCTATTGTTTTAAGCCTTTTGTTTGCTACTTTAGCACATGACAGGATAAAACATGATGAAGAGGAGGATGGAGAGGCTTTATATCAGTATATTCTACAGAATGAGGATTGGTTTAAAAATGAAAAAGGACAATTAGATTATGAGATACAATTAAATATTATTTTACAAAAATCAATAACAGAGACGAATGAATCAAGGCTCAATTACCTTAGAGCATCTTCAAAATGTTTTTATATAGGGATTGGAGTAAGTTTAATTTGCTTTGTTATATACCTTTTGGCGATGTAGGAGGAAACGATATGTCTGATAATAGTAACCAACAGAAAAACTCGACAGAAAAACCGCAGAATAATGGATCAAATAATCCGCAGCGACCTGTTCCACAGATAAAACAACAGTATGGCAAAGATCTTTCTGGAATGGAAAAGAGAAGTAAATAAATCGTGGAGTAAGATGAGAAAAAAACATGTAAAATATCAGCTAGATTAGAGGACGTAAGTATTATAGAAGTTGAGCAAAGGAATAAAATGAAAGATTTTCAATGTTCAGCCATGCAAAAGTTTTATAAGACTTTGCATGATAGGATAAATAAAGTAGCTAAAGAAATATAACTAGTTGGAGGCGGGTTATGGACGAGAATAACGAGGCTGTAGCATCTGAGCCAATAAGTGAAACAGATGATAAAAGAGAAGAAATTAAATTGAAGCTTCGGCAGTACTTTGACGGACGTATTGTTCGTAAAGACTTGACAAAGTCTATACGTGAGGGAGCAAATGTGCCGGTATATGTTCTTGAATACCTTCTTGGTCAGTACTGTAATTCTGATGATGAAGAGATAATCAATGAAGGTGTAGAGAATGTTAAACGTATTCTTAGGGACAACTATGTTCGCCCTGATGAGGCACAGAAGATCCTTTCAATTCTTCGAGAGAGAGGAAGCTATACGGTTATTGATAGGATTACCGTGGCTTTAAATACTAGGGAAGACAGATATGAGGCGACATTCTCTAATCTTGGAATTAAAAATATCCCTATCCATCCGGATTATGTGACTAAGTACGACAGGCTTCTCTGTGGTGGTATATGGTGTATCCTTCAGCTTGATTATGAATTCATTGAAGAAGAAAAGAAGAATATGTCTCCGATTCATATTAGAAAGCTAACGCCTATTCAGATGCCTCATGTTGATATGGATGATATGAAGAATGGTCGCAAAGCATTTACGAAAGATGAGTGGATAGATATACTTCTTCGTTCTATTGGTATGGAGCCGGATAGGTTAACAGACAGAGTGAAGTGGCTTCTTATAGCTCGTATGATTCCGCTTGTTGAGAATAACTTCAACCTCTGCGAGCTAGGACCACGTTCAACCGGTAAATCATATATTTATGAGCAGATTTCGCCGAACAGTATTCTTGTTGCCGGTGGACAATCTACGGTTGCAAATCTTTTTTATAACATGTCCAATAATCAAGTTGGTCTTGTTGGTCTCTGGGATGTTGTAGCTTTTGATGAGGTTGCC
>OCVV010919846.1_pt1 | contig 12041 bp, 10 predicted proteins | sample 1539721 | NCBI WGS metagenome assembly OCVV01 (sample SAMN02144230, study PRJEB22623) | gut metagenome | biome: sheep rumen | host: Ovis aries | place: New Zealand | reverse complement strand
TTCTTTCATTCCCAAAGCCGCCTTGATTTTGGCGTTGGACACCACATAGTTCTCGGTGAGTTTCTGCATGCGCTGGATGTTCAGGGGCAGGTGGAGCACGTCACCGATCTTGGCAAAGCCGTTCATCAGGCCGCGGGGGATGTTCCAGATATGCGCTTTCTTGCCCAGGGCGCTGCATATCACCTCTATCAGTTCGTTGGTGGATAGTGCTTCATCATCACCCATGTGATAGATGCCGCTGGCCACATCCTTGGTCAGCAGGCCCTTGATCACCTCCTGCAGGTTGCCGATACTCGTAAACGAACGTCTGTTCTCAAAGGCACCAAGCGGCCAGGGAATCCCTTTGCTCACCACACCATACACAAAGTCATCCTTTGTGCAGTGCATAACCTCATCCCCCAACTTTACATCAAGGTGACCTTCTAGCACATAGAACCCCTCTTGCATATCGGAATTAATGTGGGCTTGTGCAATTTCCCCTGCTCGTAATTCTGTTACAGCAATTTGGCTCAAGGAGCAACCGCTTTCATTGGCGGAAAGCAGCACTCGCTTTTGGCCCACATCATGTGAAGTAGAAACAACAGATATGTCTTTTAATGATCGCCTCATTTCTTATTTTCCTCTTATTGCTTCATATAAACCTGAAGTCATCATTCCCCACCAGACACGTACAGAGTCTAGAGGGAATATGGCAATTTGTTTAACGTTATCACAAGTGTGTCTCCACATTGAACTGGCTTTTCGCTGAATAAAGGAATGATTGCCATGAGAACCGGATAAACGGTTATGTCCGAAATTTCCCGTTTCTAGAATAAAAGACATCACCTTATCCGCTTTTCTCTTCCATTTTGAAGAATTATCATACAACGGCATGGCCTCAACTGGCATTCCCAGCCAATCCACAGCTAGAGCCGCAAACGCTTTCCATTCACTTAGCAAACCAGCCTTCCTTATTCTTCGCTCTAATAGCTTCTTATCCAAAGTGTTTCGGTAAGTCCACAACGACCTACACCAGTCACAGATTTGCCTTAAGCCAACACCCTCTATAAAGAAGTGATGCAGAATATGGGTGAACACAAAAATCACATCACAATTTGGCGCAGGCAAGAATACTTGAGTATTTCCATTTTGCCACGACCTCACACTACCTGCAAAGAACACATCATTCTGTGCATCATCAATTACCCTATCTATTCGTTTAGACAGACGACAGTGTAATGTTCCATGAAGTTCCACCACATATCCACCCTTCATCGTCATTCCTAAATGTTTAAATGACTCAAATTCGCTTTCTAAATCGACGGCTTGTGGCACTAACAACTGCTTAGCCTTCTCATAGTTATTTTCACTCAATAGCAAATCAACATCGCCCGATGCCCTCCAAAGCGGCTTCTCATAACACTGCGCTATTCCCTGCCCTTTTATCAATATTGTATAAATATCCTCTTTCCTGAGCAGGTCTATCAGTTCAGCCACATACTCGTTCATGGCCTTATTTCGCTGTTCTACCTGTAACGTACTGCCTACAAACTGCAAAATAACATCCTTGGGCACTTTTGAATCGACCACCTTTTCAAGTCCGGCAGTTACCAACCCTATCACGGATTGCTCTTCTGCAAGTTGCAGAACCGCAGCATAGTCAATATCCTTGAATTGTGAGAGCCGCACCTCCTTTTCCCAAAGCCCGGCCCTCAGTAGTTCAAAGAATGCATATTGGTTTTGACTAATTTCCATTTAGCCTCTGAAACTCTTTAATGTTGCCTGCAGGCCAGTACGTGCATCCACAGGCAATTTCTCCACACCCAGGACTTTCTTAATCTTCTCGTTGGAGCTAATATAGTTCTCCGTCAATTTGCGTAAACGTTCCGAATTCAAAGGCAGATGCAATGTGTCTCCTACCTTTGCAAATCCAGCCATCACTCCCTTAGGGAGCTTCCAAATATGAGCTTTCTTACCAAGGGATTTACAGATTTCCTCAATTAATTCATTAGTGCTCAATGCCTCATCATCGCCCATATTGTAAATACCAGAAGGCACATCCTGTGTTAACACTCCATTCACGGCAAAGCAGATGTTCTCAACGGAGGTAAAAGTCCTACGGTTCTCAAATGCACCAAGCGGCCATGGAATACCTTTACGAACCACATTATAAAGCAGATTAAGATTGCCCTTGTTGCCTGGACCATGAATCATACACGGACGGAAAATGTAAACGTCTTTATTCTTACTTCTTACATCTTCCATCTTACTTAATACATATTCTTCCGCCTTGATCTTGCTCTCTCCATAAGGCCCTACTGGAGCTGGGACCACATCTTCTGTAAGTACGCCTTCTACCTTATCTGCAGCAGCCTTAGCGGTACTGAAGAATACGAACTTCTTGCACTTGGGCTGAGCCAAGAACCAATCATATATCTTTTTTGTTAGTTCAGTATTCACCTTGAAATACACATCCGCAGCACTCTGGTTCTTGGTATCATGCGCTTTACCTGCAAGATGTATAATCGCATCCACTTCTGGAATCTCTCCCGGTTTATTAAGATAATCCCATCCAAAAGTGAACCGCACGCCATCCTTTATAGGAGAGACTATGTCTAACCCATAAATAGTATGCTCTTTCTTTAGAGCCTCCACGAGGTTCGAACCCACAAAGCCATGGACTCCAGTTATAAGTATTTTCATATGATCAACCGTTATGCGTCTTTATAAGTTCAAACACCTTAATAAAATATTTCATGAATAGTAAAGGCATACAAGTCCAGATACCATTCTCTTTACACGCCCTCACAATTTCCTTGTTTAGTAAAATGTTAGATTTTAAACCATTAGTACTCCTACCTCCCGTTCTCATCTTCATAAAGTCCACAGGTATATACTTAGCAGGAACTTTGTTAGTGTACAAATGTCTTATCAAAAGCTCATAGTCTGCTGCGATATGATAATCATACTGGTAGTACCCATACTTTTCGAAATTCTCTTTGTAAGTGAAGAATGTGGGGTGAGCCGGCATAAATCCAAAGCGGAACCTCCAAGGTTTCCAATGTTTACTGCTATAGTAACGTACCGTCTTCTCGAGGTTATCAGGATTAACAAAACGTACGTCTCCATAAACAGCTTGAACACCAGGATTCTCCTCAAATGACTTCACAATAACATCAAAGATGTCATCTCTATGATAGAAATCATCAGAGTTGATGATACCCACCACATCACCAGTGGCCATTCGAATACCCTTATTGATACCATCATACATGCCTTTGTCTTTCTCAGAAACCCAGTGCATCTTGCCCTCAAACTTAGGCTCATACTCTTTAATGATATCAACGGTATTGTCCTTCGACCCACCGTCTATCACCAGGTATTCATAGTTATTGTATTTCTGTTTCAGGACACTTTCAATGGTGTCTTTTACTGTTTTTCCACTATTAAACGTGACGGTTATAACACTAATCTTCATTTGTGATATTATTCCTTATTTAGAAGCGCCTCATACAGTGAGACATATTTCATATAGCAACGATCCTTGTCAAAACATTTTTCTGCATGCTTTCTACATTCCTCAGCATAAAGAGGTTTAATTTTTAATGATTTGATAGCCTCAGCCATAGCATTAACATCTCCCTGCTTAACGACGATGCCGGTTTTATCAGTCAAAGATTCAGGTGAACCGCCTGTCTCATAAGTCACTACTGGAGTGCCGCAAGCCATTGCCTCAAGATTGATGGTCGGAAATGTATCAGCATAGGTAGGATTAATCAAAACATCTGCATTTGAATACAATTCCATCAACTCCTGTTGATTAGATGTTCGAGTAATTCCTGTAATGTCTGACGGCAGGGATTTAACTTGTCTTTCGGACAATCCGACAAGTGTGATGGTGTATTCCTTTTCCGGCAGCAATTCCTTTAATTTATAGATATCATACAGACCCTTATCCTTATGCCACACATTAGACACAGCAAGAATTCTGAATATACCATCTTTAGGTTTCCCCTGTGGCTTATACGTGGCTAAATCGATCCCATTATGGAAAACATAAAGAGGATTATCCTTCAAGAATGATTGGCGGACAAGCCCACCAAGCCATTCAGAGACCGCCACTATATGGATATTCGGATTTGATGCCAGATATTTCTTTTTCAGAGCATAATTCCTCCTTGATTTATCCCATAGGATAGATTTTTTAGGATACTTATTCTTTAGCTCACAATCATGACACCCCGTCTTCCATTTATCACAACCAGCAATTACAAAATGAACGCAATGACCTGTGAAAGTCCAACAGTCATGTAGTGTCATCACAATGGGGATGCTGGTGCTGTTCAGGTATTCGAATAAAACCGGATAGTTTAGATAGTAACCATGAAGGTTATGTATCTGAATAACGTCAGGTTTTATTTCCTTAATCTTTTCTACGAGTTGCTTGGTGGCTGCCGTTGACCCCAACCCATCTGCATCAAACAGCAGACTCTTCAATGCATGAAAATATTCACTCTTTACACTACTAAAAGGTATTGTTGAAAGCTCTGAAGGATTAACACGCCTTGCCCCATGAGCAAGAAACACTTCCCACCCACGTTGTTTCATCATTAAACCCACCTGCTCAGATATCTTTCCGGTAGATCCCTGATTGCAAGTAATAGAAATTATTAGAAGTTTGGGCATTAATACTTCTTATTGCAACTGATGAAATAATTAACGTGACTCACAGGCCAAAAAGGTTCAAAATGTCGCCTATTTATTACTTTCCCTCCAAATGAGAAATAGTTCTTATAGTCACTTTGAGAAAAGACATACTTGTAGTGTTTGCATGCAATATCAATTGACGCAGAGTTAGCATGCTCTAATCTTCCATAAGGGAAAGCGAAATATTCACAACAGGTGCCTAATCTCTCTTCTATTACCTTTCTGCAATCTCCAATTTGATGTTCTAATTCATCTATATTATTATCATTTATGCAGTAGTGATCCAACGTATGGGCTCCTATCAAGAATCCTCTATTTTGAAGATCTTTCATTTGAGCCCACGTCATTGGCTGCTTCCCTGGGCTTTTGGTCGTATCCTCCGTGAAATTCTTAATGTATGCTTCGTCATTATTATCTGCGGCATCCGCGAAATTGGGATTAATAAAAAACATAGCATTAACGCCATACTTTTCCAATTGAGGCGCTATCTGAGTGTAGCAGTCTCGCCAACCATCATCAAAACTAAATGCAAGTGTCGGTTTTGTTACTTGTACTCTATTCACTATAAGGCGAACAGCCTCTTCAAAATTCACGAATTCACATGTTTTATGCAAAATATCAAGTTGTTTTTTGAATCTGTATCCATCCTCAATGTTGTCATGATTCCAATCTATCATATGGCCATTTAGAATATGGACACAAGAAGAAGGTGCCTTTAAATGGCCCAATAGCGACAAATATCCCCCTCTCAATAGCTTCCTTAAAGAATCTTTTATCATTTTAGAACAAATTTTATGGCCTCTATTGCAGCATCTGCCATGTGTTTTGGCGTAGCATTATTATTATAATATATTTTAGCATTAAGACCCATTTCTATATACTTGGATGGGTTATTCATAGTATCTATCAATATGTGGGTTAGTTCTTGATCATCGTCATATAAAACTCCATTAACCTGATTTGATATGTGGTAAATCTCACCTCCTGTTATCGCATCACGTCTAGTAATAAAAGGAACCCCATATCCCATACTTTTAGGAACCGATAAACCAGCTTGAGTTGGGGAAACACATATAATTGATTTTTGAAAAAATGTAGCCAAAGCAGTTTCATCATATATTGGGCCATAAAAGACAACCCTATCTTGGAGTCCCATAGAGTTTACAAGAGCTTCTATCGCATCGCGCTCAGCCCCTCCTCCAACAACATGAAGTTTGACATTTGATTTAACAACACTAATTGCATCTTTAAAAGAATAAATTAACTTATCTAACCCCTTCCCTTTATATAAAGACCCTACAAATAATATATCCTTTTTTAAATCTGGTTTAAATTCAATATCTGCTACTTCAGTAGTATTAGGCGCCACAAACACATTATCCATTTTCCTTCCTTTCCAGAACTTCTTGCTTTCGCTCATATAAAATATTAAAGCATCAAATTTAAACAGCAGAAAGCCATAAATAGAGTCAAGGAAGTTATGCTTTCTATTCGCATCATAATTAACGGTATAAGAAGCTCGGATTCCAATATTCCACCCTATTGTTTTAAACTTTGTTTTGAAAAGGCCTAGAGTAATGGAATCCCAAAAACGTAGGTTGGGAGATGTAATGACAATATCATATTGATTCAATAAACTCTTAGCATTTTTAGATAAGAACAATAAAGACCCCACCTTAACTGTTTCTAGTTTCATCTTCTTAAAACAACAAGGAGAGTTACTTTTATCATCTTCAACGTATCCTACTGTATAATCAAAGCTTTCCGAAATAATATTAAATACCGGCACTCGGTATTGCATTATTGCTGGCTCTATTTGAAGCACCTTCATATTTTACCAATTAAAAACATAATTATATATAGTTAACAATCCCCCCCCATCACGAAGTAATGATCTAATTTTGGGGACCACGTATTCTCGTATCCTGTTTTTCTCTCCTGTTTTATGACCTTAATAATTTACTTTATAAAAGCTCCACTATTGTATAATTTTGTTTGAAATAAACTTCAGTATTGACTCTGCTCTCTTATCTATTGTCAATCTTTCTGCCGTTTTCAGTGCACCAGCCGCCAACCTGGACCTTTTTTTCTTATTATCCCGTAAATCGCTAATTGCAGTCGCAATTTCCATAATATTTTGAGGATCAATCAAAATGCTATTATTCTCATCAAGAACGTCCCAATTAAAAGGTAAATTACTGCTTATAATAGGCAATCCGCAAGCCATTGCCTCAATAACTGCATTACAACACCCTTCTTGCAATGTGGGTAATACAAATATATCCGATGCATTTAAATACTCAGGGATCTCTTCATGAAGGAGCCTGCCTTTAAACAAAATATTATCACATAAAGGTTTAGCATCACCATCGCCAATAAATACCGAATATATGGCATCACCTCCTGCTATCGTAGATATCGCTTTTGATACACGGTTGGCTCCCTTTCGCTCCACAAACCACCCCACAAACGCCACTATAAATGCATTTATAGGTAAACCCAATTTCTTCCTACATGCCGTCTTATCGATTTTTTTAAAAAGTTTCGAATCTATAGCATTGGGTATAATTACGCACTTGTCTTTAGTCGTAAGTTGTTTCTTTATACTTTCTTCTTGATTCTTTGTTGACACACAGATAACGCCGGAAATATAATCACAAAAATCCTGCTTATCTTCATTATCACAAGCAAATTCAATCCCGCTCTCGCCTGTTGCCACGAAAAGTGGAAGATGACGCTTCTTTGCGTAATGATAGCCCTGATAGGCAGAATGCCAGAAATGGCCATACACTATATCCGGTTCCTGTTCCAACATTTTTAATCCCCGTTGAAAAGCACGATTAAGGCACCATGAAGAAAGATAAAATGAGCCTATATGGATATTTGAGAAAGAGGAGTATCTCGGTCTGAATATAGTTATTGTTCCCTGCCCAATACTTGTCACTTCCTTTTTTTTATATAATCGACGGTTATGAGTAAGACTATACGGAGCAATAACTTGAACTGTATTTCCTTGATTGGCAATTTCATTCACCAATTGTTTAACAAAAGAAAAAGCTTCTCTCTTGTCATCCGGATAATCAGGAGTTAATACAACAATATTCATCAGCAGACTTTAGTTGAAGGAAGGTGGATTAGTTCACCTAATCTAAGATCGGTCTCGTATGTGTCAAATGGTCTTAAACCCGCCCAATCAAAGAAAGTAAGCTCACCGAAATAGGGATGGCCATCAATCTCATAGAAATCCACTCTGACAAAAGGAATGTCCTTTGACAGGACAGCTGCAATTTCCTTCATTTTCTCCCAAGATGCGGGTTTCATGAATTCAGGCTTGTGTCTAGGCCAACCATGATTAATATCCACAAAATTAAAGTCCATATCATAGAAGTTCTCATAGCACCCTTCACCCTTAATGGAGAAATACATCAGCGTGGGTTTACCATCAAAGCACCAAAACTTATAGTCAATAAGAGGAGACGAATTGTTACCACCTTTGCTCTCCAGAAGCTTCTCCGATATCACGCGAGGGGAGACATTCTTATATGGCCATTCTCCGAGTCCGTAATAAAGATTCTTTCCCAAAGAATTGCGCATTGCTTTATTTGCATCATCCCTGTTTACCTTCGATTTGTCTCTACATACCAAATTGTAACAACTATTATGATTTGTTTTTAGAACAAAACGTTCAGGCAATGCCTCCCAGTCGATATCCTCTACTCTTTCCCACACACCATATAAAGGAACAACATACTCCGCACCAATCTTCTCTGCAATATAATTTTTCACCTTATATTTATCGACCATCATTGTATACTCAGGATGTCGATTATATAACTTAAGCCAATTGAGTTTCTCATTGAATGTTTTTGGGTTCTTTAAATTCAATTTGTACCCAAGCTTCCACCGGAACATCAAACGTAAATACGTCTTCTCAGGAAGAATGTGCATTCCAAAAACCTCGAAAAAACTCATTAAAAACTTCTTAGGACTTCTCAGCAGAATCTTTAGTCCTGATAAAACATTTACTCTCATATTCTTACAATCAATTTATTCTACTTATTTTTTTATTATAAAATTCTGAATGGTGAGCAACTAAGATAAAGAACGGGAACAGCCAAATAACAAGGTAAACCACATCAAAGGCGCAATCCAGAATGAAAAAAGCCCCAAAACTGGCAAACTCCAAGAATTTTATATCTTTTGTTACTCGATATCTTTTGAACTGTCTGATTAGAAATCGAAGTTCCATAATTACAAAGATTAATAATGCAATAAATCCGGAATTTGCAAACAGCTCTGAATAAGTATTATGTGAATACAAATTAAGGCTTGATCTTTTTCCAAAACACCCAGGTCCTACTCCAACTACTGGATTGTTAATGCCTACATTTATTGCTTCTTTAAACAAAATGGTTCTTTCATCTTCTGCAAGGTCCCTTTCACTTCGTTCATGAAGGACACTATTCATATAAATATCCGTCACTTTATGGTAAGACATTATACATAGGAGAAAACAAGTTAGCAATAAAAGGGCTCTATAATTACGGCTTATAACTTTCCCTTTAAAATACCTTAAATACCCTAAAACGAGGAATAAAGGAACCTGGATAATAAGAATTTGGCGCGATCCTGCAAGAATAGCAATAATAAAAGACCAAGGGACCAATAATATAAATAAAACCCTCAACAATCTTTTCCACGCACTCGACTTAATTAAATCCGGCCAGATATAAATAGAAAAAGTCAAATAAAAGGTAAAATAGCCTAACGCGTTAGGGTTAAAAACCCCATCATCCTGTAATCTTTCCTGCCCAAAAATAAATTGTCCAGAAACAAACAATTTATAAGCGAACAGTATCATCTGAATGTAATAAACCAGCCACAGACCATATAGCCACCTAAGTGTTACCTCTTTTCTGGCCAATTTATCAACAATATATACAAGCATAAACACACCTAGGCACATTTTTAGCGATTTGCCGGCCAAACTATAATCAATCGCAAATAGAGCAGTAAAAGCTATCCAAATGTATAATAAGAGTATTGATCTAAATTCATTGTTTTTAGAAAAATACGGTTTGCTAATAACAGACAAAAAAAAGGCCAAGGGGACTACTGTATACAGCATAATGCTATTTATGCTTTCATTAAAACTAAAGAAAGCAAAAAGATATAATAGTATTATTATCACCCATTCTCTCGTAGACACACTGCTATCTAACATATTATATGTGTAAATCTATTGATTGAAAGATTTTTTTAAAGCGACAGTACCAAGTATGCTCATTCTCTGCCCTTTTTCTCGCCGCTCGCTTAATAGCAATAAGTTCGCTTTCTGGCGCCTTTTGTGTATAATACTTTCCTTTATCGACCAACTCTTCATTAGAAGAATAGAAAACGATTTCTTTGCCATCTTCAAAATACTCAGAAAGCTCCGCATTATACCGGCAAATCTCTATTCCGCCAGACATAGGGATTTCAAAATTACGAAGATTGATGATCTTAAGAGGATTCTTCAGAACATCTGTATGAACTGCAGAGGTAGACGCTAAAGACAACGCATATTGAGAATACTTATAACATAAATTGTCCAAATTAATAGAATTCTCGTGAAAAAGATGATTGCTCTCAATAATATCTCTTTCTCCCAATAATTTATTCTTTATTGTTCCCAAAAGCAGTCTTCTCCCTTCTTTAAACAGAAGCCGTTTATACAAAACATAGGACGTATTAATAGTTGGGAGTTCTAAGTATAATTTGGGGGCGCCACCCTCTTCATTTCTCACTCCACTTGAAGAGACTTTATTACCATAATACAAAACCAGATCCACACCATTCCCTAACAAAATATTCATCATCCTAGTTCTACTTCCATATGGCGTTCCAATAAAACAAACTTTCCTTTCAATGGGCATCTCATGATATTCAAAACAGAAAGGACTAGCTGCATATGGAGCAAATACAGTTTTTGCTCCCCATTTATCGTAGTAATGTTTTGTCTCTTTTGCGGTAAGCCATACTAAGTCAAATGAAGAAGCCAAATGTTTGTCCATATAAGGAATAACAAGGTTATCTGGTCGAAACCAAATAGATGGAATTCCTAGTTTTTTCGTTTCATGTAATAAACAAATAAAACTGTGATTATCTTTGACTATCATATCGGTCATAAAGACATCATATCGTTTATTGGCCAATTGTTTACGTGCAACCTCAACAGCCTCTTCCCAAGACTTATAAATCAAAGGATTAAAGGCCTCAATACATATACCATGATGGGTTAATTCATCGAAAATATGATACCTTTGCCATCGATACATAAGCGTATCTACCTCCGGCCAAAAATAGAATATGTTAATCATATCAAGACGTCAAAAATGACAGCTTATCAAACTAATCAAGAGAAACGAAATTTAATGCTATCATAAACTACCCCTTAAAAAATTGTATAACTTCCTTAATGTGTTAGGTCCCAAAATAAGTAGAGCATAATAGTATATTTTACATATCATGCCACGAAGAGAGCATGATTCATAATATGATGCTAACATTTTTCTAAAATACTCGTGTCTTAAACCCTTATTTTCTATATCTGCTAATAAATCAATAAACCATGCATTAGAGAAAAAATGCATGCTCCGAAATGCTTTTATCTCTGCTTTGTTTAGATTAAGATCTGTATATATTAGATTGCCAAATTTCGAATAAGCCCACAAGGGATTCCATGAAATACGGCCACCAACATAGTTAGTTACACATGCGGATCTAAGAATCATTTTCCGTTTTTCATTCTTTATTGCATACAAAGGGAGCAATTCGGGCTCCATTGCCGTCCCAGATGATATAATCACATTTGTTATATATGACCTTAAATATGATAGATTATAAACATTGTTGCATAGGAAAATGAATTCACCGATATTAGTTTTCTCGGTAGCAAAATAATTAAACACTTCCTCAATTGTGTTTAAAGTACAATCCTTATTTGGCGTAAATTCACCTGAAATGGAATATTTTATCCAACAAGCATCTTCGTCATCGATATCATTAATATCATTTAATATCGTTTCTAAACTATTGGGTTCTGTTAAATCGTCATCGCTTAACAGCCACATCCAGTCGGTTTCGGGAAGGCTAAAAGAATATGCAGCATTCATAGAATGGCCTGTGTTTACTGGCCATGAATAGACGTTGACTATTCTCATAAACTGTTCCGGCAACTGAGATCTTAACCATTCCTCTACATTATAATTCGAATGATTGTCTGATATCCAGATTGTATAATCCTCCAGATGCCCCTGACATTCTAGACTCTTTAGTTGAGCCAATAAAGGTTCTTTTCTGTTATATGTAAGTAT
>OCVV012866982.1_pt1 | contig 12042 bp, 10 predicted proteins | sample 1539721 | NCBI WGS metagenome assembly OCVV01 (sample SAMN02144230, study PRJEB22623) | gut metagenome | biome: sheep rumen | host: Ovis aries | place: New Zealand | reverse complement strand
CGACATCGGTTACGGCGGTCTCGACCACGTGATTGCTTCTGGTGAGGACGTGAACATCCTCGTGCTCGATACTGAGGTTTACTCTAACACTGGTGGTCAGGCTTCTAAGGCTACTCCTCTCGGTGCTATCGCCCAGTTCGCTGCTCAGGGTAAGCGCATCCGCAAGAAGGATCTCGGTATGATTGCCACCACTTATGGATATGTATATGTAGCTCAGATTGCTATGGGTGCTGACCACGCACAGACCCTCAAGGCTATTCGCGAGGCTGAGGCATGGCACGGACCTTCAATCATCATCGCCTACGCTCCATGTATCAACCACGGTCTGAAGGCCAAGGGCGGTATGGGCAAGAGCCAGGCTGAGGAGAAGAAGGCTGTTGAGTGCGGCTACTGGCACCTGTGGCGCTTCAACCCAGCACTTGCTGAGGAAGGCAAGAATCCATTCTCTCTCGACTCTAAGGAGCCTAACTGGGAGAACTTCCACGACTTCCTGCTGGGTGAGGTTCGCTATCTGTCTGTTAAGAAGGCTTATCCAAACGAGGCTGAAGAACTCTTCGCCGAGGCACAGAAGATGGCACAGCTCCGCTACAAGAGCTATGTTCGCAAGACTCAGGAAAACTGGGAGGACTAATCCCTATCCTATCTATAATCAAAGAGGTGAAACCATTGGTGGTTTCACCTCTTTTTTTCGTCAATATTTTTTTTATTCTCAAAAAACTTTTGTAACTTTGCAGGGTGGTTAGCAATTATCAACGAAAAGTAAACAAAATAAACAAATACGATTATGAAAGAACTGAAAGGAACAAAGACAGAAAAGAATCTGCAAGAAGCGTTTGCAGGAGAGTCAATGGCTCGCAACAAGTACACCTATTGGGCATCGAAAGCAAAGAAAGACGGTTATGTCCAGATAGCAGCTATCTTTGAGGAGACTGCTGCTAACGAGAAAGAGCATGCCAAAATGTGGTTCAAACTCTTGGAAGGCGGAGCCATCAAGGATACTGCCAGCAATCTGGAAGCAGCTGCCGGTGGCGAGAACTTTGAATGGACGGACATGTATGCCCGCATGGCTAAGGAAGCTCGCGAAGAAGGTTTCGACGAGATAGCCGAAAAGTTCGAGGGTGTTGCCGCTATCGAGAAGGCTCACGAAGAGCGCTATCGCAAACTGCTCGACAATGTCAAGAAGGAGCGTGTCTTCTCTAAGGATGGTGATGTCATTTGGCAGTGTGCCAACTGCGGTCATATCGTGGTAGGCAAGAAGGCGCCAGACGAGTGTCCTGTATGCAACCACCCACAGTCTTACTTCCAGGTGAAAGCAGAAAACTACTAAACAATAAGGTCTCTCAGTGTTGAGAGACCTTTATTATTTTATTTCATTTCTTCCTTGAGGAAATGGATACACTGTCGGAACAGGTGGTTGCGGGTGTTGCCGCCAAAGATGCTGTGATTGCGATTGGTATATACCAACTGACGGAAATCCTTGTCGGCCTGCACCAATGCCTCGGTATATTCAGCGGTATTGCGCAGATGCACATTATCATCAGCCGAACCATGACAAAGCAGCAAGGCGCCATGCAACTTCTCTACACGACTGATCGGACAATCGTCATAACCCGTAGGATTCTCCTTGGGCGTACGCATGAAGCGCTCCGTGTAAATGGTATCATAGAAGCGCCACGAGGTGACAGGAGCAATAGCCACCCCTGCACGGAACACGGGGCGACCTTCCGACATCGACATCAAGGTATTGAAACCACCATAGCTCCAACCCCAGATAGCTATGCGATCCTTATCAACATACGACTGTTTCCCCAGCCAAAGAGCCGCCTCCACTTGGTCTTTCGACTCTAAATCGCCCAGTCGCAGATAGGTGCATTTTTCAAAATCGGCACCACGTCCGCCAGTACCCCGGCCATCCACACAGACACAGATGAATCCCTGCTGACAGAGATACTGTTCGAGGATGCCACCTTGATTATTCATACCGATATTCCAGGCATTCTTCACCTGCTGACTGCCAGGACCACTATACTGATACATCAAGACGGGATAACGCTTGCTAGCATCGAAATCGGCAGGTTTAATCATCCATCCGTTCAGTTGGATACCTTCCGATGTCGTGAAGGTAAAGAGTTCCCGTTTCCCCAACTGGACGTTAGCCAGTTTTTCTTTCAGTTTCTGGTTATCCTTCAGGGTTGCCAGCGCTTTACCACTATTGTTGCACAGGCGGACAACAGGAGGAGTATTCAGATTGCTCCAAGTATGAATAAAGTATTTGTAATTACTGCTGAATACGGCACTACTCCACCCTGCCTCTGTCGTAAGGCATTCGCGCTTGCCGTTGGCATGTGCCACATAGACGCGCTGGTCGGTTGCCCCTTGCTCGTGCGAGGCATAATAGACATCACCTGTAGCATCATCTACGCCATAAATGTCGCTCACCTCATAATTACCCTGCTCCACCTGGCGCAACAGCTGCCCGTTCAGATTATACAGATACAGATGCATCCATCCATCGCGCTCACTGGGCAGTAACATATACTTATCGGTGACCTTGAACGAACTGCTACTTTCCTCTTTCACATATTTCGGGGTCTTATCCTCTATCAGCAACTGACTGACGGTGGAGAGCGGGTTAGTCTGATAGACACGCAGACAGTCCTGATGACGGTTGAGCGTGAGCACCAGTATTTTCTGCACTTCTTTAGTGGTAAAGATGCGCGAGATATAACCATCCGCATCCAGAGGCACCTTCAACTGTCGTGTCTGCCTGCTGGCTATGTCGAAGCTCCACACACTGCATCGGGCATTCTCCGCCCCAGCCACAGGATATTTGTAGGTGTATTCGCCTGGATAGTCGGTATTTTCCTCCATCTCAGGTGCCAACCCTTTGTACATCGGCATGGCATACTCCCTGACAGCCGTCTCGTCGTAGCGCACCCACACCAGCTGCTTGCTGTCGGCACTGAACACCATAGCCCTGTCATTGCCAAACTCCTCTTCGTTCACCCAGTCAGGAATACCGTTGATCACCTCATTGCTCTTGCCGTCTTTCGTCACCTGACTCTCGGCGTTGTCATAGAGCAATTTCACGAGGAATATATTGTTCTGACGCACAAAGGCAATCATCGTTCCGTCTGGCGAGAACAGGGGTGTCTGCTGGGCACCGTTCTTCGAGAGTGGCACCAGTTTCTTATTGGCAATGGTATAGATATAGTATTCCGCCGTAAAGGAATGACGGTAAATCGGTTCAGAATTGGTCTGAATCAGCATACGCTTACCGTCAGGACTCATGATGTAGCCCTCTACGTAATCTATCTTGGCTCCATGAATGGTTGACACATCAAAAAGTGTCTCCGTCTCCTGACCGTTTTTGAACGAGCAACGCACCACGCGCTTCCAGTCGTCGCTCACCTTGGTGTACGACTCGCCGTCGGCTGCCGGCACTACGCCCGATATGCCCTCAGCACGGTAGGCACCTTGGGTAATACGCTTCAAATCCAGATTCTGTCCCAAGCATACGGATGACACTAACAGCCACAGCAGGCCAATCGTTGTTAATTTTCTCATGATGATATGTATGTTAGTATGATACGGAGTCGCGGAGCAACTGTTCCACGCTCATTTGTTCGTTTTGTTTCATAAAACTGTCCACCAATGCCACCTGCTCATTGTCGAACACACGACGATTCGTCACCCGATTGACCACCCACTGAATCTTGCCACGATGCCAATCGCGCTTATCCTTACTGGTCTCGGTCTCGTTCAACGGATAAAGACTCAACAGATAAAAGCCCAGACAGTCGGGCGTAATCATCGAACGCGTCATCATCTGGCGCTGCACATCAGAGTAATGTGCCACATAGAATGGATAGTCGGCACCCAAATATTTGTCCAGCGAGATGCCCAACGTCTTATTGCCGACAATGATACTCTGGTCAAACGAACCGATTTGGGCATAAACCTGAGGGATTTCAACCGAAGGTACAAACTCCTTCAGTCGGCTGAAAGCCTCTGTCAGCTCCGCATTCAGGTCGTCCATATTGGCAAATTGTTCCTGCACATCACCTATCATCTGTTGCAGCGTAGTATCGCGGAAAAAGCGCAAGAACTTCGTATTGATTTCAGGATCGTTCACCTGACCAAGTTGCAACACATTCTCAATCAGTGTCCGTGTCTGCATCGGATATGTCTTGTTCATCTGCAACAGTGCCGAATAATCGCCCGTGGTCAGGTATAAACTCTCTATCCGGTCGTAGCGTTCTATCGTCACGTTGTCCTTGTTTGAAGTGTCTTCAGCAGACTTCAAACGCCACTCACAGCCTAAGCAGATGAGCATCATTACAACTAACAGAAAATAGACCTTACGCACTGTTCTGACGGGCTTAAAGATTTATTATTGTTAAAATACGATGCAAATATACTAAAAAGTATTTTAAATTCCAAATTTTAACCTAAAAAAGATAAAAAAAAGTGCAATGTGCTTGCTATTTCGTTTATTTGTGTGAAATTTGCAGGGATAATTCACACCTTATTATATATATAAGAGAATATGAGAAAACTAATCTGCTTCGCTGCTGTGAGTCTGTCGTTCCTAACGGCATCTGCCTCACAAACTTTAAAGATTACGGTCACCAATCCCCTCAACACGGTTCGTACCGACCAACCTGTTGTCATTCCATTGGCCAACTATGGCGAGGTGCGTTCGGCACTCGTGACGGTTGGCGGGCAAGAGATACCCTGCCAGTTAGACGACCTCAATCAGGACGAGGTCTTCGATGAACTCTGTTTCTTAGCCGATTTGGGCAAGAAAGAGCTGAAGCAATATACCATCGAGCTTTTCGACACTGGCGAGCCACGCACCTACCCTGCCCGCGTATATGCCGAAATGCTGCTGAGGAATACCAGCGACAAGAAGTTGAAGAAGAACCAGCAGAATAATTTCATTGAGTCTATCACGGCACGGGGCGACGCTGCCGATGCCTACCACATGCAGCACCACCATGGAGTAGATTTCGAGAGCGAACTGAACGGCATCCGTATCTATTTTGACGCCCGCCAGACCCTCGATCTCTACGGCAAATACAAGAAAGGACTGGAGTTGCAGGCCACTCAGTTTTATACCGATGCCGAACAGAAGGCACAGGGATATGGCGACGATGTGCTATGGGTAGGCCAGACCTTTGGACTGGGTGCCTTCCGCGGTTGGGATGGTAAGAAGCCCACACACGTAGAGCCCGTTCGCTCTCGCACGCAACGCATCATTTCCTATGGCCCCCTTCGCACCATTGTAGAATTGGTTGATCGTGGTTGGCAAGCTCCTATGGCGGAAGCCAACTCTCAACTCTCAACTCTCAACTCTCAACTAATAAACATGACTGTCCGCTACACCCAATATGCCGGTCATCGTGATACCGATGTGGATGTCTATTTCAATAAAGACGTCAGCGATTGCCGGTTCTCCACAGGCATCATCAATGTGAAGGGATCCGAGGAATTCAGCAACAAACACGGATTACGTGCCTGCTGGGGCACCGACTATCCTGCCAGCGACACCACCAAATGGAAGCGCGAGACGGTAGGACTGGCTGTGCTTGTTCCACAAAAATATATCCTCAGCGAGGAACCGGCTAATAAAGACAACTATGCCTATGTGTTGCAAATCAAGGGCAAGCACATGAACTATAAAGTCAGCTACACGTCAGCCAACGAAACCTTCGGCTATCACTCAGCCCAAGCCTGGTTCGACCATCTGAAGTCGTGGTGCAGGGAAGTGGACAGTCCCATTACGGTTCAAATCAAGTAGGAACTGTCCTTTTCATTCCTATTTGGCGGACTGCTGGCTCAATCGCTTGAATTCCTCACGCGCCTTGCGCATCTGCAACAGGAAAGCCTCGCTCGTATGCAGTTTGGCATAAGCTGCTGAAGTAGCTATACGGGCTGCATCGGTGTCGCTCTGCCAATGGGCACCCACCACCACTCGGTTTTCACCATAGCGATAGCCACGGGCCAGAATCTCGTTAGCGCGGTCTGGGTTAATCTCCATCATCAGCAGAGCCGCACTCCACCCCAGTGTGGTGTGTCCGGAAGGAAACGAACCATTCTTGCGCAAAGAGGGTTCATCCTCAGGATAGAGCGTACCCTCGTTGAACACCATAAACGGGCGTCGGCGCATATACTTCTTCTTGGGCAGCGAACACACCTTACCGCAGGTCTCTGTACCCATATCCAGCACCTTATAGATTTCAGGCGTACCCTCTTTGGTAATCTCCATACCGAAGGCTTCCTTAAACTCGGTGAGAATGGTAGCCAGTCCATATACGGCATCACGTGTAGCCTCAGCAGCACGCACGGAATCCTTACGCATCTCCTTGCCCCAATAATATCGGCTCACGTCGTATGCGAAAGCCGTCGAAGTACTGTCTGGAGGGCCAGGCATAAACACCATCATATCCGGCATCTGTTCGGCTGTGAAATACAACTTTTCGTTCTCTTGTGCATGTGTAGCCAATGTCATGCAAAGGCCAACAATCAATACTAATTTCTTTTTCATCTTCAATTCTATCAATAACCAGTCGCAAAGTTACATTTTTTATTCCATACTGCCAAATAATTTGCATTTCACTCCCATATTTTCTGCAGTGCACTCGAAAAATTATTGCAGTGCACTACAATTTTTATTGGAATGCACTCGAAAAAAGAACGTTTTTTAGCCAAAATCTGTTAAAAACTGGAAGAAAATATCACCAATATCACCACTAATATCACCAACGGCAAGTCCTTTGTACATCGGGTTTCAAGGCACATTTGGTGATATTGTGATATTAAAAATGAAAAATCACTGGGAGGGAGAGTGGCACCCTATCGCCTCCAACCTATCCTCCAGAAACTCGTAATGAAACCACCACTTTCTCGTAATGAAACCACCACTTTCTCGTAATGAAACCACCACTTTCTCGTAATGAAACTTCACTCCTCACGAGTAAGCGTATCCGCTCTGACGCCGTGCACTCGATGAGGTAAAAGTACCAAGCGCGGTGAGCACAAGATGATGACGGAGGAAGACTACCTCTTGCATGAGGTAATCAGGGTTTTTCCGCTTTTTCATCATGAGCACTCATATTCTTGATAAACAGATCGACAAGATGCTTCGTGATGAATGTATGACGAACGGCATGGCGCACCTTTTCTCCGAATGATTTCGTGTTGCCGGATGAGGTAGCCGACTCCGCTTCTGCCACTTGCTGCTCGCGCCGGTCGATCTTAGCACGCAGACTCTCCGGAGCGTGACGATAAAGGAACGTATAGCATGGCACGGCAGCCTTCATAATATAAGGTGTGAGGAAGGTGGTCACCACACTGGACGCCACGATGATAGGATAGACAACTGGATTGAGCACACCCAAGCTGGTGCCCAGTGATGCGATGATGAACGAGAACTCGCCAATCTGGACGAACGAGAAACTGGTGAGCATAGCGTCGCGCATGGTCTGTCCGCCCCACCAGCAACCTAAGGTGCCAAAGAGAATCATTCCGATGATGATGACCAGGCTGACCCAAAGTATGCTGTACCAATATGATGACAATGTAGCTGGATTGATCAGCATGCCCACCGATATGAAGAAGATAGCAGCAAAGACATTCTTCAAGGGAGTCATCAGTTTTTCGATACGATGCGACTCCACGGTCTCGGCAAGGATAGAACCCATTACGAAAGCACCGAGTGCACTGCTGAAGCCAGCTTCCTCTGCCGTCAGCACCATACCCAAGCACAGACCTAAGGCGAGGATGATAAGTGTCTCGTCATTCAGATGTTTTTTCACTTTGCGTATCAGTGTCGGGATAATCAGTATGCCACAGATAAACCATGCCACGAGCGTAATGGCCAGATCGAGGATTTTGCTGGCTAACTCGGCACCTTCGAACTGATGGCGGATGGCTATGCTGGAGAGCAATACCATCAGTACCACTGCCACCACATCCTCCACGATAAGGATGCTGGTTGCTCCCTTGACGAAACGCTCCTTACTCCAGCCTGCCTCATCAATAGCCTTCATCACGATAGTGGTGCTCGACATGCAAAGCATGCCCGCCAGGAACAGGGAGTTGACCATATCAAAATTGGCATCTACTCCCACGCCGTAGCCAAAGAGCATCATGCCCGCAATGATTGTCAATGCGCCTATTGCCGCCACTTTGCCACTGCTGATGAGGTTCTTCAGGCGGAACTCCAGACCGATGCAGAACAATACAAACAGAACGCCGATGTCGCCCCATTGCTTCACATTGTCTGGATTCACAAGGGTCTTGCCAAACAAATACGGACCCACCAAGACTCCTGCAACGATGTAACCCAACACCACTGGCTGCTTTAAGAACTTAAACAGAATACTGACTACAGCCGCTGTAATCATCAAAATGTATAAATCTTGTACCATGCTTATAAATTAATATATGCATTGGCAAAAATACAAAGAATTTCTAAAAGTACAAAGAAAATGGAAAGAATCTTTTTTATTTTGATAATTTCGAGAATTGTTTGCGGCCCTTGATGTAGTATTGCCACAGAAGGGAGAAGGGACGCTGTTCTGGGATGACGGCGACTTGGCGGGACTGCTGGATAGCCTGGCGATCGGCATCAAAATCGTGTTTCCAACGGTTGAAGGCGCGACGGGCCCTATAAATGGCACAGAAATCGCCCCAATTGCGATTCATCAAGAGCGTCTGCCAGGCAGCTACATAGTCGAGTAGCCAGCGCCAACACATCACGTACGACAGTTCGCTATCGGGCAGACATTTGTAGAGCATGGTGAGGTTATTACGGAAATTGAGGAAGGTCTTCATGGGATTCGATTTGGGCAACGTGCCTCCACCTACATGATAGACATAACTTTCGGGCAGACAGTAAATTTTGCGTCCACGGATGCGCAGACGCCAGCAAAGGTCAATCTCTTCGTTATGCGCAAAGAAACGACCGTCGAGTGCACCAGCCTCCCAATAGTCCTTAGAGCGAATCATGAGGGCTGCACCTGTGGCCCAAAGTATTTCGGTGGCATAGTCGTATTGTCCGTTGTCATCTTCAACAGTATCGAAAATGCGTCCACGACAGAAAGGATAGCCAAAACGATCGAGGAATCCCCCACTCGCCCCTGCATATTCAAATTTGTCCTTATCAAAAATGGACAGCAGTTTGGGCTGACAGGCAGCCACTTCAGGATGGACGTCCATAAACTCAATAAGCGGAGTGAGCCAATGGTGCGTCACCTCAATGTCGCTATTGAGCAGGAGATAATATTCGGCATCTATCTGCCGAAGGGCCTTGTTATAGCCCTCGGCAAAACCCCAGTTCTTCTCCAGCACAATGGTTTTGCACTCAGGAAACTCACTGGCTAACATCTGCAGAGAATCATCGGTTGAGGCATTATCAGCCACATAGACCGTGGCTTCATCGCGCGAGTAGTTCATTACGGTAGGCAGATACTGATGTAGCATTTTCTGTCCGTTCCAGTTCAAAATCACAATAGCTACTTTATCCATCGCAGTGCAGTTTTATCATGATTAAATTCGCCCAAGGTGCCAGTAAGCAACTGATTATCATACTCCGGGCGAGCCTCGGCAGCCGGCAGTTCCACGCGGATATAGTTACGTGTAAAGCCATGCATCGCCTTGCCACGAGGTGCTTTCTCGAAAAGCACTTCTGCCTCAGTGCCGATATATTGCTGATAGAAGGCATGCGTCTTCTCGTCAGAGAGTTCGAGCAACAACCGACTGCGTTCACGCTTATCGGCATCACTAACCACATAGGGAATCTTCAAAGCAGCAGTACCTGGGCGCTCGGAATATGGGAACACATGAAGCTGGGTGACATCCAAATGGCGAAGGAATTCATAGGTTTCCTCGAAACATTCAGGCGTTTCGCCACGACAGCCCACCATCACATCCACACCAATAAAGGCGTCAGGCATCACGGACTTGATGCGATAAATCTTATCAGCAAACAACTGTCGGTCGTAATGCCGGTGCATCAGTTTCAGTACCGTATCACTCCCACTCTGCAAAGGTATATGGAAATGGGGCATGAATGCCCGACTGTGGGCACAATAGTCAATCAGTTCGTCGCTCATCAAATCAGGCTCCAAACTGCTGATGCGATAGCGGTGAATACCCTCAACAGCATCCAAAGCCTTCACCAAGTCGATAAACTTTTCGCCTGTGGTCTTACCAAAATCGCCGATATTGACACCCGTCAGAACTATTTCCTTACCTCCTTCGCGAGCAGCCTGCTCTGCCTGAGCCACCAACGAGGCTATATCGGGATTGCGACTAAAACCTCGGGCATAGGGAATGGTGCAGTAGGTACAGAAGTAATCACAACCATCCTGCACTTTCAGAAAATAGCGAGTGCGATTGCCTCGCGAGCATGAAGGCGCAAAGGTCTTGATATCCTTCGTCTTCACCGTCTGATAGGATGCGAGACCCTCACTGCCTCTCAATCCCTCAGCAAGTAATTGGATGAGCTTAGCCTTCTCATTGGCACCCAATACCAGATTGACCCCGTCAATCTTACTCACCTGTTCTGGTTTCAACTGGGCATAACAGCCAGTAACCACCACAAAAGCATTGGGATGCTGACGCACCATGCGATGAATGGCTTGCCGACATTTATGGTCGGCTACTTCGGTAACGGAACAGGTATTGATCAAACAGATGTCTGCCTGCTCACCCTTGGCAGCTGTCTGCACGCCCAACTCCTGAAGCATCTTCGCAAAAGTTGATGTCTCAGAAAAGTTCAACTTACACCCCAGGGTGAAATATGCCGCTTTCTTACCTTGAAAAACTGATGAGTCTATCATATATATAATAAGGTGCCACGTTTACGAGCACAAAGGTACACATTATTTGCTAAAAAAGCCACTTTTTTAGCAAATATTCGATTAAGTGTAAAATAGATAACATTTTTAACATTTCGTAATCGGCTGATTTTGAGCACTTTGCGAAAAAGTTACAAAAATGGCTAAAAAAAAGTCACAAAAAAAAGTACAACGTATCAAAAAAATGCCTACCTTTGCATCGTTTTAATAAACAAATGATTGTTTTACAGATTTAAAAAGCTTAGAAAAATGAAAAAATTAGTATTTATGTTCGCTGCTATCGTTGCAGTTTCTTTCGCTTCTTGTGGTAACAAGGCTCAGACCGCTGAGGTTGACACCGATTCAGTTGAGGTTGTTGATAGCGCTGCTGATTCTGTAGCTGTTGCTGACACTGTTGCTGCTGATAGCGTTAAGTAATTCAGAACGACTCGAACAAAAATTGAGAGAGATGCCGCTGGACGATAGTTCAGCGGTTTTTTTATTTCCTAAGGTTGCCCAAGCCAACCTACAACAAAAAATCCCAAGCACCAAAGTGCTCGGGATTCCCTGTGTATAATAACTATGATTTGCTTTACAGCATGGTTATTCTTCTGTAGCAGGAGTTTCCTCTGCAACTGGAGCCTCAGCAACAGGAGCAGCCTCCTCTTTCTTCTCCTCAGCAGGAGCATTCTCAGCAACTACCTTCACAGGAATAGCTACCTCAACCTCCTTGTGGAAGTGAACAGTTGCAACATAGTCACCAACAGTCTTAGCATCAGTCATCGTGATGATCTTACGATCAATGTCATGACCCAGCTTCTTCAACTCCTCAGCAACGATACCAGCATTCACTGAACCGTAGAGCTGACCTGTAGCGCTTACCTTAGCAGCAATGCACAAAGCAACGTCCTTGATTGCATCACCCTTCTTCTCAGCCTCAGCTTTCAGAGCAGCCAACTTGTGAGCCTGCTGCTTCAGGTTCTCAGCCAAAATCTTTTTGGCAGAAGGAGAAGCAATAACACCCTTACCCTGAGGAATCAGGTAGTTACGACCGTAACCAGACTTAACGTTTACGATATCGTTCTTATATCCCAGACCGATAATATCTTCTTTCAGTATAATTTCCATATTGTCGTCCTCCTCCTTATTTATTTCAACATATCAGTTACGTAAGGAAGCAGTGCAATCTGGCGAG
>OCVV011324324.1_pt1 | contig 12043 bp, 11 predicted proteins | sample 1539721 | NCBI WGS metagenome assembly OCVV01 (sample SAMN02144230, study PRJEB22623) | gut metagenome | biome: sheep rumen | host: Ovis aries | place: New Zealand | reverse complement strand
CTGTCCAGTGGAGGCCAGGCCGTCGGCGTTGAGGAAGCGGCAGATCTGCGGGTCGTAATAACGGCTCTTTAGGTAATAGAGTCCCGACTCTCCGTCGTAGTAATATCCCCGGTAACGAATCGGGTTCACGCTTGCCATGGTGCCTGATGCGTCGAGAATCTGGCCCCAGGCATCGTAACGGTACGCGGCCACCGATGCACCGGCGGAGTCCACGATGCCGATCACATCGCCCTGGAGGTTCTTGCGGTAGAAATACTCCGTCTGGGTGTTGCCGGAGGCGTAGGTGAAGCCAACGATCTCACTCCGGGCATCATGGTGGAAATACAGCGCGTAGTCGCCCGTAATCTCTGCAACCAGTGTACTGCCCCGGTAGACATAGCGGTGACTATCGCTTCCGACGGTCTTCTCCGTGCGCAGACCAGACTCGTTGTAGACGAAGCTCAGACTGGTGGTGCCGTCGCTTGCCGCTGCAAGCTGCCGTCCGCCCTGCCAGGTGAAGTTCCAGCCCCGGTAGGAGAGCGGGTTGCCGATTGCGTCATAGGTGATTGAGCTCCCATTATACGACGTCAGCAGATCCGGCCAGTTGGCGTCCCCATAGGTGTAGGTGACGGTGGACAAAGGCGTGCTGCCCACGGTGCCGTTCTGGTAGCTGTACTCCGTCTTGCTGAGGATATTGCCGCCCAGGTCATAGCTGTACTTCCAGGCCTTGCCCTCAACGCCGTTCTTCTCCCAGGTCAGCTCGTTCAGCGCGTCGTATTCGTAGGTGATCGTATGCGTCCCATCGCTGACTGAGAGAATGTTGCCCTTCGTATCATAGGTGTAGGACAAGCTCTCACTCTGGTTGCCGAAGCTGTTCTGGAGCGCGGACACCTGCGTGGTGGTTCTCGTGGCATCCAGATCCCGGTAGGCGTAGTTGGTCGTCAGTGCGGTGCTGTTGCTATAGCTTACCGCGCTTTGGCTCAGGCGGCAAGCCCGTCATAAGTGAAGCTTTCCAGCACGTTGCCATAGCTGCTCTGCGTGGGCTGCTGGTCCCCGTTGTAGCTGTTGGCATAGGTAAAGCTCTGCCCGTTGACCGCCTCCACCAGCTCCGTCACCTGGTCGTTGCTGTCATAGGTCCATCGGAACTCGTGCTAGTTCCCGTTCCCGTCCGTCTCCCTGACCCGGATCAGCCGGTCGCCGGTGTCGTAGTAGTAGCGCTCGGTATTTACCCGCGTCCGATCTGTGATCGAGCCGCTGGAGAGGGTCGTTTCGTACTGCTCCGCTCTTGACAGCGCACCCTCGCTGTTGTAGAAGTACTGGAACTCCACGCCGGCTGTGCCGTTGGTCGTCCAGCGGGCGGTGACCTGGTCAAACTCGTTGTAGCTGTACGCCCAGCCCGCGCCGTTGCCGTAATCCTGCCGTGCCAGCGTCCAGGTGCCGGGGTTGTAGCTGTTCTGCACCAGAGTGTAGCTGCTGCCTACCTGGACGGAGTACAGCAGATCCGCCGTGGTGTAGGAAAGCGTGTAATCCGTGGAACTGTTGGCGGTGTTAGTGTGGGAAATCCCCACCAGAAGATCGTCGCTGTAGGTGTTGGTCACGGAGCTGCTGACGGTCTGCGTGCTCAGCGGGCGGCGCAGCACGTCAAAGGTGTTGGTCGTTACCGTGCCCGCAGGATCGGTGACGCTCAGCACCAGGGAGCGGTCGGTGTCGTGGGTATAAGTAACCGTCTCGGCGTCGTTGCCCGTCGCAGAGGCGGTCATGTTCCCATCCGAGGTATAGGTCATGGAGCTGGTCAGGCTCTTTTCATTGCCGCCGGTGATGCTGGCGCCCGTGGGATTGCCATAGGCGTCGTAGCTGTAGCTGCTGGTCACACCCGTGTCGCTGACGGCGCTCAGCAACAGACCGCTGTCGGAATAGCTGTAGCTGTACTGCGCCCCGCCGGGAAGTGTGATCGAGGTGACGTCCGAGGTCGTGCCCCGGTAGGTATAGGTCGTTTCCCTCCCTTCCAGATCGGTAATCTTGTCCAGGCGGCCTTCATCGTCGTAGTGCAGGACGTAGGCAAACTTCTCCCGGAACAGCTGGGCTCCGTCAAAGGAACTACTGTTTGTATTATAATCATAGATGAAGGAAAATTCAACTGTATCGTAGGCGCCAGTAGCCCGAACGCTGCCGGAGAGGAACTGCCACTCCGGGCAATCCGTATTGGCATCAAGGATTTTGCTGTCCACCTCTGTGCTTCCGTTCAACAGGCGTACCCGGATCCCGCAGCGGGTTTTCTCCGCGTTTTGATGGGAACCCGCTTTACCCAGAGGTACGCTGCCAGCCAGCTCCCGTCCGGCATGCGAAATTGCTTGATGTTTTCTTCTCGTTTGCTCTCGTCCTCTCCGACTGGGACGGGTTCCTCCCATCCTTCGGAGGCGAGAATTGTCCCTTCCGGCTGCGGCATTTCTCCGGCGTCTTCTCCGTCCTCAGCAAGTGCTGTGACCGGGAAGAGATGGAACAGCATAACAAGTGCCAGCAGCAGTGACAACAGCTTCTTCCTCATGCTCTGCATATTTTCTCCTTTCTCTTTGATCGATCCCTTGTTGCATTGGACATGTTTATTTTCATGTCCCGTTAAGAGTCCTTCGCCGACAGGCCCACCTCCCTGTGAAGAACTGTAGCAGAGCTCCCTGTCGATTGCCATTATCTCATACCAACTGCGCAATTCTCCCGCACAAACGCGAAAAAATGCATCACACATTCCTCCATGGTGTGTGATGCATCCTTTATTGCGTGTGCAATTTCTTTCGCTCTCCGCAAAATTAGGTGCAAATATCGACACTCTCCCCTTGCTATAATAAGGGAGAGTTAAAGGGCATACTAAAAGGAGAGTCATACGGGGAGGAACAGAATATGGCACTACCAGTTAATATTGATGACCTTGTCAACCAGCGAGTTGTAGAAAGCACAAGAATAGAATACAAAAGGGATTGAAATCCGGAACCTATTCTTCACTCTATTACAGCCTTTGCAAACGATTTTGATAATCTAGGCGGCGGATACATCTTGATCGGAGTAGATGAGTTGAATGGCCGACCATCCCTTCCAATCAAAGGGCTTGATCCTGAAACTATTGATACAATCCAGAAAGACATTCTGAACAAATGCAACCTGATTGAGCCACGCTACATTCCCATTGTTGAACCTGCGATACATGACGAAAAAAACATTCTGGTCCTTTGGATACCGGGAGGCGAAAACAGGCCATACAAGTGCCCTGAAAGAGTGTATTCCGAAAAAAGCAGGGAGAAGAGCGAGAAAGTCTACTATATCCGAAAAGCCTCAAGTACTGTCAAGGCCAATTATCTGGAAGAGCGAGAGTTAATAGGCCTAACACGAAACATTCCTTTCGATGACAGGGTCAATTATCGCGCCCAAATAGCGGACATCCGGTCAAGCCTTCTGTCAGAATATCTCCATGCAGTTGAGAGCGAATTATATGAAGGATCACTATCCAGGACAGTCGAAGATGTCGCAACAGACATGCAATTGATTCGCGGTCCATCAGAGAGTCGCAAGCCTGTCAACGCCGGGCTTATGTTTTTTAACGAACATCCGGACAAATTCTTCCCGTACAGTCGGATCGAAGTTGTTGATAAGCCGGATCCTACCGGGATTGGGATGAGAGAACGCATTTTCACAGGCCCCTTGGATCGCCAATTAAGGGATGCGCTCGCCTATATTCAAAACTATGTAATTGCAGAATATGTGACGAAAGTCCCGGATAGGGCTGAGGCGATCCGCGTTTTCAACTGGCCGTACCGCGCTGTGGAGGAAGCCTTGAGCAACGCAATCTATCATCGTTCCTATCAGATTCACGAGCCGATAACTGTAACGATTACTCCAGAGCGAATGGAGATTTTAAGCCTGCCAGGGCCAGATCGATCTATCTCAGACAAAGATTTGGAAAACAGAGTACTCGTCTCCAGCCGGTATAGAAATCGTCGAATCGGAGATTTCTTAAAAGAACTAAAGATGGTTGAAGGCAGAAACACCGGCGTTCCGCTTATCCTTAGCGCAATGAAGCGGAATGGTTCTGAACTGCCAGTGTTCCAAACCGATGAGGATAGAAGCTATTTTCGAGTCATTCTTCCCATCCATCCTGTTTTTTTGCAGGGAGAAAAAGTTGCGGAAGAAACGCAAAAAGTATCTTCACGAAAAAGCCGAGAAACGATAACGAAAATGGTTTTTGAAGCACTTGAAAAGAACGGCGAACTGTCCATGACGGAGCTCGCCTCTGTGCTGGGATACAAAAAACTAACGGACACTTTGCGCTCTGTAATCAATGAATTGCTGCAAGCGGGCGAAGTGAGTTATCTTTTCCCTGAAAAGCCCAACAGCAAGAAGCAAAAAATAAGGCTTTCCAGATTAGAAAAATGAAGATGTTCAATCAAAAACGGTAACGAGAAAAAACCACTTCCTAAAGCGACCATATTTATGCAATTAGAGGATCTTTCGATTTCGCAGCGCTTCGCTCAGGATGGCAAGATTGGTTCGATGCGAAAAACTGGCAGGGACACGAATCGCGTCCCTGCCTTCGGTTATTTGTTCAGTTGCTTTCTCTCTCGGAGACGCAGGGAACTGATCCCGGAAGCGTTTTCCTAATTGAGCAAAAATGAATAAACTGCCAAAGATGCGATAAAGACACATCTTTGGCAGTTTGCTTCGTCTATAGAGCTTTACTTGAGGACACCGCGAGGCTCTACTTGTTGTATTCTCTTTTCCATATTCCTGTTGCCTTGTATTTAGACGCACATGCTGTTTTCAAGTTAACAAAAGAGAAGCCATATTAAATCTGGAGCATTTTTCGAAAATCACTATACATTTTCAAGAAGGAATTAGGAATAATACCATACTCCCTGCAGATATATTCTTTTATTCTAGTAAATTCTTCATCCGGTTTTAAATCAATATCCTCATACCTGAGAAGCTCACGCATCAGGCTAAACGCGTTTTGACATGAAAACCCACCTGATTTAGAATAATTGTTATACCAGTTTTGAATTTTTACCCTATCTTGATAACTTAGTTTTACATAAAGTTCATCGGGAGAGTACCTAATATACTCATTAAGTATATAATCTAAAGATTCTTCTCCTGTCCCTTTTTCGGAGACAAAGGTGAGAAGATTAATCAAATCTTGTGCTAATTGATTTGCTGGTTCACCTGCGCTGAATTCATAGTTTATATGTAACCCATCTTTTTTTGTTGGATAAGTAAGTTTTGTATATACTTTGTTCCAATTAATCAGTGTCATTCTGCTCCTTACAGGAAATGTTATGGGGTCACCTATAATATTCTGAAAATATCTAACTTCCGCTCCCAATTTCTCTAGTTCTTTAACCTCTTCGGTTTCGTGTGGAAGGAAAAGATGCAGTTCGTGGTTTCTTGCTTTTTGCTTTAGCATCGCTCTATTACTATTGTTTATCCAACTCATATCATGACTTAGGACTACAACTGATTCTCCAGACTCTATAAAATCGGACAAATACTCATCAATTTTGTCCTTATCGAATTCCGAAAACACCGTTCTGCTATTTCTTCTGTATTCTTTCATTGCAATGACAATACATATAATTAACGAGATTACCGCAATAATAACTGCAATTATGTATAAAAACAGTGGAAAAATCATTTTGCTTGAGATCCCCACAGTTGATTGTTCTTCCCCGGGAATGGAAAACATGTTAAGAATCAAGGAAAGGCTCTCTATTAAAGTTATGATGGCTGTGGCTATAGTTAGTGCATGTTTTCTTATGGTTTCCCACAGAAGCGAAACAATAAGAGTATTATCCTTTTTTGGCGCGGCGTGTTGAGGTCTAGATGTGGGTATATAGTTATTATTTGGGGTTTTATTGCTTTTTGGAGGTTCTTCTTTGAAAGATGAATCTTTATTTTTTTCCGTAGTTGTCATTTTTACACTCCCTTTCTTAGAAAAAAATCCTGTTTGGAAATATATTCGTAGTGAGATAATCCCAAATGGCATCTGCAACCATATCTTCTGTTAAATGATCGCAATCTATTTTACAAATATTGTGATGAAGCTCATAGTTATTATCTGAAAACTTGTCCATTATGAATTCAAAATTATTATATACTTGTAATTGCTTCTCACGAGAATCATTTAATTCCACTGATCTCCGATTAATCCCACGCCGTTTTTCTGCAATTTCAGGAGAAACATATAAATAAAAAGTGACCTCAGGTTGTAGTTGCTGTATGCAAAGCTTATTTAGAGCAATAATATCTTCTAGCGATACATTGTTTGTTTGGTTATATGCAAAGTTAGAAAAGTAATAGCGATCACAAATTATGTGATTACCAGTTGCCAGTTTTGGCAACATTGTTGAAATGTGAGTAAGGCGATTGGAAACATAAAGATATGCCAAAGAATCCTCTGGCATAATTGTTTGGCCAGATAACACAGATCGTATTACACCTCCAATAACATCACCATGGTACGGTTCTTCTTGTAATTCACAAACAATTGAACTGTTGTTGTGAATTAGATAGTCATTAATTCGATCTCTCAATCTTCTAGCTTGCGTTGTTTTGCCACTTCCGTCGAGGCCTTCAAATGCGATAAATTTTCCTTTTGACATTATTTCTCCTCCGATAAGCATAATATGGGGGACTTTGTAGATTGCTAAAATATATAATCATTTATAATTTAATTTGTCAATAATTTTCTTATATTCCCAGAAACGCACGTTTTTCATATTTCCAGAAAACGCGTCTTGTGCAATTCTTTGAAACACAATGAATTCTTTTATTCAAATCGAAACTGCCAAAGATACGAGCAAGTCGCACCTCTGGCAGTTTTCTTAATCTATAGCAATTCAGTTTAGAATGCAATAAGCCGTTATGCCTGCTACCGCATTGCTCTTTTTCGGTCGCTGCAATTGTTCTTTATGCCTTTTTGTGACATTTTAACTATCTGAAAGGTAATTATTCTTCCTTTCCCCACCCCAAGCGCAGCTCAAAAACTGCGCTTGGGGTGGGGAAAGTTGGTGGCTACAGAAGGGAAACGATTTCATTCTTTGGAACGTTTCCCTTCGGGCCTTTCACTGACACCCCGGGAGAAAGATTCAGATGCCGAAAGATTGTCCCAAAAAGGCTGCTGTGCTTTTATAATGCACAGCGGCCTTTTTGCGTTCAAAAACCCCCATGGGCAAATTGGAAATAGCCCATGGGGTGGCGAAGAGGGATTCACTTGTTTGCGTTGCGAATCAAATTAGGCGGAGTAAAACCATGCCTTTGCCGTTTGAAGGCAATTGGGGAGGACAAGAACTCAACACACCTTGGCTCAGAACGCACTTTCATGTTCGCAGAGGTCAACACATAGTACCGTCCCTATGTTCGCTCGTAGAGGTCGGTGGGGCAGGGGACCGTCCCCTGTGTTCTCTGCTCTTAACCGTCCCCTTGTGTTCAGTTCCCCGTGTTCCTGTTTTTTGGATTCTCGATCTGTGCAAATAACTGCGGGTCAATTTGAAAGTGCTGAAAATAATAGACCTCTGTCGTCCCTGTTCCTCCGTCATCTTCGTCATAAAAACATGCTATAATAACATGGTGCGTTTCCATGTTCACCATGATCTTTTGGATCTTGGCACAATTGATTCGAAAGTATTCAGTGCCAGCACCGTTTGCTCGATCTTCTGCATCAACAGGATCAAAGTCCACGTAGTTTTTTCCGCGCGTGTACTCCAGATAGGCTGGAAGATACGGACTTGGCCGGAATTCATCCATAGAGGGAAGCGTGCTCAGGTAGGCTTCAAAGTCTTCCTGAGATCGAATCGTGAATTCCAATACAATTTCATAAATGGGGTCGTTCCAATCGACTCGATAATAATACTTGACTTCCTCGAAATAAGCCTCAATCTGTGGAGGAAACAGAGCATCAAAATCTTCCCTCGCCTGTTGCTCCAAATAACTGTTGATTCCGGGCAATGCGCCATAGTCCTCCAGGTCTGTCGTCTGGGTAACAAACCTGTCGCAGCCCGATAATGCGAGAACCACAAGCAGCAAAAGAACGCAGATGTCCTTACGATACCTATTCATACAGAATCCTCCCTATTTAGCTTCTTGTGACAGTGCAGTGATTCCATCAATGATTGCTGAAATAGGATGGAGAAGGCAAAAAGACACCTTCATCACAACTCCTCCTAATTTGTGCTTGTCACTGAAAATGGTGTATCCAACATCCGCGTGTTGAGCAGATTCCTTTTTCTCTTTGACATCAGCACCAAAAAACTCCAATACAGAAAGCCCATCATACGCGAGATTATGAAATAACCACTCGAAAGCAACACCAAGAGCAGTCCCTCCTATGTCATCTCTATATTCGCTGAAATAGTCTAGGTAGATCGAGTAACAGTATCTTACAGTAGATGTTTTGATGCGGTATGAGTTGTTAATTCTAATGGATCCGTCTTCATTTCTTGATGCATATACTCTTTCTGAATCATCAGCCCTAAAGATATAATACAAATCACAACAAAAGTCGTATGCATCCTTTAGCCAAAACAGCCACTCTAAAAACTTCCCACAAGAGTCTTTGCAATTTACCGGGTCATTCTCGCAATACGCGAACATATTGGCGCCGAGGATGCCCTTCCCAGTGCTCGCAAATGCGTCCCCATTAATAAACCTCCCCACCACCGGATCATAGTACCTGCTCTGGAGGTAATAGAGTCCGGTTTCTTGGTCGAAGTAATAGCCCCTGTAGCGAATGGGGTTGACGCTGGCCATGGTGCTGGTCGCGCTGAGAATCTGCCCCCAGGCGTCGTAGCGGTATTCGGCCACGCTGGCGCCGGTGCTGTCCACGATGCCGATGATGTCACCCTGGAGGTTCTTGCGGTAGAAGTATTCCGCTTCTGTGTTGCCGGAGACATAGGTGAAGCCTACGATCTCGCCGTTGGCGTCATGGTGGAAGTACAGCGCGTAGTCGCCCGTGATCTCCGCCACAAGGGTGCTGCCCCGGTAGACATAGAGGTGGCTCGTGTTTCCGACGGTCTTCTCCGTCCGCAGACCGCTTTCGTTGTAGACGAAGCTCAGACTGGTCGTGCCATTGCTGGCGCTGGCCAACTGCCGCCCGCCCTGCCAGGTGAAGCTCCAGCCCCTGTAAGAGATTGGGTTGCCAATCGCGTCATAGGTGATCGGCTGCCCGTCATACGCCGTCAGCTGATTCTTATAACAGGAGAGGGTGTGGGACAAGGAACCGTCCCCTGTCCCAGAAACATCGTGAATTGCGCCTATGATTCGGTCAAGCTCCGTTTGATCCATGAGATATGCCAGGGCTTGAATATCAATATCTCGGATTTCTTCAATTCGCCTTACTTTGACGAAACAAATCTTGAACCGTAACAGCCAGAGGTTTTCTCTGGCTGTTTTCTTATGAACATGAAAAAGGCGCGGCACCGAAGTACCGCGCCGAAAAACGCTTTACTCCTTTGCCGCGACGCAAACCTTTGACGATCCATGGGGAAAGCAAAGTGGAGAAAGCGTTTTTACCAAGTAAAACTCTTTCCCATGAATCGTCTTTTTATTCTGTTTGCGTCGCGAACTGATTATATCATGCGCTACAGATAAAAGCAATGCGTTTCACGGGGAAACGCATTGCATAATATCATTAATTATTCTTGCCTTGGCTTTCTCTGGCAATTTGCCTCATACCCTATGTAAGTACGCATAATCATCATCTGAGTAGATGCTTCGTCCAATAAAAGGAACAGGAGAAGAGAGGCCAAGTGTATGGCCAAGTGTATATTATGCTCCTTTCATCCAGTCCTTTAGTGCCATTCCGGCGTCATGGTTTTTGCGTATTACTATTTATTCAAGCCACACATGTCTGTTATCAAAGAAGTAATGTTGGCTATTCCATTAACTACACTATATGCGCCCAGCTTTGTTGCTTGGTCACCATAAGTCTGAATTGCTTGCCAACTACAGTAAACAACAATGGGTACTTGACAATGTAATAATTTAAGCTTCTTGATAAATATTAGCCCTGCATCTCTCTCGCTACCCCTACCCATATCCGTAATTATAACATCATACAGGTTTCTTTTATATAATTCTAACCCTTGTTCTGTTGATAGCGCAATATCAAACTCTATGTCTTGCCCTTCAAAGAATTTAATTACTGTTTCGTTATTAATAGGATAATCATCAACCCACAAGATCCTCTTGCATATTTGTTTGGACTCTGGTAGCAATCTACGGTCTCTCGGAGTTTCATTTATAAATTTCCAAATTAGCTTTTCCAATTCATCTACTTTCTGTTCTAAGGCACTATTTTCTTTTCTCTCACTTGTATTATATTGCTCTTTTAAAAGCTTCTGAAAATAACTAGACCATTGTTTTTTTAATGTTTCCTCTATTTCTCCCTCTGTATTAAAAGGAAAAAGATTATTTCCATGATTCCTTAACCTAACGACGTTAATAAACTCAAAAATGTATTTTGCCGTTTCCTTTTTTTCTATAGATGGAAAAACTATTTGATCCAAATAAGGATTATTCTTGTTTTTTTCATATAGATGATGATCGCTATATACATCTTGCTTGACAAAAGTATATATAGGAACTCCGCGTTGTATTGCTTTTAATACCTCCACCTGTGTTATAGAATGCTTGTCATTGCGTGTTAATGATTCAATTCGAGTTTCCTTTTTGATTGTTTCGAAATCAATCAACGACTCGGCTTCAATTACAGCATTTCCTCCATATCTTCCCCCAATAATGAATACAAGCATATCACAATTGTTAACAGCGTCTACGCAATTAGTATGTGTGTGATTTCTGGGATCATAAAGTATATCAGAGTAATCACTCATTATCGGTTCGTGTCCAAGACTTAAAATGAACTTTCTCAGGCTTTCTCTTACATAGGTCAAATCATAGCATGTTGAGGAGATAAATACCTTTAAGGCTGACATACCAGTCCCTCCTTAATATAACTGCATCCGTGAGCAGAATCTGGACGGAAGCCAACTCGGAATAGCTATCCTCAGATAAAAGGCTCGCTTCATACGCTTATCGCCTAGCCCGTCTCTCTTCAGTAGAGCAGATTGGAAACTAAACGATTTGAAGCGTTGGATACACTCGATCTGTTTGGTATAATCACTATAGCATGAAAACGGTGTTAATTCAATGGAATCATTTGTTTTCAGACATAACTTTGTCCCTCTGCTTTACTGTTCAACAGTATAGGTGCTTTTCAAACAACAGGCAAAATGGTGCGCCTTTATTGCCTTTGCAAAGGTATAAGCGTTATAGTCGTAATTCCCTCCCGAGTCAATTATACAAAGGTTTATTTCGCAGGGTTCATTTGCTATCATATTTTTAACTTCCCATAGGCTAGGTATGACGCAGGAGAACCCTATGCAGTACTATGAACTGTTTGCGCTCCGACTCCAACAACTTTGCAAAGAACTGGGCATTACAATCAACTGCTTAGTTACGTTGAGCGGCTTGAAACAATCTACAATCGACAACAATATTCGAGGAACCAGCAGAAATACGAACGTACACACTCTCCGTCAGATTGCGGTAGCATTTAATATGACACTAAGCGAGTTTTTGGATTTTACAGAGCCGAATGAATATCCTATTGATGATGAAGAATAGAGGCAGGGACTCAGTTGTAAAAGGCTGAATCCCTGTTATGCTCTTATGCTCTCGTTCCCGCTCTGCATGGTACGTTCCCGCTCTGCATGGTAACATGGCGCATAGCTTTTCTTTGCGTAGTCCGGCACATACTCAATGATGCTACCCACAAGGCTCTTTTGTTCCCATATTTCTTTATTAAGCCGGTGTCCCATACCCATAAATGGGCGCTGTGCCGAGGTAGTAGCGGTTTTCGATACAACGATCCCCGGAATTGCCCTCCACGGTGTAGATCAGTCCGTCCTCTACTTTTTCTACAATCCCGACATGATCGGCCAGGCCGTCGCTTTCCCAATCGAAAAAGATAATGTCGCCGGGGCTTGGTTCATAGTCCCGGCCTTGCCACTGACCGCGCTCC
>OCVV011260648.1_pt1 | contig 12045 bp, 11 predicted proteins | sample 1539721 | NCBI WGS metagenome assembly OCVV01 (sample SAMN02144230, study PRJEB22623) | gut metagenome | biome: sheep rumen | host: Ovis aries | place: New Zealand | reverse complement strand
TATTCTTCTTAGTATTTGTATCAATCATAGTATTAAATAATATTCCTAAAATAAATATAATTATAGATAAAATTATTAGTACAAATAATAGTTTATTCTTTCTTATTTTTTGTAGCATATTCTTCACCTATTAAATTTTATTTAATTTTTTTATAATAATGATTAGATTAATTTTACATTTTACGACATTTATTTTATAATATTATTATGTTTTGTGAGGTGAGTTTGATGAATAAGAAAGTCCTTAAAATATTTATTATAGTAATGATAATTGCTATGTTGGTTAGTTTTTTCAGTATACTTCTTTATTTATAAAAATAACAAATTAAAGTGATATGAACCCCGTTTCTAGGACAAAAGAGAAACGAGGTTTTTATGTGACAAAATTAAGTTATGGAGACAAAATAAATATATACCGAGAAAGAAAAAATGAAAATACAATAAATAATATTTTAAAAAATACAATGTTAGAAAAAAAGATATAATATTAATCATAAAAAGTTTATAAATAGTGGTTAAATAATGGTTTATAATCAAGAAGATAATTATAAAACATTGATAATTTGATAAAAGCATTTCATGACTATATTTATTACACGATTATGATAGAATTAAAGTAAAATTAAAAGGATTATCTCGTTACAATCCTCTAATTAGAAACTAATAATAAACTGTCCGACTTTTGGTGATAAGTTCAAAATATGTTTTATTTTTTTTCAATATAACCTTCTATTTCAGGCTTAATTTCACTTAATTTTAATGTATTTATATTATATTTATTTACTATATCATTTATCCTATTATAGTTACTTGTTAAATATAACATTAATAAACCAGCAATTCTATTAGATATATGCTTAGTAAAATTAATTTGATCAGTTAAAGAAATATTATATTTTTGAAAAATATTATTAATTGGACCATAAGTATATAAATAATTAGTAAGAGCTTGAGAAATTAATTCCACTTGTTTATTTTTATCTTTAATTTGAACTTTAGTCCATACTTTCATTATAACCACTTCCCTATTGAAACATTTAACAAGATGTTATTATATAGTTGAAATGATTTAAAGTCAAACAAGTATCAATTATTTTGCAATTCTTTTTTTATCCATGTCATTAAAACTTGTATTATATAATCTATTTGTGTTTGTGTTAATTCTTGTCCTTTAGAAATATGATGGATTCGTTTTAAACAGTTTCTACAACAGCAACCACAAGCGTGTTGAGCTATAAATATAGGATGTGAATTTGCACGCATTGGTGTCTGTTTCCCATCGTTTTTAGGATATGCTGGAGCAATTCTTTTGGTTATTAATTCGTAGGCATCTTTTTTTATTTTCTCTAATCCCTTATCCAAACAATATTTTTTCATATTATTATTTAAATGAAACGAGCCCCTAAATTTAGTTTTACTTAGACTCATCAATAAATCATCAATTTCTTTTTGACTCCTCATAATTTTTTCCCTCTTAAAATTTTAATATTTCTTTTATTTTATCTTTAATATCTTTAATTGTAGCACTCTCATAGCAGGCAAGTACTATTTTTATGAATTCTATTAATACTTTCTTAGTAGTTGGAGTTATGGCATTGTATTCTTTAATTAAATTTATAACTTTATCTTTATTAGTCTTTAAATCTAATATACTATTTACTTTAGCTTGTTGTAGAATGTAAGTTAAATTATCAATAAATTCTTTTTTATCGTCATTATCATATTTGGCAAGCCATGTATTTATTCCTTTCTGTAAATCTTTAGAATAGGTACTTAAGTCTGTTTTAATAAAATTATAATTTTTACTAATCTCCCAATAGAAAATACTATGTGAGAATATATTTCTTACTTTTGCTTTAACTACATAATTATTAGAATTATTAAAAAACAGTCCTACAATAGAATAATCAGGAATTATATGTTTATATTTTTTTTGAATACTTTTATATCTTTTTGAATTAAATTGATGTTTTAGTAGTCCTGGTCCATCCATACTATAAATATATTCAATTTTATTTCTAACTAAGTAATTAGCATACATTCCAGCTATTTGAGCTAAATTTCCTCCTTTAGAATGTCCACCTAAGATAATTTTTTTCTTAGAGAAAGTATAATTTCTATTTAAATAACTTACAGCTAATACTTGTGATTTAGTTGGAAATTTATAACTTAATAATAAATTTTCTTTCCATCCACTAAACAATTCATTTGTTCCTTCAAAAGACACAAAGACTTTATTTTTAGCATATTCTATAGAAATAGCACTAAATTGTATATTGGGACTTTCATTTATTTCAAACTTAGTTAAAATGCAGTCTTTATATCTTTTAACATCTCTTATATAACTAATTAATTCATTTCCTTGACGTACTGCTACTATATTATTATCAATTTTTTTATAAAGAGTAGAACTTATAGTACCTGCTTCACTTATTTTCATATCCTTATTTTTTAATATATATTTTAAATTAGCATAAACTATAAAAGAAAATATAGCAGCATCAACATCATTAAACTTTTTTTCTTTAAAGGAATATATCCCATAATCATCTATATAATCATATATATTCATTTTTTCACCTATCTTTTATTATACAATATTTACTAAAAATAAAAGACTAATAAAAGTCAAAGTCTAATATTAATTATTTTTTATATTTATAAAATCCTTCTCCACTACTTTTTCCAAGTTTTCCTTCTGCAATATATTTTTCTAGAAGTTTAGACATTTTTTTAAAATTGTATGGAGCAAGAAATGACGGTATTTTAACATACATTTGTACAATTTCGTAGGCTGTTTTTAAACCTACTACATCGAGAATTTGAAATGGTCCTTCAGGAGCTCCGGTACCTAGAGTCCAAGCCTTATCAATGTTTTCAGGCTCAGATATACCATTTACATATAAATCAAGTCCTGAAAATAAGAATGGTATTAACATGGAGTTTAGTAGATAACCTGATTTTTCTTTATGTAATGGTAGAGGAATCATTCTAATATCTTTGGCAAATTTAATAACTTCATTAAAATAATTTTCCCCTGTTTTTGGTTGCATCATAACTTCAGCTGTATTGTTTTTCCAAATACTATTTGCAAAATGAAGTGCTAGAAATTTATCTGGTCTTCTTGTATATTTAACAAATTTACTAGGTAACATTGTTGAAGAGTTTGTTACTAGTATTGTTTTTTCTGGTAACAAAGGAGCCATTTTTTTAAATATTTCTTTTTTAGCTTCAAAATTTTCTGTCATTGATTCAATAACTAAATCAGCATCTTGAACTGCATTTTTTAAATCAAGTTCTATTTTAATATTGTTATAAGCATCTGTTACCTTTTTTAGGCATTCATATTTATTAAAGTTATTGTAGTCTGCTATTCCAAAGCACCAATTCTTTGTTGCAGAATCTTTACCTTCAGCCATTAAATTAATGGCTTTAATATATGCATCTTTTACTTGCTCAAGCTTAGGTTTAGTTCTTTCAACACTTGACTTACTCCTTAACCAAATAGTTACATTAAAGCAACAATATGCTGTTTGAAAAGCAATTTGAGTTCCTAAAACTCCACCACCAACAATAGTAATATTTTTCATTATTAACATACCTCCTATTTTATATAATTATTATAATTCATATTTGAACTTAAAACAATTTATTGAAAAAACTATTTATTTTAATAAATTATAAATAAAGTTAGTAGTTTCAACTATAATCAATATTATTTTCTATTTAAATTTAACATATTTAATTCCTATTTTACTATAAACATCATAAGCTCTAGGTAATTTTAGAATTCTTGCGAATAATAAGTTATAAAATTCATCTATTAAAATAATACTACATAGACTAAGACTAATTATTAAAAATATTTTTTTATTTATTATTTTTGTTAAATAGTAAATAAATGGAATAATTAAATAGACCAAAACTAGTGCACTAATGGCAAAGAACAAAACACTTCTGAGACAAATAAAACCATTAATATTTCCAAAATTTAATATTTCATTGTTATAATCCCAACATCTTTTATGAGCAAATTTTAACATACCCCATCCTGATATATACTCTAAAATTGCTGAAATTATAAGACTAATTAAGAATACTTTGAGGGCCTTATTACGATATTTATATGTTAAAAAGTAAATTAGAATTGAACCTGTTGCATAAATATTAATCCATGGTAAAAAGTTTCCTCCTCGCCAGTAAAAATTTTTCATACCACCATTAAAATAATAAAATATAAATTCATAGAGAAATCCAAAATTTCCTGCAATTACAATAAGTAATGAAATTATTTCTAATAATGTAATTTTATCAAATTGTTTATTATAATTTAAATATCTTTGATATTCCTTTTTCATAAAACTCCTACATTTTTATTTTTTATTTTTTCTAAAATATTTTGAAAGAAAAATAATTAGCAAAATCACTAAAATAATAACTAATAAACTCAACCAGCCTAAAGTACTAATAAGTTTGCTACCACTAGACATAATAATTCCCGCTAGTATGACACCTAATGAAACAGCTTTAACAGTAGTTTTAAAATCAATATCTAAAAAACTGGCTGCAAGAGTTCCAGTCCAGGCTCCTGTTCCTGGAATAGGTATTCCAACAAATAAAAGTAATGCCCAAAATAAACCTTTTTCACCAGCAGTTTTCTTTAATTTTTGACCACCATTTTCTCCTTTTTCTAGGCACCATGTAAAAAACCTCTTAGTATATTTTTTATCTTTTCCCCACTCTAATACTTTCCTTGCAAATAAATAAATAACTGGAACAGGTAATAAATTACCTATAATAGCAATAGGATAATAAATAAATATACTTAATCCTAAGCTCTCAGCAATAGGAATAGCTCCTCTCAACTCAATAATAGGGACCATAGAAACAAAAAATACAATAATATATTTAATTAATATTGGCAAATTTGACATATTCTCTCCTTAATAATGAAATAATCATAACATATAATTTATTTATCATATAGATTTTAAATCATGTTTTTATATTCTTTTAACATAGCCAATGTTTTTTGATATTCATCAACTAATTCATCGAAATGCTCATTTACAAAATCTATATCATTCTTCTTACTAGCCAATTCATGTTGATATGCAATATCTGCTAATTTCATTAATCCAAGATACTTAGAATCGCTTTTTAAAGAATGAACTTCTATTGCATAATCAGGCATATTACCTGCTAATTTATATGATTCTATACGTGAAAATTTATCATTAACTTCATTTAAATAATCAGTTAATGTTTCATCATACATTTCCATATCACCTAAAAATTCTAATGATTTAGCTAAATCAACACCATGACTCTTTAAAAATTCTTCTTTATTTATTTTAGGTGGTTCAATTACTGAATTATTTTCATGTGATATGTTAACTAAAGGAATTGTAGAAATACTTTTTAAATTATTTACATCAGCTAACTCTTCTATTTGATTATCGTCAGAAGTAATTATTTTTTCTTTTTTATCATGATTTATATGATATCTATCCATAATTTCATTAAATACTTTTATTAAATCTTCTTTATTTAATGGTTTTGATAAATATTCATCAAAGCCTTCTTTTATATATTTTTCCCGCATTCCAGTTAAAGCATTTGCTGTTAAAACTATTACTGGAGTATTAAATCCTGGTAGTTCTTTTAATTTTTTTAATGTTTCTACTCCACTCATTTTAGGCATCATATCATCAAGCAAGATAATATCATATTTTTCCCCTTTTTGGATTCTACTAATGCAGTCAAAGCCATTTGTAAGTGAAGTAATGGAATTTGCTTTATATCTTTCTAATAATTTATTTGCTACTTTTAGATTTAATTCATTATCATCTACTAATAAAATACGTACATTGTTTAATTCAAGTGTAGTATATTCTTTTTTCTTTTCAATTTTACTTACTGGTTGCACTTGAATTGGTTGATCAATAATTGCTGTAAATTTTGAACCAGTGCCATAAACAGTATGAACAATTATTTTCCCACCCATCATTTCAACTAGCTGTTTAGTAATTGCTAGACCAAGTCCTGTACCTTCTATTGTTGTATTTCTATCTGCATCAAGTCGTTCAAACTTAGTAAATAGTTTTTTAATATTTTCTTTTTTTATTCCACGGCCTGAATCTTCAACAGAAATTATTAATTTACAAATATTATTTGTATTAATACAATTAACTTCATAATGAACAAAACCTTTTTCAGTATATTTATATGCATTACTTAAAAAATTAGTAATAATTTTTTTGATATTTGCATGATCTCCATATAAAGTTTCTGGAATATCTGGAGCAATTTTATAAGTAAATTCAAGACCTTTTTCTTTCATTTTTGGCATAATTAATTTAGCAAGTTCGGTAAATGTTTCACGTGCATTATATGGAGATGCTTTAATCTCTAATTTACCAGCCTCAATTTTTGATATATCTAGAATTCCGTTAACTATTTCAAGTAATGTTTGAGATGCACTAACTATATCTTTAGCATTTTCTTTAGCTTCATCTAAAGTTTTCGAAGTCTCTACGCAATCACTAAATCCAACAATAGCATTCAAAGGCGTTCTAATTTCATGAGACATGCTAGATAAAAACTCTGTTTTAGCGTGATTAGCTCTTACAGCTTGTTCTTTAGCAGCATTTATTTGTTCAACCATTTTCATGTCTGGATTTTCAATAGTGAAATACATTATTAAACAAGTTAAGACAATTGCTGGATTAATAAAATAATTTAATTTTGGATTTTTAATTTGAACTAATGTTATTATTATAAATAAAATAGTAATTATTCCAATTGGAATATATTTTTTGTTATGAATATTTTTATAATCTAAAAATAATATAATAAGCATCGAAGCATACATAATTAAATAAATAAATAAGCAGAACTTTATAGTAAAGCCTGAACTAAAATCATAGGCAGAAAAGCCAATATTCTTACTTAGTTTTTCTGGAATTATAAATATTATGAAAGAAATTATTGAACATAAAATATAATATGGTTTTCTTTGAATAGATTCTTCATTAACTTTATGTGATACATTATATGTATATAAAGCAAAAACAAATAAACTTAAGAATAGACCAATTAAATATAATTTATATAATATAAATGTTTTTATAGGCGAATACAAGCCAACTTTATCAATTCCAAGTCCTAATAATAAACCTATCGCAACAGTACCCAAAATAAAAGTTAATAAATAACCATAAGTTGTATCTTCTATTGCATGGAGCCTTTTTTTTGAGAAAAAAACTATACAAAGAGTAATCATTATAATTAAACAAAAACCATTTAATAATAATTTTCCAGAATCAAGCATAAATAAAACACCTCTACTTTATTAGTAGTATATCATATTTTTTGACAAAAAAATAAAAACATCAATTTATTTTGATGTTTTTTTTAGTATTTTTGATTTATTTTCAGGAACAATAACTTCAAAATCTTTTATTGATAAGTTATCTTCTTTTAATACAATATCTATCTCATCGCCAGTTAATCCAGTATTGATTATTTTCCGATAGTCTTTTTTATTATTTTTTGTTAATGGTATTTTTTTAACAAACCTAATTTTATTTGGTATTTGACGAGCAGAAGACTCTCTATTTTCAATAAAACTTTCTTTTATAATTTCCTCAGCAAGCAACTTTTTATCTGCTTCTGTTAATTCAATATTACTGTCTAATATAATGGTTGCTAAAACACCGTTATTACTTCCCACCTTATATGGTGTAATTAATGAGTCTTCTACTAATGAACTGGAGTTAAGTAGTTTTTCAATTGTTGATGGTTTAATTTTATAGCCATCATATCGCATAAAACCACGGTCTATTCTATCTTCAAATTCAATATGTCCATCTCTATAAATTCTACCATAGTCTCCGGTTAGTAACCATGTTTGTCCATCTATTTCATAAGTTGGGACTATTACTTTTCCGTCTAATTTTCCTGGAGTAATTGCCTTAGTTGATACAGCAAGTTCTCCAGAAACATATTCTTCATTATCGTTAATTTTTTTGAATTCTTTTGTGTCTGGGTCTACTACAGCAAAGTTTGTATGAGTCATTGGTATACCAACTGATCCATAAATATTATATTCTCCAACTGCATACGTTGTACCACCAGCAGTTTCACTCATTCCATATCCTTTAACATATTTAGTTTTACTATTATGAGCTGCTAAAAAATCGTTTATTCTCTTTTCCTCTTTAGTATTTAAAGATGATCCCCCTGAAATAATAGTATGAAGATAAGATAAATCTTCGTTTTGCAAATCTGGACTATTTATTAAATCTGGAAACCATGTTGAAACACCCAAAATTATATTTGTTTTATATTTTTTTATAATTTTAGCTAATTCGCTTGGTAAAAACTCAGGTACCTCTATTAGTTCTAAACCATGGCTAAATCCAGCATGAGTATTACCAGCAAGACCAAAAGCTGCAAAAAATGGTAAAATATGAAGTCCTTTGTCCCCTCTTCTTAAATTAACATTAGATAAAAATAATTGTTCGACATAAGCATTTATATTATCATTTGTTAGTGGAATTGGTTTAGGCTTTGGACTAGATGTTCCAGATGTATGACATATTACGTCTATTTTACCAGGAACGTATCCAATATCATCATAACCTGTATATTTAACATTCCTTGCTAAATCTTTATAATCAAGTATTTCAATTGGTGAATTAGCACGGCAATCTCTAATTAATTCATTTATTTTCTTTTCATTTTTTAGTTCATTTAACAATTCTTGTAAACCAACTTTATCTTTTTTCTCGGTCAAATAACTAATAGTAGATTTTAAATTCATTGAATCTTTAGCACTTACTAGAGTTATTTTATCGATTCCTATCTCATTTAATTCATGTTCAATTGGTTGCAAGGATGTTAGATAACATTTATCAAATGAGATAATATGTGTACATTTTTCATCAATAATTGTTTCTAATGTTTTTTTAGCATTCACTTTAAAATCTAGATTATCTGGACGTGGATCCATATAATCAGCAACTGCTCCAACAATTGATGCAGCATACATCAAATATGACGTCTCTGGAATATTTGGTAATAGAAATAATATTCTATCATCCTTTTTTATTCCTAAAGCTGTAAGTACTTTAGCAGCATTAATAATATTTTCAAAGAATTCTCCATAAGATATTTTTTTATTAAAATAATTTATTGCTGTTTGCTCTTCATCTGAATTATTTCCCTTCATATACTGATAAAGACTCTTTTCTGGTAATGGCTTTTTATCAACATCTTTTTCATAATATTGTAACCATGGTTTATCTATATGAGGATAACCAGTAATTACATTCTTTTTATCATCTGACATATAAACTCCCCTTTCAAAGTAGTATGTATATTAACACAATTTTACTTGAAAATCAATTATTATATTAAAATTATAAGTAGCTATTATCATTTTTCTTTAATACTTTATCATTATTTTCCACTAATACTTTTTCTTGCTCCTTTTTTATTCTATAAATTTCATATTCTTTCTCTTCTAAATCATTCTTTATTTTATGCAAATTATCAACTAATTCTTGTACTTCAGGAATAATTCCTAAATAATCTTTAAATTCATCACTTAATTGTTCAATCATTTTATCAACTTGAGTAGAAGTCTTTTCAAGCATATTAATAGCACTATCTAATGAAAAAATACTATTTTCTATATCTGTACTATAATTTTTTACTTGTATTACTTTATATTTTTTGCTAGTTGTTTTCGGTCTTAAAATATTATTCATAAAATAAAGGTATGCAACCGTATTAACAGCCATTTTTTTAGCAATCATTGGTCCAGGTAAAAATAATTGAAAACCAAGTAGTCCAAGTAATATTTTACTTTGTTCACTCATAGCTTTAGTTTCATATTCAACTTTTTCTGTAACACTAGTTGCATTAGCAACTTTATCTTTTAAATCTTTAAGTACTCTATCTTGTTCATATTGAAAATTTAGTAAATCATTATTAATCTTATCAATATCATAATATTCATTTTCAAATTCATATAACTTTTTTTCTTTATTTTTTTCTTTTTCGGCTTTATTAAGTATTTTTATACTTAGTTCATTGCATCTTGCTTCAAGTTCATTTATTTTCTTTGAAATTTCAATATATAAAGGAGAATCTTTTATATTAGATATGGCTCTACCTTTACCAAATTCCAGCAAATAACTTTCTACTAAATAATAAATATAATTATCATCATATTTATCAATATCATTTATTGCTATTTTATTTTTTAATTCATCTAGTTTAGCAATAATTTCAGATAACTTATCAAGCATTATTTGTGCATCACTACTTATAATTAATTTATCATTATCTGTTTCTAAAACGCTATATTCATAGACTAAATGTCTTAATTCGTATCTAACATCTTTTAATTTTTTCTCATACACATCAACTATTTTATGAGATTTTATTTTTTCTATTTTTGTTTTGTATTCCTTTGGTAATAAATCCATGTCTAGTTCAACAAAGTCAGATGTGTCACTAGGCTTAATAGTCACTTTTTTGTCAGCTTCTTTAATATTTTCCTTTCTACATTTATTTAGATGTAAAATTTCTTCTAACTTGCTTTCATTATTTCCTGGTTGTTTTGGAATATTGACAATTACTTTTTTGCCATCAGGTAATTTTATAACTTTATCTTTTTTTTCTTGATAATTATAATTGCCATTATTTTTTTTACTATTATCATTAAGTGATTTAATTTTTCTACCAAATAATATTATAGGAAAATTTTTGATTAAAGTAATAAATTGTTTTCTTTTACCCTTCTCTTCTAATTCGTTATTTTTTTTAGTTTCTTCATATTCTTTTAATTTATTCTTTTTTCTTTTTTTTATTATAAGCATTCTTCTTCTATCATTATATCCACCCTTTGTACCAATTGTTTCATTCATAGTATCACCACATAAATAATAGCATAAATTTTCTTTTTTTTTAACTTATTTTAGAAATAGCCTAATTTTACTACCAATTTCTACTTTTTCATTAGCAGAAATACTTTGATAAGTAATTGTATCCCCCACTCCTTCAGTAATTATTTCAAAATTATTTAATTGCTTTTTAGCATCATCTAGTTTCATTCCAACAACATTTGGTACTATTACATATTCTTTATCATTCCATTCTAATTCTTTTTCAATTTCTCCTTTTTGCTTTTTTATGTTAAGTTCACCAATTATATCTAGCAATATTCGTCTTGCGATAGGAGTTGTTGTATAACTTGAAAGCATAGCTGTATTTTTAGGGTTGTCAATTGCTAGATATAAAACGGCTTTAGGAGCATTTGCAGGAACTACACTCATAAAAGACATTATATAGTTATTTACCAAATAGACACCATCTTTACTTTTTTGAGCAGTACCTGTTTTTCCACCCACACGGTATCCTTCAATATAAGCACTTTTTCCACCACCTTGTGCCACAACACTTTCTAAAGCCAGTCTCATAATACTACTTGTTTTTTTACTTATTACTTTTCTTACTTTCTTTGGAGTATTTTCAAAAATATTAATATTAGCCTTATCAGTTATTCCTTTAACAATATATGGTTTATATAAAGTTCCTCCATTAACTACAGCACTAACTGCCATCACTTGTTGTATAGGTGTTACACTTATTCCTTGACCAAAAGCTGTAGTTGCTAATTCTACATTTCCAACCTTATTCATTGGAAATAAAATACCAGTTGCCTCACCTGACAAATCAATACCTGTTTTTTTACCAAAACCAAACTTGTCAATATATGAAAATAATCTTTCTTTACCTAATAATTGACCTAATTTTACAAATCCTGGGTTCTCGGGAACGGGATTTGTAGCTAAAAAAATAAGTTCGACATATTATTTAATTTTCAAATAAAACTTCTTTTATATTTCCATCTTTAAAATATATTTTGAGATTCATTTTATATCTATTATCTAACTTTATAACAATAATTTTATCTAACAATAAGTTAATAAAAACATTTAAATTATATTTAACATTTAAAATATTTTTTAT
>OCVV011229869.1_pt1 | contig 12048 bp, 10 predicted proteins | sample 1539721 | NCBI WGS metagenome assembly OCVV01 (sample SAMN02144230, study PRJEB22623) | gut metagenome | biome: sheep rumen | host: Ovis aries | place: New Zealand | reverse complement strand
CACCCTACTACGAAGGCATGGACTACCACCCCCTGCAGACCGAATGGCACCTCACACTCAAACATGCCATAGAGGGATGGACCCGCGACACTGTCATGACGCGTCTGTGCGACCTCCGCGAAACCCAGTTTAAAGACTTCGCCGGCACCCTCGTCTACACCGCCCATGTGCCTTACGACAGTCTCGGTCCCGACCCAATCATCGACCTCGGCGGGGTCTACGACATTTGCGAACTGAGGGTCAACGGCACCAGCTGTGGTGTCAAATGGTATGGGCAGAGGGTGTACGACAACGTCGGGCCGCTGCTGCGCCCAGGCGTCAACACGATTGAGGTCAGGGTGACGACCACTCTGAACAATTATGTCCACTCGCTGACCGACGACAGGGTGGTCCAGCATTTCGTCCTGAAGCGCAAAGTCCCCACCACTCCCGGGGGGCTTGTGGGAGCTGAGGGGCATATTGCCCTCTTTTGAGGGGTGCCCTGCCGATACCTCAACGCGATTTGAGCCGTTTGTAAAAATCCCTCACGCTGCGGACTATGTAGAAGGGAAGCGGCCGGTTGGCATAGAAATATTTGTCCATCAACCGGCTGAAAATACTCTTGGGATTTTCGCACAGCTGCATCCGGCAGTTTCGGGCGCATTCGCGGACTTCCGGCAGGGCCATCATCCGGGCCACATATTTGTACTGACTCCAGCATCCCAAGCCCGAATGCTTGTAGTACTCCCTCCGCGTCAACCCATAGGCGACGGCGGTCAACAGCTGCTCCCTGTAGATTCCGACCAGTTTGTCGTTGTCCCCCACCCAGTCCCGACAGAGGGCCATCCGGCGGTTGTAAAGCATCAACGTGTAGTCCATCCCGTTGGCCCTGAACGATGTTGAAGTGTTTCCCTTGGGGTAGAAAATGTAATGGTAAAAAACCTCGGACAGGAGGCAAGCCTTCGTCACATGGGGCAGCAGCGCGAGCAGAAAAATCTCATCCTCGTGCATCGGGATATGCTCAAACCGAATGCCTTGGGCAAACATCCGCCGCAAGAAGGGAAGACTGAAAAATTTCATGGGCAAAAAGCCAAAGCCATATTCCAACCCGGCCAGCTGGTTGCAGTAGTACGCTTTCAACTCCTCATTCGTATTCAAATCTATGGGATTGTGGCGGACGACGTCTTTGGTGCCTGCCGCCACATTCTCCACCATAAAACCGAAGCAGGCCATATCGAAGCCTCCCCGCTCCATGGCCGCCACATTCCGCTCCAGCAAATCGGGTTCCACCCAGTCGTCAATGTCGCAAAAATAGAAATAGTCGCCTTTGGCATTCTCCACCAGCACATTCCTCATGGCGCCCACGCCCTGGTGCTGGCAATGCAACACCCTCACCCGCTCATTCCCGGCCGCAATCTCGTCACACAACGATGCCGTAGAGTCTGTCGACCCATCGTCGGCCAATAGAATCTCGAAATTGCTGTAAGTCTGGCTCAGCAACGAATCCAGCCCCGAAGGCAGGAACCGCTCGGCATTATAAACTGGTATGCCGACTGTAACTAACGGTAAATCATTCATAATCATAACTAAATTAAATAGACCCGGCACTGCTGCGCATGGTCGTACCGAAATGCAAAAATACGATTTTTCACAAATATAGATTTAATAAAAAAACGCGCTGGCGCACTGCCGCATCAACAACTGGTTGGTACCAAGCGCACTGCGCGCTCCGGCACCGTTCACACCGAATCTGTTTTACCATATCCCCGGCGCCATCGCTCCCCATCTCAGACCAGCCGGCCCCGTCCTTTTCGCTGCGTTGCAAGTCCGCTCGACAAACGCCATATATCCAACCCACACACGGAACATGTCTGGCGCCCACAGGTTGATGTATAATGGGAATGTCGCAAAAATGGAATCTTACGATCGGGGGAAGAGCGGAATGAAGCCGGCTGCCGGGCATGGGGGCAGTGCCGTCACAGCTGGGGGGCAGCGGGGCCACCCCAGCCCAGTTTTTGCTGGATAGCGCTGAAGAAGCTCTGGCTGCCCAGGCGGACAAGACGGATGGAGAATCGCTCGCGCGAGAGGTTGACTTGGGTTCCATGTGGCAGAGGCTGCCGCCGGGAGTCGATGCCGAGGCTGAACTGCCCGGGCTGGCTGTGGGTGACCAGCCGCAAGAGGGCACTGTCGGGCACGATGATGGGGCGGAGGGTGAGGTTGTGGACACCGATGGGGGTGATGACGAGGCATCCGCTGTCGGGGGTGAGGATGGGTCCTCCGCAACTGAGGGAGTAGGCCGTGGAGCCGGTGGGTGTGGCCACGATGATGCCGTCGCCGCTGTAGGTGGCAACCCGGTCGGCCCCGACGTAGAGGTCGGTGTGGAGCAGGGGCTGGTCGACAAAACGGTGCAGGTAGACCTCGTTGAGCACAAAGGTTGAGAGGCTGCCGCCGGGGTGGTTTGCCTCAACGTGGAGCAGAGTCCGGGGCTCGAGGGTGTAGTTGCCCGCCATGAGGTCGGACACAAGGCTGTCGAGGCTGTCGCGCCCGGCGGCGGTGAGGAATCCGAGATGGCCGAAGTTGACCCCAAGCACGGGTATGTCGTGTTGGGCTATGAGGTGGACCGAGCTGAGGAGAGTCCCGTCGCCTCCGATTGACAGAAGGAAGTCGAGCGGACAGGAGGGCAGGCAGTCGCGGACGATGTGGGTGGCGACACCGCGGGCGTTGAGGAGGGTTATGAGACGGTCGAGGCGAGGCTGGTTTTCGGGGTCGATATGGCGGATGTAGAGTGCTATGTTCATGGTGCTGTGGGATTGTTTCTTTGTCTGGATGGCTATGGGTTCAACGCAGCAGGGTTACCGCGCCAGTGTAGGTTTTCTTTGTCCCGTCGCTGTGGCGACAGGTGATCCGATAGACGTATACTCCTTGGGGCTGGGGCCGGTGCTGGAGGTCGCAGCCGTCCCAGCAGTCGGCAAGGTCGTGTGTGCGGAACAGACGATGCCCGTGGCGGTTGTAGATTTCGAAACAGTAGTCCTGCGACAGGGGCGAGGGGAAGGTGGGACAGAGGCGGCCAAGGTCGGGGTCGCCGGCTTTGATGATGTTGGGAATCCATGCGTCTGGCTCGACAGTGGGCGGGATGAGCACAACGACGGTGTCGGAAGTCGTATGGCGCTGTGCGCAACGGTCGGGCACGGCAAGCCGGTAGGAGTAGGCGGGGACGGCGTGTGTGAGGTCACGGTCGGTATAGGAGAATATCTGTTGGGGGTCGGCGGAGGCCGCGGGATAGAGGGTGGCAAGAGGCTCAAAGGGCGACCAATGATAGTCCTGAAGGCCGTTTTGCTGCGCCACTGCGGCGGAGCGCATAAGGAGGCAGCTGTCGGCAGGGTAGCCGGGGTCTATCTGGAGTGAGAGGACGATGGCTGGGAGAGTGTCATCGTAGCGGGCGGCGAGTATGCGTGAGTATAGGGCGGTGTCGGGCTGCGGAAAAGCGAAGTGGAAAACCATGGAGAGGGCTTCGAGGCTGTCGGGGGTGTTGTGGACTGAGAGGTACGCGCTGACTTGGGAGGTGGAAAGGTCGGCTATGAGTGTGTCGAACTGGAAGGGGCCTTGGGGACCAACAGTGTGCTGGAGCCAGGGGCCTCCGCTTCCGAGACGGTAGTGAAGGGTGTAGCGGGCAACACTGTCGGGCATATTGATATAGCGGTTCCAGGAGCAGGAAAGCCTACGCGAGCAGGGGGGCGCGGTGAGGCAGAGGGCGGGGTTGTGGAAGTAGGGGGTGAGGGGGCTGGCCTGAAGGCAGCTGTCGAAGGCAAGGATGCGGAAACTGTACTGGGCGCAGGAGTCGGGCGAAAGGCTGTCGGGACAGAGGTAGGTGGTGTTGAGACGCCCCCAGACGGTGTCGAGCTGGAGACAGGGGGAGCCTGAGCAGATGTAGTAGCCCATCACATCGGTGTCGGGACTGGGATACCAGCTGAGGAGAATCCGCCGCAGGGTAGTGTCGACACTGCAAAGACGCAAAGCACAGGCCGCGGTGGGGATGTTGTCCTGAAAGAAAAGGCCTGCGGTGTCGGAGGTGAGGAGGGTGTCGGGGAGTTGGGCATGGACAAGGTAGCTGACCGTATCGGCACAGATGACACGCTTTAGAGTGTCTACATAGTGAGGGGCGGTGAGGGTGGCTATGGGGACGAAAAATTCTTGGTCGGGGTAGCGGCGCAGCAGCTGGTAGTGTTCGGCCCCGGCGACGCTGTCCCAACTGAGACGGCCTACATGGTGGCCCACCACCGCAACATCGCGGAACAGGAATACGGGGCCCGGCTGCGCCTTAACAGATTGGAGGGAAAGCAGTAAAAGCACGACGGATGCAAGGATTCGGCGGGGAAAGGGGGTGGCGGGATGGGAGTACTGCTGCATAAGGGCGGAATCCAGTTTGGGGGGTCAGTTAAGAAGGGCTGAGTTTTTGACAAGCTGGCTGTAGCGCCCGTCCAGCTGGAGGAGCTGGGCATGGGTACCCGTCTCGACGATGCGCCCGCCTTCGAGAACCACAATGAGTTGTGCGGCGGCGACGGTGGAGAGCCTGTGGGCAATGACGAGTGCGGTGCGTCCGGCCAGGAGGGACTGGAGGGATTGGCGGACGAGGGCTTCGCTCTCGGTGTCGAGGGCACTGGTGGCCTCGTCGAGGATGAGCAGGTCGGGCTGGCGGAGAACGGCACGGGCGATGCTGATGCGTTGCCGCTGGCCGCCGCTGAGGAGGGCGCCGCTGTCGCCCACGGGGGTATCGTAGGCTTGCGGCAGGGAGAGGATGAAGCCGTGGGCCTGCGCACCCTGGGCAGCCCGGACGATTTGCTGAGTGGTGGCGGCGGGGGTTCCGTAGGCGATGTTGTTGCGGACGGTGTCGTTGAAGAGGAAAGTGTGCTGGTCGACAACGCCTATGCGCTGCCGGAGCGATTGGGTGGAGAATGACTGGATGGGCTGTCCGTCAATGAGTATTTGGCCGGCGGTGGGTTCATGGAACCGCATCAGGATGTCGGCAAGGGTTGATTTGCCAGAGCCGGAGCTGCCCACAAGAGCCACTGTGGAGCCGCGCGGAATGGTGAGGTTGATGTCGGTGAGGACCTCGGTGCCGGGGATGTAGCTGAAATGGAGGCCCCGGATTTCGATTTGCTGTTTGAGGCCGGGGAAAGGTTTTGCTGCCGGGGAGTCAGGCAGGGTTTCGGGCAGTTCGAGAAACTGGACAATGCGCTCGGTACAGGCCTTGCCCTTTTTGATTTGGGAGATGGCTGTGGTGAGTTCCTTGGCAGGGGGTATCATGAGCACAAACATCATGATGTAGGAAACGAAGAGGTCGGGGGTGATGCCGACATCGCCTCTGATGACCAACGACGACCCGAAAAGGAGGATGCCGATGACGACACAGTTGCCGAGGAAGTCGCTGACGGGCGAGGCAAGGTCTACACGCCTGAACACTCGGATGCGGAGACGGGCATGCCGGGCCGAAGCCTGGCGGAAGCGCCGGTTGGAGAAACCTATGGCGGTATAGGCTTTGATGATTTTGAGTCCGATGATGGTCTCTTCCATGAGCGACATGAGGAAAGAGTTGCGCTGCTGCAACTCGGCCGACTCGCGGCGCAGACGGTGGGTGATGCCGGAGATGACGAAGGCAACAATGGGGAACATGCAGAACACAAACAGCGTGAGCCTCACGCTGATGTAGAAAAGCATGGCAATGTAAAGAACCAGGCTCACAATGGCCGCCAAAAGCTGCTGGAGAGAGCCGAGAGTACTCTGGTCATACTCGGTGATGTCGCCCGCAAAGCGGGAGAGGATATCGCCCCGGCGGTGGGTGCCGAAGAAGGAGAGAGGCAGACGGAGCACTTTGTGGAAAAGGCGGCTGCGGAGGTCTCGCACGATGTTGGCACGGACGATTGAAATCTGGACGAGCGACAGATAGCTGAAAATATTCTTGCAGGCATATAGCCCCAGCAGGATGAGCGAGAAGTAGACAAGCGCATGTTTGGGGCCGAAGGTGATGAGACGGTCATAGAGAGCTTGCAAGGCCTGGGAGAGCAGACTGGCATCGGCGGCGGGCGCTACCGGGACCGTCTGGCCTGAGGGGAACAGAATCTTGACAAAGTCGGCCACCGAAAGGGCCGTGGCCATGGTGAACACCACCGAGAGCACCACAAGAAGCCCGTATGCCGCCAGACGGGCGGCATAGGGGCGGGCATGGTGTAGGGTGAACGACATGGGCCGGAGAGGTTGTTAGCTCAGTTTGTAGCCTATGTAGTTGTGGGGGGTTATATTGCGGATGCGGTCTTTGACGGAGGGGTCGACCTGCAGGGTGTCGACAAAATCGGCAATGGTCTGGGCGGTGACTTTCTGGTTTGTGCGCGTGAGCTGCTTGAGAGTCTCGTAGGGATTGGGGTAGCCCACGGAACGCAATATCGTCTGGATGGCTTCGGCCACAACAGCCCAATTGTTCTCCAGGTCGTTATAGATGGCTTGCTCGTTGAGGAGGAGTTTGCCCAGTCCCTTCTCAAGCGAGGCGAGGGAGATGAGCGTGTGCGCAACAGGAACCCCAATATTGCGGCTGACGGTAGAGTCGGTGAGGTCGCGCTGCAGACGGGATATTGGCAGTTTGTGGCTCAGATGTTCAAATATGGCATTGGCCAGGCCGAGGTTCCCTTCGGCGTTCTCGAAATCGATGGGGTTCACCTTGTGGGGCATGGCCGAGGAGCCTACTTCGCCGGCTTTGATTTGCTGCTTGAAGTATTCCATCGAGATATAAGTCCACATATCGCGACAGAGGTCAATCAGGATGACGTTAATCCGCTTGCAGTTGTCGAAATAGGCGGCCATGTTGTCGTAGTTTTCAATCTGGGTTGTGTATTGCAGACGTTCCAGACCCAGATGCTCGGCCACAAAACGGTTGCCAAACTCACGCCAGTCGACATCGGGATAGGCAACAAGATGGGCATTGAAGTTTCCTGTGGCCCCTCCAAACTTGGCCGAGAAGGGAATCTGCGAGAAGTAGTCAAGCTGCCGCCGCATACGGTAGACGAAAACCATAATCTCTTTGCCCAACGACGTGGGCGACGCCGGCTGGCCGTGGGTATGCGCCAGCATGGGGATGTCGGCCCACTGGTGGGCACGCCCGTCAAGCAGCGCAAGGATGGCCTCATAGCGGGGCAGGAGAACCTGCTCGTGGCATTCCTTGAGGAGCAGCGGGACGGAAGTGTTGTTGATGTCCTGCGAAGTGAGTCCGAAATGGATGAACTCCTTATATTGCTCAAGGCCGAGACTGTCGAAACGGCGCTTGATGAAATATTCCACTGCCTTGACATCGTGATTGGTGGTTTTCTCTATTTCCTTCACCTCAAGGGCCTCCTGGTCCGAGAAGTTGCGGTAGATGGCACGCAACTGCTCCGGAAGTTCCGACCTCTGGGCAAAAAGCTGCTGCATAGGCAACTGCGGGAGGCTGCCCAAGGCAATGAAATACTCAATTTCGATGCGGACACGGTAGCGGATCAGAGCCCCCTCGGAAAAGAAGTCGGCCAAGGGCTCCACCTTGCTGCGGTAGCGTCCGTCAATGGGGGAGATTGCGTTAAGACTGTTCATATCAGATTTTGTTGGATTTGACAGGTTCGTTACTGTCAACTTGATTGTTCAGGAACTTGTGTTGCTCAATAAGTTTGATAACCTTGCGGTCGTGGGAGGCATCGATGAGGGCCTGGGCATAGAGGGTGTTGTGCATATCGGTGCCCAGAAATTCAACCCATCCCTTCTCAATCATTTCGAATGCCTTGCGGCGCGGTCCCTCGCCATAAAACCCTATCAGGGAAAGGATATTGATCTGGAAGTAGACTCCCATGTCCTTGAGATGCTCCAGTTTCAACGACGAGCTGCTGTAGTAGGGATACCTCTCGGGGTGGGCCAGAATGATTTCGTAATTCTTCATCTGCAGGTCGAACATCACCTGATCGAGCCCTATCACCTGTTGGTGAAGCGAGAACTCCGTGAGTAAATATTTGCCGCCAACCAGGAGAAACTTGTTCTGCTTGACCCTGTCGGCAAAGCCACTGTCTACACGGTACTCGCCTGCAACACCTTTCAATTCGGGGATGCCGTGTGCGTTGGCGCTGGCGAAATCAAGTTTCATATTGTCGTAGCGGCGCAGTATATCCTCCTCTTCATTAGGGAAGCGGGGGAACTGATAGTGAGGAGTACATATCACACGCTCAAAACCTGCATCGCACATCACCTTCATGCAAGCCAGCGACTCCTCGTTGCTCTTCGAACCGTCGTCGACACCTGGCAGCATGTGGCAGTGGATGTCCACGCCCAGCGGTGCAAAAGTGGGGATGGCTGTTTTAGATTTTGGCTTAAAAAAATCGAACATAACTTATTGTATATTGTAATTATTAATCAACACGTTTAATGTCGGCTCCAAGCAGGCGCAGACGCTCGTCGATGTGCTGGTAGCCGCGGTCTATCTGCTCAATGTTGTCGATGCGGCTCTTTCCCTCGGCCGAAAGGGCGGCGATGAGCAACGCCACTCCGGCACGGATGTCGGGCGACGACATCCGGACCCCCCGCAGCCTGTGCTGCTGGTCCAGCCCGATGACCGTAGCACGGTGAGGGTCGCACAGGATAATCTGCGCACCCATATCAATCAGCTTGTCGACAAAGAAGAGACGGCTCTCAAACATCTTCTGATGTATCAGCACACTGCCCCGCGCCTGGGTGGCCACCACCAGGGCAATGCTGATAAGGTCGGGCGTGAACCCCGGCCACGGAGCATCGGCAATTGTCATGATTGAACCATCCATGAAGCGCTCAATCTCATAATGCTCCTGCGAGGGGACGAAAAGGTCATCACCCCGCTGCCACACCTCTATCCCCAGCCGGCGGAACACCTTGGGGATGAGACCCAGATGCTCCATGCCCACATTGGGAATCGTGATGTCGCTCTGCGTCATAGCCGCCATTCCGATGAACGAACCCACCTCAATCATATCCGGCAGGAGGCAATGATGGCATCCCTCCAACTCCGAAACACCTTGGATGGTGAGCAAGTTGGATCCCACGCCACTAATCCTGGCCCCCATTCGGTTGAGCATATTGCACAGCTGGTATATATAAGGCTCACAGGCAGCGTTCATGATGGTGGTGATTCCTTGCGCCATGACCGATGCCATGATAATATTGGCCGTGCCTGTCACCGAAGCCTCATCAAGCAGCATGTAGCATCCTTTCAATTGCTTGGCCTCTACACGGTAGCCCCCTCGGCGGTAAGTCACGGTGGCACCGAGCTTCTCCATGCCAAGGAAATGGGTATCCAGACGGCGGCGTCCTATTTTGTCGCCGCCAGGCTGCGGCACCACAGCTTTGCCATAGCGTGCCAGCAGCGGCCCCACAACCATGATGGAACCCCGCAGGGCTGCAGCCTGCTGTGCAAAATCATCACTCTCCAGCATATCGAGATTCACCTCGTCGGCCTGGAACTCATAGCTCCGTCCCTCGGTGAGAATCTCACGGTCGTCGTTCAGCCGACGCACCTTCACCCCCAGCAGCTGCAACAGACTGATGAGCTTGTTGACATCGCGGATGTCCGGCACATTGTCGATAGTAACCTTGTCGCTGGTCAACAGCACAGCACAAATCACCTGCAAGGCCTCGTTCTTTGCACCCTGGGGGTGGATTGTGCCATGCAGCTTATGGCCGCCTATTATCTCAAATGAAGACATAACTGACAACGAATCTTGTTACTTCTTTTTCTTCTTCTTTTTGTGAGTTCCGTTGGCGCGGCGCTCCTCGTCGGTGCCTTTCAGATACTCGCGGAAATCTTTGAACTGGAAATCGACGGGCAAGTGGAGTTTCTGGTCAGACAGGCTTTCCAGCTGATGCTGTATCACATCGTCCTCGACCGTATCGCTATTCCAAAGCAGATAGTCGCGCTTCATGGCATGCGCCATCAGCCTTACAAGTTCGTCGCGCTCCTCCCCTTCCGGATATTCAGCCACACGCTTAATCATATTCTCCATGATGGAGCCATAATGGCGGAAACGCGATTTCTCATGATGATAGCTTATGGCGTTAGGTTTGAACTCCACAGACTCCTCGCGCGTGATCTCATACGGCACATCGACATCCAGCTCCCAATTGGCCAGAATCATCAAATGGACCCAAAACTTGCGCTTATAGTTGGCGGCATCTTTGGGATCGGGGCTGTTCTGAGCCATTATGTCGACGATGGCCGACGCCATCACATTCCGCTTATCGCGGTCCTCGACAGTCTTGGTGTACTGTATCAGTTTGTATATATTACGCCCGTAGTCGTTAATTATCAGTTTTGTTCGTTGGGTGTTATATTCCATCTTATTCTAATTATTTCTCTTTTTTGCCGGGAGCAGAAGGCGCATCAATATATGCCTCCCATATAATAGGGATTGAACGGCATGGCCATGCGATAATAGTCGGTCGGCGAGGCATACATGCCCCACGGTCCGCCAAACCCATGCATCCATGCGTCGTGATACATGTAGGGCAGCGTGCCATAGTGGTCGCGCAGCACCGTGAACGAGAGACTCAGGAAACTATCCTCATTGAAACGGAACGCAGCGGCGGCCGATATAGCCGTGGCCGACACATTCAGCATTTCGCCGTTGGCCAATCCATACAGCGGGGCGTAGCTGCCGCTAATGTGATAAAGCGCACCCGCCAGCCACACGTTCTTCCCCGCTTGATACACCGCCTCCACATGGGCCGATACCAATCCTGTACCCCCGTTGCGCTTATAGGGGACAAGACTCTTGGCCGGTTTCGAAAGCGTGAAGTTCGGGTTGAGACCCATGTCGGACGTGATTCTGAATCCCCCGCTGACAACCCATCGGTTGCTTGGCCTATAAACCAGCGACGGAGCCACCGACGTGAAAAGCCTGTTGTCGCCATTGGCTGAACCCATAAATCCGGTTCCCACCATGAGATGGGGCTCCCACTTAGGCATACGGACACTGTCGTTCCCGATGCCGTCCGGCAACAAAAACTGCGCATGAACCACGCCTTGCCGCAGCGACATCGCCATAATCAACAGCAGTATAAACTTCAATCTTTTCATTGCACAACTATAAAATTATTATTACAACGCACGCGAACTAATTTTATTGTGCTTACAACTCCATTAATTTCATAAACGACGGCGGGAAAGGTGTTTTAAACTCCAGCCGCTTCCCGGTGACGGGGTGGACAAAACCCAGTTTGAAGGCATGGAGCGCCAACCGATTGATGGGCGAAATGTCATCCTTGTAGCCATACATCGGGTCGTGAACCACAGGATGTTTCTCCTCGCGCAGATGGACCCTGATCTGATTGCGGCGGCCAGTTTCCAACCTCAACTCCAACAACGAATAGCGACGGCTGCGTTTCACCACCTTGTAGTGGGTCACGGCCAACTTGCCGCCATTGTCAGTCGGCGAGGAAAGCACACAATACTCCCCATCAGTGAGCCATGAGCGGATTGTTCCCTCAGTGGGTTCCATCTTGCCCCACGCCACAGCCACATACGCGCGGTCGTATACCGTGGTTTTCCAATCCTCCTCAAACTGCTTGGCCACCTGTTTCGATTTTGCCACAACCATCAATCCCGAAGTGTCGCGGTCCAGCCGGTGCACAACATGGGCATGACTCCGCTGGTGGGTTAGGTACAAATACTTATTCAGCACTGTGATGACAGTTGTGTCGTTGACATTCTTACTATACGACAACAGTCCTTCGTGCTTATTCACCACCAGCAAATGGGCATCCTCATACACAATGTCCAATTCCCTCGGACGGTACTTCTCTCTGAAGCCCACCTTCTCGACAGACACCTTCATGCCTGGCTGCAATTGGAAATTAAACTGGCTGACCCGCCGCCCGTCTACAAAAACCTCGTGGGCGAGTATCTCTTTCACCTTCGTCCGGCTGCTGTCCGGCATTTTCTGTTCCAGAAACTCAAGCAGCCCGCAAACCGCGTCAACATTATATTCTACGTGTTTCACGTGAAACATTTATTTTGGGTTATCAACATTATTTCTC
>OCVV011340957.1_pt1 | contig 12051 bp, 13 predicted proteins | sample 1539721 | NCBI WGS metagenome assembly OCVV01 (sample SAMN02144230, study PRJEB22623) | gut metagenome | biome: sheep rumen | host: Ovis aries | place: New Zealand | reverse complement strand
GTTCGCCTCCGAGCTGTACTTCACCGGCTACGGGATCGAAGGCACGACCGGCTACGGCACGCAGTTTGATTTCAGCCGCCATTGGCAGGGCAAGCTGGTTGCGAACCACTCCGGCTGCGGCCTGCTGCTGAACATCGTACAGGAAGTCAAGCAGGCGGTCAGCATCCCCTGCGGCGGCGTCACCTATATGGACCCGGCCCATGCGCCCAAGTTCTTTGACGACGCGATCGCCGAGGGCAAGCTGGACTTCATGATGATGACCCGTTCCCTCTGCTGCGAGCCGCAGTACGTCAACAAGCTGCGCGAGGGTCGTCTGGATGAGATCGCACCCTGCACCCGCTGCCTGCATTGCCACTTCGACTACGACGAGGACGGCAAGGTCTACGAGCACTGCCGCGTCAATGCCACGACCCAGCGCGCCTATCGCGAGGCCATGCCCGAGGGCCCGATCCCTCTGCCGGCGGACGGCGAGAAGAAGGTCATGGTCGTCGGCGGCGGCCCGGCCGGTATGGAGGCGGCCCGCATCGCGGCGGAACGCGGCTACGATGTGACGCTGTATGAGAAGAAAGGCTTCCTGGGCGGCCTGCTGCCCTTCGCCTCCGTTATCAAGGGACCGCATGAGAATCTGGACGACCTGCTTGCCTATCTGAAACGTCAGCAGGAGCTCAAGGGCGTCAAGGTCGTCACCGGTCAGGAGGTCGACGCCGACTTCATCAAGGCGGAGGCGCCTGACGTGGTGATCCTGGCTGTCGGCGGTGTGCGCGACACACTGGGCCTCGAGTCCACAGCCGGCACAAAGGTCGTACCCATTGACGCGGTCATGAAGGCCGACATGGTCGGCCAGGAGGTCACGATCGTCGGCGGCAACTGCCAGGCGGTCGATATGGCGCAGTTCCTGAACGCGCACGGCAAGCACGTCACCATCGTGAGCCCCGAGAGCAAGGACAAGCTGGACAAGGGACAGTCGGCCTGGGTCAAGACCTTTACGCTGCCCATGCTGTACACCCGCGGCACCCGCCTGTGGCCGAACGCTCAGATCGTGGGAATCGGAGACGGCACCGTGACCATCCATGGCGAGACCGGCGTGGACATGACCATTGCCTGCGATACCGTGATCGAGGCCATGGATATGCTGCCGAACAAGGCGATCGCCGAAGGCCTGGACGGCATCGAGGTCTATTGTGTCGGCGACTGCGAGAAGCCCTGGAACATTGCCGAAGCGATCGCGGCCGGCAACCTGACCGCGCGCAAGATCTGATTAACAAAACACAGCAAAAAGTCGCGCCGAAAGGCGCGACTTTTTTTGCCTGCTGCCGGTCCGGATAAAACGTTGACGGCAGGGGAAAATATTGGTATAGTGGTTTTAACCCGATACCAAGGAGGCAGAAGATATGGCAAACAAATATGCGGGCACCAAGACCGAAAAAAATCTCTGGGAGGCCTTTGCGGGCGAGTCCCAGGCACGAAACAAATATACCTATTTTGCATCCGCAGCGAAGAAGCAGGGCTTCGAGCAGATCGCGGCGCTGTTTCTGAAGACGGCGGAAAACGAGAAGGAGCATGCCAAGCTTTGGTTCAAGGAGCTCGGTGAGCTCGGCACGACGGAGGAGAACCTGCTCCACGCGGCCGAGGGCGAGAACTTTGAGTGGACCGACATGTACGAGCGTATGGCAAGGGAGGCGGAGGAAGAGGGTTTCCCCGAGCTCGCCGCCAAGTTCCGCGGCGTCGGTGCGATCGAGAAACAGCATGAGGAGCGCTACCGCGCCTTGCTCAAGAATGTCGAGACCGCGCAGGTTTTCGAGAAGAGCGAGGTCAAGGTCTGGGAGTGCCGCAACTGCGGCCACATCGTGGTCGGGACCAAGGCGCCGGAGGTGTGCCCGGTGTGCAACCATCCGCAGGCTTATTTTGAAGTGCACGAGGCGAACTACTGAGTTATGGCGGAATTCGGCGATTTCCTGAAGCTCGACATCCGGGTCGGAACGATCACCGGCGCAAAAGTCTTTGCCAAGGCGCGCAAGCCGGCCTATCAGCTTGAGCTGGATTTTGGGCCCGAGATCGGGACGAAAAAATCCTCAGCCCAGATCACGGATCACTACCGCCCGGAGGAATTGATCGGCAAGCAGGTGCTCGCGGTGGTGAATTTTCCGCCGCGCCAGATCGCGGATTTCATGTCCGAGGTTCTGGTTCTCGGCACCTACAGCGAGGGCGGTGTAGTGCTGATTACGCCCGACAAAACCGTGCAGAACGGCGATAAACTGGGATAAAGAAACGGGGAACCGAGATTGCGGTTCCCCGTTTGCCTTAGGCATTACTTCCGTTTCTTTTTGGCGTAGGCAAACATCCAGCCCACGATCACAAGCAGACCGACGATAACGACGGCGCCGAGGATCAGATTGAAGGCCCCGCTTGCGAGCCCCGCCAGCAGTCGGAACACCAGCGAAACGATTGCGAGAACAACGAGCAGCGCAACAACAAGCAGTGCGACGGATTTTGCGTTCATAATAAGGTCTCCTTTATTCGATCGGATTTCCGAGCTTGCTCAACACTTCGCGGAAATACGGCGGCAGCTCCGTCTCCAGACGGATCTCCTCACCGCTGCGGGGATGGATAAACTTCAGCGCCCGAGCATGCAGACATTGGCCCTCGAGCCCTTTCTCCGGGCAGGGCGCACCGTAGACGCCATCCCCCAGCAGGGGATGGCCGAGGCTCGCCATGTGCACGCGGATCTGATGGGTACGGCCGGTCTCAAGCCGGCACTCGATCTGCGTATAATCCCGGTAACGCTTCAGGACCTCCCAATGGGTCACGGCGTGCCGGGCGTTTTTTTCGGTCACAGCCATGCGCTTGCGATCGGTGGGGTGGCGGCCGATCGGGCGTTCGATCGTACCGCTGTCCTCCCGGAAACCGCCGTGCACAACGGCCTCGTAGATACGCGAGAGGCTGCGGTCGGCGAGCTGTGCCGAGAGGCGCTGATGGGCAAAATCGTTCTTCGCCACGATCAGCAGGCCCGAAGTATCCTTGTCGATGCGATGCACGATACCGGGCCGCTTCTCCCCGCCGATGCCGGACAGCGAGTCGCCGCAGTGCCAGAGCAGAGCGTTGACCAGCGTGCCGTCGGGGTGACCCGGCGCCGGGTGGACAACGAGACCGCGGGGCTTGTTGACCACGATGACATCCGAATCCTCAAAAACAATGTCGAGAGGGAGCTCCTGCGCCACGAGCGGCACGTCGGCGGGCGGAGGGAGCAGCAGCTCGAATTCATCCCCGGCGCGGCAGCGGTAGTTCTTCCGTACCGGCAGGCCGTCGAGCGTGACGCGCCCGTCCTCGAGCAGATGCTGGGCGGCGCTGCGGGTCAGTTCCTCCACAGAGCGCGCAAGGAGAGCGTCGATTCGCTCGCCGCTCTCCCTGGCAGTGATGATCCGTAGGGATTCATCCATATTGTTTACTTGAACTCGGCCAGAATATCGTCCAGCGAGAATTCGGTATCGGAATCGGTGCTGACCGTCTTGGGCGCGGCAACAGGCGCAGCGGGCTTCTGGACCGGCTGCGGTGCGGCAGGACGAACGACCGGCGCAGACGCGGGGGCCGGTGCGGGCTCAGGCTCGACCTCAGCCTGCATGGCGGCCACCTGTCTCTGTGCGGCGGCACGGCGGGCCTTGAGCTGCTCGTACTCTGCGTCATACTTGGAGGTGTGCGCCTTGCGGCCGGTTTCCGCAGCGGGAGCGGCCTTCTTTGCGGGCTCGGGCTGCTTCTGCACAGCAGCGCGGCGGGCGCGCGGACGGGCCTCTTCTTCCTCATCCTCCTCGTCCTCTTCCTCGCGCTCGGCACGGCGGAGGGCACGCTTCTCCTTGCGGCTCAGACGGCGGGGACGCTCTTCTTCCTCGTCCTCCTCGTCGTCCTCGTCCTCTTCTTCGTCCCGACGGGCGCGGCGGAGAGAGCGCTTCTGCTTGCGGCTGGGACGCTCCTCTTCCTCTTCCTCTTCGTCCTCGTCGTCCTCGTTCTCGAATTCCTCGTCGAAATCGAAATCGCGGCGGCGGTCGCGCTCAAAGATGATGGCGATCACAAAGAGGATCGCAAAGACGGTGATGAAGATATCCGCCACGTTAAATACGGGGAAGTTGACGAACTCGCACTTGAACATATCCTGCACATAACCGTAGATCACGCGGTCGATGCAGTTGGAGATGCCGCCAGCCGTCACCATCACAATGCTCCAGCGGGCCAGAGGACCGGAGATAAACTTCGTTGCGAGCGCGATGATGACCGCGACCGTGAAGACACCGGTCAGGATGATGAAGTAGATGCGGGCGTTGCTGCCGGCCAGAAAACTGAACGCGGCACCGTCGTTATGGACGTTGACGATACTGAGAATACCGGGAATAAAGGTCTCGCCGGCCGACTCCATGTGAATGGCGCCGGAAACCCAGTACTTGACACCCTGGTCAAGGATGATGACCAGCACAGCAAAAATGGCATACAGCATAGCTTTCTCCTATCTGCCGCAAGCGCGCTCACGGCTTGAGATTTCTTTGGGGCGTGCGGATATGAAAAATGCAGGGATCACAGAGATTCAAGCTTCGCTACCACAGCGGCGCAGCGCGGGCAGAGCCCGGTCTCGGCGTCAGCCTCGACCGAGTGCTTCCAGCAGCGCGGGCACTTGGTGCCGGGCGCTTCGACGACGGCGATATGCAGGCCGGGATACTGGCTGCCGTGCGCGGCGGCGGCCGCCTCGGCCTCGGTCTCGTCCTCGGCGATCAGACAGCGGGAGACGATGAAGAGCTCCTCCAGGTTCATGTCGGAGAGGGTCTCCAGCGTGGTGCGGGACTCCGCATCCGTCGGACGCAGGGTGACGGCGGCCTCGAGCGGCTTGCCGATACGCTTGGCGGCGCGGGCGGATTCCAGCACGCCGTTGACGTCGTTGCGCAGGGCGATCAGCTGCTCCCAGCGGGCCATCTCGTCCGCGGAGAGGGCATAGTCCGCAAAGGGCTTGTTCATCTGGTTGAGCACGACGTTGCGGGGATCGTCGCCCGCGCGGTGCGGCATGGCCAGCCAGATCTCGTCGCAGGTGAAGGCGAGGATCGGGGCGAACATCTTGGTCAGGGTGTCGAGGATCAGGAACAGCGCGGTCTGGGCGCTGCGGCGCTTCAAGCCGTCACGCTCCTCGCAGTAGAGGCGATCCTTGATAATATCGAGATAGAAGCTCGAGAGCTCGACCACGCAGAAGTCGTTGATGGCGTGGGAGATCACGTGGAACTCATAGTCCCTGTACGCGGCCTCGACCCTCTCGATCAGCTCGTTGAGCTTGGTGACGGCCCAGCGGTCGAGCGGCTCCATCTCCTCGGGCGCAACCAGATTGTCGGCGTCGAAGCCGTCGAGGTTGCCGAGGCAGTAGCGTGCGGTGTTGCGGAACTTCAGGTAGTTCTGGCTGAGCTGTTTGAAGATCTCCTTGGAGCAGCGCACGTCGACGTGGTAGTCGGCGGAGCCGGCCCAGAGGCGGATCATATCGGCGCCGAATTCCTGGATGATCTCCGCGGGGTCCACGCCGTTGCCGAGGGATTTGTGCATGGCCTTGCCCTCGCCGTCCACGGTCCAGCCGTGGGTCAGGCATTCCTGATAGGGAGCGCCCATGCCCAGCGCACCGACGGCCACCAGCAGCGAGGACTGGAACCAGCCGCGGTACTGGTCGCCGCCCTCCATGTACATGGTGGCGGGCCAGAAGCCCTGGTCGCGCTTCATGGCGGCGTAGTGGGTGGAACCGGAGTCGAACCAGCCGTCGAGCGTATCGGTCTCCTGGGTGAAGGACTTGCCGCCGCAGTGCGGGCAGGTGAAGCCCTCGGGCAGAATCTCGGCTGCGGAGCGGTCGAACCAGGCGTTGCTGCCCTCCTTCTCAAACAGAGAGGCGACAGCCTCGATGCTCTCCTCGGTGCAGACGGGCTTGCCGCAGTCCGCGCAGTAGAACACGGGGATCGGCAGACCCCAGCGGCGCTGACGGGAAATGCACCAGTCGCTGCGCTCGCGGATCATGGCGCCCATGCGCTCCTTGCCCCAGGCGGGGAGCCAGCGGACAGCCTCGCAGGCCTGGATGGCCTCCTCCTTGAAGGAGTCGACCGAGCAGAACCACTGCGGGGTGGCACGGAAGATGATGGGCTTCTTGCAGCGCCAGCAGTGGGGATAGCTGTGCATGATGTCCTCGGAGGCGAAGAGCATGCCGCTCTCCTTCATATCGGCGAGGATGATGGGGTTGGACTCCTCGGTGCCGAGACCGGCATACTTGCCGGCGTACTCGGTGTGGCGGCCCTGGTCGTCCACGGGCACGACCATCTCGGTCCCGTAGCGCATGCAGGTCGTATAGTCGTCGGCGCCGAAGCCGGGGGCGGTGTGCACGCAGCCGGTACCGGAATCCATCGTGACATAATCGGCCAGCATCAGCAGGCTCGTCTTGGGCAGGAAGGGGTGGTCGGCCAGCATGTATTCGAAGAAAGCACCCTCATGGGTCTCCACGATCTCCCAGCTGTCCACCTTGCCAGCGGCCATGACGGACTCGATCAGCGCCTCGGCCATGATATACATCTCGCCGTTCGGGACCTTGACGATGGCGTAGCTGTCGCCGGGGCTCAGCGTGATGCCGAGGTTGCCGGGCAGGGTCCAGGTGGTCGTGGTCCAGATCAGGAAGAAGAGCTTCGACTTGTCGAGGTGGCTCAGCTTGCCCTTGTCGTCGTGCATGGGGAACTTCACATACACGGTGGTGACGGGGTCGTCCTGATATTCGATCTCCGCCTCAGCCAGAGCGGTCTCATCGTGGGCGCACCAGTAGACGGGCTTGAGGCCCTTGTAGATGTGGCCGTTGCGGTACATCTTGCCGAAGATGCGCACCTCGTCCGCCTCAAAGCCTTTGTTCATCGTGGTGTAGGGATTCTCCCAGTCACCGATGACGCCGAGGCGCTTGAAGCCCTCGCGCTGGCGGTCGATGTATTTGTTGGCATAGGCCTCGCAGGCGGAGCGGAAATCCGCCACGCTCATGGCCTTGTGGTTGAGCTTCTGCTCCTTGATGATGGCGCTCTCGATGGGCATGCCGTGGTTATCCCAGCCGGGGATGTAAGGCACGTGATAACCGCGCATCATGTAGGAACGGTTGATGAAATCCTTGATGGACTTGTTGAGCGCGTGGCCCATATGGATATCGCCGTTGGAGAACGGAGGGCCGTCGTGCAGATTGAAGAGGGGAAGCCCCTCGCTCTTTTTCAGATGCTCATGGTAGAGGTCCAGCTCCTCCCAGTGCTTGAGCATATCGGGCTCGCGCTTGGGGAGGCCGGCGCGCATGGGGAAATCGGTTTTCGGGAGATTCAGTGTGGCGTTGTAATCTTTAGACATGGAAGCGCTCTCCTGTGTAGTTATGGATAAAAAAGCAGAAATTATTCCGTGCTCCAGACCAAACAGCGGGGCGCGCGCGTTTGCGCCCGCCCCGTGTGGTATGGAAAGACAGGGTCAGACCGTGAAGGTCTGGGTGCTCTCCAGCTTGCTGGGAGCGGGAGTCTCCTTCAGCATCGAAAGGTCGATGTCGAACGAGGGCTCGGACTCGAGGCGGGAGGCCTTGTCCTCGATGCTCTGCACCGCATCGGTCACCACATCGGCCTTCGCGGCAGGCGCGGCCTTGGGGGCGGGGATACCGGCGTCGATGGCGGAGAGCTTGTCGAGCTGAGCCTGCGCAAGCGCTTTGGCCTCGGCGATAAAGCTGGCCTTGGCCTCCTTGGCCTCGGCAAGGCGGTGCTCATAGGAGATGCGCTCCTCGTCGATGGAGCCGATGACGGCCTTGGCCTTGGCTTCGGCGTCGGCCACGGTGGCGCTGGCGCGCTGACGGGCCTCGGACTCGATCTGAACCGCCAGCTTCTGGGCGGACAGGATCGCCATGTTCAGGGCTTCCTCGTTGGCCCGGTATTCCTCGATCTTGTCAACGAGAACCTTCATCTTGCTCTTGAGAACGGCGTTCTCTTTCTGAGCGTTGGCGATCTCGTCGGCCAGTTCCTCCAGAAAATCGTCGACGGAGGCCATGTCGTAGCCACCCATACGGGCCTTTTCGAAGGTTTTTTCGCGGATGTCCTGAGCAGTAATCATATCAATATCCACCTTTCATTCTTTCTCTGAATTCTAATGTCTTGATGGTTCAGAAGTATTGGCCGTCGCTTTCCGGCTGCTCCGCGGTCGGGGTGCCGGGATTGAGAACGTCCACGTTCTGCGGGGTCACAAAATAGGTCTTTGCGGAGATCGGGGTGATCTTGCCCTCCAGCGCGAAAGTGATGCCGGAGAGAAAATCGAGGAGACGGCGGGCACTGTCGTTCGGCACGCCCTCAAGCGTCATCACGACGGAGCGGCCGATCCCGAGATAGTTGACCAGCTCGCCTGCCTCGTCAAAGGACTTGGGGCTGAAGAGGATCACCTGCTGATCGCTGCCGCCGAAATTGACGGTGCGCTCCCGCTGGGCCCGGGGCTTGCCGACGCTTTTTTTCCCCAGCCCGGCGAACAAACCGCCCTCGGAGGGGGCCTTCGCGGCTTTCGGCTTGGGCGCGGGCTCGGGAGCGCCGACGCTCTCCGCGCCGAAGTTGCTCTCAAACTCAATCTGTGCGGCGCTGGGCTGGGCCTGCTGCTCGCGCAGGCTGCTGTCGGCGCCTTCATAGAAATCGTCCTCGTCGTCATAGGGTTGGGTCAATTTGCGCAGTTCGTCCATGAAGCCCATGGTGTTGCCTCCACTGAGAATCGCTAGTTTCTGGAATAGTCACGGGGGCCGAAGATGGCTGTACCCACCCGCACAAGGTTCGCGCCGCAGGCGATAGCCTCGGTATAATCTCCGGACATACCCATAGACAAAAAATCCATAGATACATTATCGTATTTTTTTCGACCGTTGTCAACAAAAAGCTGCTTCATTCGAAGAAAAAATGGGCGGTTTTCTTCGGGGGCCGCGCAGACGGGCGGGATCGCCATGAGTCCGCGCACGCGTACGGCAGAAAACTCTCCCGCTTTTTCCAGCACTGCGGGAATCTCCTCCGGACGAAAGCCGGACTTGGAGGCCTCGGCGCCGATGTTGACCTCGAGCAGAACGTCCTGTACAAGCCCGCGTGCGGCGGCGCAGCGGTCGATCGCAGCGAGCAGCTCGAGACTGTCCGCGGAGTGGATGAGCGCCGCGAGCCCCACGACCTGCTTGACCTTGTTCTTCTGCAGATGCCCGATGAAATGGAGCTCCGCGCCGGTGTAAGCGCCCTGCGCGTTCTTCTCGAGCATCTCCTGCACGCGATTCTCGCCGCAGATGCCGACGCCGGCGGCGACAGCCTCCTGCACGCGCTGCGCGTCGTTCATCTTCGAGGCGGCGACCAGGCGAATCTCTGCCGGGTCACGACCGGCCGCGCGTGCCGCGGCGGTGATCCTGCCCTGGACCAGGGCGACGTTTTCTGCGATGGACATGGATAGGCCTTCTTTCTATGAGGGATCGTAGAGTTCCGCCTCGCAGCGGCGCAGCGAGAGATAGTCCCCGCCGCGGTTGAGGCGGAAGAGCAGGATGCTTCGGCCCCCGCTGCCCCCGTCCGGCGCAAGAAGGCGGGCGGGGATCCAGTCGGAACTGCCGGCAAAGCGGAGGCGGCAGGCTCCGGGCTCGGGCAGAGGAAGCCCCTCGGGGGCGAACGCCGCGAAAACCCAGACATTCTCGTAGACGAGCCGTCCGCGGCAGCCGTTCGGCGCCGGGGGTTCCCGTTCGAGCAGTTGACGCAGCGCGGCAGCGTCCAGCTGCTCCGGATCGGGGTCGAGCGCGGCCCAGCCGTCGGCGTCGGGGAAGTACAGCGCGCTGTGCTCGGCGCGCAGTTCGCTGCCGTCCGCGAGCCGGGCGAGCAGCCCACCGGCCGGAATACGTTCCCCGGGCCGCACGGCCAGGGCGGCCGTCTCGGGCAGGTACAGCGGCGCTTCCCGGCGCAGACAAATCCCCGTGAGCATCGGCACGGGAGCTGCTTGCGTTGCAGAGACGGGAAGAGCTCCGGCGCGGAGCCTGGCGCAGAGGCCAGCCCCGCACCAGGCACAAACGGCCAGAAACAGCAGCGCCGTTACGGCGCGCAGAAAACGGCCGTCGCTGCGCTTATGTATCGCTCTCAAAGGCGAGAGGGCGCGGCGGAACGATGGTGGAGATGGCGTGCTTGTAGATGAGCTGCTGCTTCCCGTCGGAGTCGAGCACGACGGTGAAGCCGTCAAAGCCGCGCACGATCCCGTGCAGCTGGAAGCCGTTCATCAAAAACATGGTGACGGTCAGCCGGTCGCGCCGGGCCTGGTTGAGGAAAGCGTCCTGGAGGTTTTGTGTTTTCAGCATGTGTCTCTTGCTCCTTGTATCTTAGAATTCTGCCTGCGGGCAGTATCTCTATGATACTCAGAGCGCGGCGCGGATCATGTCGAAAGCAGGGCCTCCGCCTGCCGGAGCGCGGCGTCAAAATCCGGCTGGTTTTCCCAGACGATCCAGTGCGCGTCCTTCTCGCGCCCGAACCAGGTGAGCTGCCGCTTGGCATAGCGGCGGCTGTTCTGCTTGATCTGCTCCGCCGCCTCACCGCGGGAGATCTCTCCCGCGAGCGCCCGCGCAACCTCCTTGTAGCCGATGGCCTGCATCGCCGTGCTCTCGGCGGAGAGCCCCGAGGCGAGCAGCCCCGCGACCTCCTCAAAGAGCCCGGCGGCCAGCATCTCATCCACCCGGCGGTCGATGCGTGCGTAGAGGTCGGCGCGCTCGGCGTAGTTGAGCACAAGGCGCAGCGCTTCGTAGCGCATGGGCCGGGCGCGCGTCTGTGCATCGTGCTGCGAGATGGTCTTCCCGGTCAGACGGTAGACCTCGATGGCACGGATGATCCGCCGCCTGTCGGCGGGGTGGAGCTTCTCGGCGCGCTCGGGATCGAAGGCGCGCAGCCGCTCGCGCATGGCCTCGCCGCCGATCCGGTCGTAGTCCGCATTCAGCTCGCGCCGCAGCGCTTCGTCGCCCTCCTGCCGGCCGGAGAACTCCCGCCCGGCGATCAGAGAATCGATGTAGAGCCCGGTGCCGCCCACCACAACAGGCGTCTTGCCCGCAGCGAGCAGACGGTCGCAAACCAGGGAGGCGTCATGCACATAGCGGGAGACGGAGTAATCCTCCCAGGGCTCCGCCACGTCGAGCATGTGGTGTACGGCTTCCCTGCGCTCTGCCGCACTGGCCTTGGCGGTGCCGATGTCCATGCCGCGATAGACCTGCATGGAGTCCGCCGAGACAATCTCCCCGTTCAGGCGCCGCGCCAGCTCAATGCCGAGGCGCGTTTTGCCGGTGGCGGTCGGTCCCGCCACAATGATCAGACGGCCGCTCATACGATACGCTTGAACATTTTGTCGAGGTCCCGGCGGCTCAGAACTGCCGAGACCGGCCGCCCGTGCGGGCAGTACTTGACCTGCCCGGAGAGCACCGCCTCGGCGATGCGCCGACGCTCGGCGTCGCTGGTGTCCCAGCCGGCCTTGATCGCGGCCTTGCAGGCCACGGTGTGCAGGATCTCGTCACGCGCGCTCTGCGCGTCCGGCGCTTTGCCGGAGCGGAGCTTCTCGAGGATCTCCTCCATGGCGGCAGGCGCGTCTCCGCCTGCGATGTCGGCGGGGACGGCGCGGATGACCCAGGACTCGTCGCCGAAGGGCTCGAGCTCAAAGCCGAGCTCCTGCAGCAGGGCTGCGTTCTGTTCAAGCAGCTCTGCGTCCTCGGGCGTGGTGCGAAGGGGCAGCGGCTCGAGCAGGGACTGCGCCATGATCGTGCGGTCCATGGCCTTGAGCCGGTCAAAATTCATCCGCTCGTGCGCAGCATGCTTGTCGATCAGGATCAGCTGCTCGCCGCTTTCGATGAGGATGTAAGTATTCATGGCCTCGCCCAGAAGTTTGTAAGACGGAGTTTGTACGCTTTCCACATTTTGAACAGAGTTTTCCACAGATTTTTCCGAAAATGTTGTGAAAAGCGGAGAACTTTTGCCATTTTCCGTCGAAATCGGACGAGATTTGGGAGAAACTGGGAGGTCAATCCGC
>OCVV011258642.1_pt1 | contig 12053 bp, 9 predicted proteins | sample 1539721 | NCBI WGS metagenome assembly OCVV01 (sample SAMN02144230, study PRJEB22623) | gut metagenome | biome: sheep rumen | host: Ovis aries | place: New Zealand | reverse complement strand
CCGAAATTTACGTGAATAATATCATCAGCAAAATCATAGCCCATTTTCTTAACAACATTCTTTAATTGTTCAAAATGCAATTTTTGTTCATTACCAACAACATAAAGAATTTTTGAGAAGTTTAGCATCTTTTTACGATATAATACAGCAGCAATATCACGAGTGATATATAAAGAACCACCATCACTACGTTTAATTAAGGCAGGTGGCATATCATCACCTAGTTTAACAATTTGTGCACCATTATCTTCTACAAGTAAGCCCTTTGATTCAAGTTCATCAACTACAGCATCCATCTTATCATTATAGAATGCTTCTCCACGATATGAATCGAATGTTACTTCTAATATTTTATAAATTTGTTCAGATTCCTTTAAAGATAATTCTCTTATCTTCTCCCAAAGCTCTAAATATTCAGGATCACGAAGTTCCATCTTTCTAAATGCTTCACGAGCCTTATCCTCAAGTTCAGGATGTAAAACTGCCTCTTTATGGAATTTTACATATAATGCAGTTAATTCATTAATTGGATCAGCTAAGATTTTTTCTTTATCGCCCCATGTCTTATAAGCAACAATCATCTTACCAAATTGAGTTCCCCAGTCACCTAAATAATTGATACCATATGTAGAATAACCACATTTATCATAAATCTTTTTAAGTGAATTACCAATCATAGTTGAACGTAAATGTCCAATTGAGAAGCTTTTAGCAATATTAGGACTTGAATAATCAAGTGTAATATTCTTTCCACTTCCGATTTTGTTATCGCCATATGCAGAACCATCTTCTATACATTTAGCAAGTACAACCTTTGCTATTTTTTCACGGCTGATGAACATATTAACAAATCCACCAACAGCTGATACATTTTCAACAGGAAGATCAAATCCCTTAATTACATCGCATACCTCAGCAGTAATTTCAGGTAATTTCTTAGCAAGTGGCTTAATTAAAGCAAAAACAGGAATTGAAATATCACCAAGCTCTGCTTTTTTTGGTTCTTCTACAACAAAATCAACTGCCAAATTAAAATTATCTTTATAATATTTTTCTAACTTTTCTTTTAATTCATTTTTTATTTCTTTTATCATAATTAATACACCTTATAAATAGACAAAAACTGAGACCATGAGTCCCAGTTTATTATATTATTTTACGTTTAATGTGAATGCTTTATTAATGTACATATTCCAATTGTAGTCATCACCTGATGAAGAATTTTGATATGTTTGAGTATTGTACACTAACTTATTATCCTTGAAAACTAATAATGCAGGGTAATCAGCTAAGCTTACCTTGTCATGTTCAGTTCTACCACTGCTTAATTTTTCTTCTCTATCTTCAAGTTCAGTTATGAATGTTAAAGATTCTTTATCAGTAGCATTTTCATACCAGTCAGCAAACATTAAATAAACTGTTTTAACTTCACAATCTTTCGCTTTAGTATTAATATTACTTAATTGTTCAAGATATGTACCATTAGATAATGTGCCATAAAAAACATACACATATTCGTTTTTAGTTTTTTCATTTAGTAGTCCATTATAATCAATCTCTCTAAAGACATTATCTTTAGCTAGTGTTTGATATTGTGTACTATTAGCTGAATTGTAATCACTAATTGCTGTGTTGTATTTACTTAATGATTTTTCAGCAGATGTTGGTAAATTAATTACAATCGCAACTGCGATCAAGATAAGTAATCCAGCGATTAAGAATATCAATTCTTTAGTCCAAACGAACTTATTTTTTCTTTTTCTATTTTTTGAAGCCATATATAAAACTCCTTAATATTAATATTAACTTGTGTCTACAAGCCTTATAATTATATCAAAAAACACACACCTATTCAATAGATAATTTCATATTTTTAAAATTAAAACTCACTTATCCTCTAAAACCAATTTTAGAGCCTTAAAAAGCCTTATTTTTGTTTATTTCGCTTGAAGATAAATCGTTTTCATTATATAATTATTATTAGATAATTATAGACATTTGGAGGTCTCATTTAGCATGAAAATATTACTTTGTGCCAGTGAAGGTGCGCCATTTGCTAAAACAGGTGGTTTAGCAGATGTTATTGGTGCTTTACCAAAGGCGCTAAAAAAAGAAGGCCATGATGTAAGAGTAATTATGCCTTATTACAAAAAAATAAAAGAAAAGAATATAGCATATTACCAAGGTTATTCTTATGTTAGAATTGCTAATAGAATGGAGTATTTAGGTGTGTTCCATGCAATTGCTGATGGCATCGATTACTACTTTATAGATAGTGATAGATATTTTAACCGTGATGGTTTTTATGGATATGGAGATGATGGTGAAAGATTTGCCTTCTTCTGCTTTGCAGTATTAGAGGCAATTAGAGTTGTTAACTTCTATCCTGATATTCTTCATAATAATGATTGGCAAACAGGTTTAATCCCATACATATTGAAAGCAAATTATTATGAACATTATGAATACAGCAAGATACGTACAGTATTTAGCATTCATAACATTCAATATCAAGGAATCTTCCCTATGGATATGATGGGAATACTATTTATGCCTTATTCTGCTTCACTTGAATTTGGTGGATGCATCAATTTTATGAAGACAGCAATTATGGAATCAAATATCATAACCACTGTTTCTCCATCATATAAAGATGAGGTATTAACAGATCAATATGGTTATAATCTAAATAACATTTTAGGACTTAGATATTTTGATTTTGAAGGTATCTTAAATGGTATTGATGTTGATAAATTCAATCCTAAGACAGATAAATTTATTTATAAAAATTATGATATAAAGACTGTTACTTCTGGAAAGAAAGCAAATAAGGAAGCATTACTTCAAGAATTTGGCTTAGATAGTAATGAGGATGTTCCACTATTTGGTCTAGTATCTAGATTAGTAGATCAAAAAGGTATTGATTTATTAATGCCAATTATCGATGAAGTAATCAATCATAGTAATGCTAAATTTATTTTAATGGGTAGTGGAGATGCTTATTATGAAGACTTCTTCCGTAGCCTAGAATACCGTTACCCTAATAGATTTAAAACATATATTGGATATTCAGATCCAATTGCCCAAAAAATATATGCTGGATGTGACATCTTCTTGATGCCATCTAAATTTGAACCATGCGGACTTGGTCAGATGATTGCAATGCGCTATGGTACACTTCCACTAGTTAGAGAAACAGGTGGATTAAAGGATACCGTATTTGCCTACAACCAATATACTGGTGAAGGAACTGGATTTACATTCACTAATTTCAACGCATTTGATTTAAAGGAAGTTATGTTCCTAGCAATTGATTTATATAACAATCATAAACCAGCATTCAAAAAACTTGTTAAGCAAGCTATGGAAAAGGACTACAGCTGGCAACAATCAGCTTTAGCCTATATTAATTTATATAAAAGGCTAGTATAGGGAGGAAAATTATGGAAACTTTAGCTTTAATTTTAGCCGGTGGTAGAGGCTCAAGACTTGATATATTGTCAGAAAGAAGATCTAAACCAGCTGTACCTTTTGCAGGTAAGTTCAGAATCATTGACTTTGCCTTATCAAATTGTACAAACTCTGGTATCTTCCAAATCGGTATATTAACTCAATATCTACCTCTATCTTTAAACGAACACATTGGTGTTGGTAAACCTTGGGACTTAGATAGACGTGACTCTTTCGTTACTCTTCTTCAGCCAAACAATTCATGGTACAATGGTACTGCTGATGCAGTTAGAAAGAATTTGGAATTCGTTAAACGTTATGCATCAAAATATGTTTTAATCCTATCTGGTGACCATATTTATAAAATGGATTATTCTAAGATGATTGAACAGCATAAGAAAACTGGTGCAGATTTAACAATTGCTGCAAAGATTGTTCCTATGGATGAAGCATCTAGATTTGGTATTTTGGAAACAGATGAAAATCTAAAGATTGAAAAATTCGTTGAAAAACCAAAAGAGCCAAAATCAAATAAGGCATCTATGGGTATTTATGTATTCAATACTGAAGCTTTAATTGAAATGATTGAAGCACATCCTGAAATTGATGACTTAGACTTTGGTATGCATATCATCCCTGATATGATTAAAACTAAAAATGTATACGCTTATGAATTCTATGATTATTGGAAAGATGTAGGAACTTATGATTCTTACCTAGAAGCTAACCTTGAATTATGTCATGACACTTCTTTAAACCTATACGACCCTGATTGGAAAATTTATACTAAGAGTGAGGATCTTCCACCAGTTAAGGTTGGTGCTGATGCTACTATCCGTACTTCTTTAATCTCAAATGGCTGTATTATTGATGGTTATGTAGAAAATTCAGTATTATCTCCAGGTGTTCAAATCGGTAAAGGTGCAATTGTTAGAAACTCAGTAATTTTAAATGATGTAGTTATCGGTGATGATTGTAAGATTGAAGATACAATTATTGATAAGAACACTGTAGTTGGTGCTAACTCAGTAATCGGTATTGGAAGTAAAAAGACTCCAAATAAAGAAAAACCAAAGGTATTATATTCTGGTATTAACGTTATTGGTAAAAAGCTTAACTTACCTAAGGGTTTAGTTGTAGAAAGAAACGTAAGAATCCTTTCTTCTGCTATCCAAAGAGATGTAGATATCGCTGATAAGGTAGTTAAAGCTGGCGAAACAATTAAATAATAAGCCAAACTAAAAGCCCTTAAAAAAGGGCTTTTTTAATGCTTATTTATCATATTCGCCGTATTCACAGCCAACATTTTTACATTCAACCTCATCAATTAATTTAGAAAAGTGATATAGCTTAACGCTACCTTCACCTGTACCACCATTCCATAGATGATTATGAAGCTTTTTACCATTAGGAGCTTCATAATTTACAAGAAGCATTTCCTCCTTCTTACATCTAATATCTGTAACCATTTTATTTGTCCATGTTTTCTGAACAACATGCCAAATAACCTCATCATCAGTTTCGCTACATTTGAATTTTGTACGTGTAAATGTCCAGAATTTAGAGAAATTAAATTCATAACATTTACCTTCATAATAAAATGCTGATAATAGTTTTCCTTTTAGCTTTAAAAATCCTATCTTTGGTCTTCCTCCACCAATATCAAACACGCTATTATTTAATCTTTGTCCAGTCTTTTTACTAACTAAATTATTACTTGATAGCCATAGCCATGGAGATGTAAAATCTTTACCCCAATTCTTATCAGCATAACCAAAGCAATCTTCTTTATTTACAATATATTTTTCACCATTAAAGATAACTTCACCAGAATAATATGTCTTCATGCCTTCTGCATGCCAAAACATTTCGAATGCTTTCATTTTTCTAAATAATTTTGAAGCACCATATCCAACATTATATGCGATATCCTTTTCAATTTTAAGATTAAAACGCATTGTGCCAAAATCACACATATATTCTGGATGTTCTTGGCTTACTTCCTTACTTATATTAACACTACCGCTTATTTTCTTTTCGCTTAGATAGCATTCATCAGCAGCAACACTAAATGGCACTAATTTACTTATAGCAACCTTTCTAAGGCCAAAGAAACGATGAAGCTGTCTAGGCTCATCACCCCATGCACCAGCTTTAATCATCAAATATGATGGCCTCTCTCCAAGAGATCCAAAAGTAGGCTTTTCATCAGCAAAGGCAGGATTACAGATAAAGAATTCAACAAAAAATGTCTTTGCTTCTCCTGTTTTAGCATTATAGCCAGTGAAATTATGCCACCACCAGTCATATCCACATTTTGCAAATTTGCCGTCAAGCATAAATGCATCTCTTGATAAATCATGCTTATTAAACATTTTTAGTTACCTCGATTCATCATATTGATAATGCAGCAATAATTATAGCCCACACAATAAAAGATGTAATTGATAAAACACTAGCAACAATATTTAAAACTAAACCAGTATTCGCATTTTGAGTTGCCTCAAAATCACTTGATTTTTTACCAAGTGCTGATGCCACAATACCATGAATGGCGAAGGCAAATGTTAGGCCATATGGAATCCAGAATGTTGCAATTGCCACAATTCCAACAATCTTTCCTACTTTAGCAAACACAGCCCAGCATCTTGGTTCACTTTGCACTTCATTTTTCCCAAAATCATCTACGATTTGGGCATCAATAACAGTAGTTTCTAGCTTTTTACCACAATGAGCACAGTATATTGCGTCATCTGGATTATCTTTTCCACAATATTTACAATACATTTTTCCACCCCTAAAAAATATCATGCTTATTAAATACACATTCGTAAACAAAATGTTCACAATTGTTATTAACTATATTATATTTTTGTTCTCCTAGCCTTGACATAGCTTTTTTTATTACTATATCAGGCTTATTCTTTTTTAGCTTTTCCTTTAAAGAATAATTATATACTTCAACAAATTTTTTAAAAGAGAAATCAGATATATTAGTAATTAATACCTCTATATCCGAAGCATTCTTCTTTAGCATATCATCAAAACGACCATATTGAATAATTGTATCATCATCAACATAAATTCCATAATGATAATATTTATTATTTAAATTTACTCTAATAATATCGCCTCTACTAGGCGTTCTTAGGCTCCATTTTTCCACCAAATTCAGCTTCCATTTCTTTTACATTATTATATATAATATCATTTAAAGCTTTTATTCTTTGATTTTTATTCAAATTAGAATCAACTATATTAGGATCTATTATTTCACCATAATGTACGATAAAACGGTAAAATCCACGATTTTTGTATTCAATATATAAAGGCAGGATCTTGGTATTAGTCTTTAAAGATAAATAGGCTGCCCCCATTTTAAATTCAGAGAGTCCTTCACGTGATATATGACCCTCAGGGAATAAAGATACTACCCCTTTACCAATTAATATATCTTCACATTTTTCCATAGCCTCTACATCAAAATTATATCTATCTATCCTAATACAGCCTAGATCATTTAATGCACGGCTTCTAAATTTATGACCATCATATACAACTTCACTTACTAGCATATGCTGACGTCTATGGAGGTATGTTCCCATCACAATTAATGGATCTGAAAATGATATATGATTAGAGACAATAATTAAATTGTCTTTAATTTTTTGTTTATATTTATTTTTTCCTAAATTAGTTCTTTTAAATCTTAAAACAATTAAATCAATAAAAAATACATGAAGTCTTCCTAAATCCTGCAAGATGTGTCTAAAAGAAAATAGTTTGTGATATTTTTCTTCTAACATCTTTTTCTTACAAAATGCTTCAAGCTCTAACATCTTTTTTCTAATCTTGATATTTGCATCATTAATTTCAGATTTAGTTGGATTATCATTTTTAATATAATCTCTTATATAAATAGGCTCACCAACTACCATTCTAGCCCTTTTAAACATACCATATCTACCTGGTGTATATAAAGGGATTATAGGTTTTCCTGATTTCAAAGCAATCATAATATAGCTTGGATAAAATGATCCCATTTGACTTGATGTAGGCAATTTACCTTCAGGGAAGACCATTAATAATTTATTTTTATTTAAAAACTCTACAGACTTCTCAATAAAAGCAAAATTATAATTTCTTCTATCAACTAATATTCCACCCATTACCATTGATAAGAAAGATACTATCTTATTAATTCCAAAGACCTTTTCGCTCATAAGGCAATATACTTTTCTAAATGGGAATGCAAATATATAAACCATAAAATCCTTAAATGATTTATGGTTAGAAAGTAAGATTGCCCCACCTTTGATTCTTCTAGATTGTACCTTTTTATTTACATAATATGTTTTTCTTTTGAAGAAAATAAGCTGCATAGGCCATGCTAAAATGATTCCTATAACATAAAGTAAGCAAACTATCATATCATACCCTCAATTATAGAACTAATTTTAACAGGACTAATCATATTTGCATTATCTTCAAATTCTAAATTAATTTCATATTTTGTATTTAATTCATTAATTAACGCAAAATAATCAAGTGATGTAGCCCCTAAATCATAAAAGAAATTATCATTATCATTAATCTCATTTACATCTTTATTTAAGATATTAGCCATTATTTCTTTAATTTCACTAACTAATTTCAAATTGATATTTTCATTGCTAATCTTTAAATTTTCAAATGATAATAGTTTAATATCACCATTATTAATATGATATTCAACATATTTTCTAGATACCTTTATCGCAGTTGAAGCCATTAAGTCATCATATGTAAAATAATATTTCGAAATATTATAATTAAGTGGTAATTTAGCTATTTCCATTTCAATCTTACGATTGATTTCTTCTACTTTATTTTTTGAATTATATTCTTTTATTTGGGCAATTAATACAAGCTTGCCTTCATAAGTAGTTACGGTAGAATTAACTAAAAAATCTAAATTCAATAATTTTTCTACTAAATCAGGATTGATATTTTCACCAGTTTCATTAATAAAGATATCATCCTTTCTTCCATCGATATAATATCTTCCACTACTATCCTGATGCATTATATCATTAGTTTTGAAATAATCATCTATCTTAACTAGCTTTGAATCAATTAAGGCCTTATGAGAAATTGAATTACCTTTAACATATAATTCATTATTCTCTATTTTATATTCAACTGATGAAAATGGATAGCCAATAGAATTTTTTAATCTATCATTTACCTTTTTACTAAGTTCAACTGATGTAATACCAATTTCACTCATTCCATAACCATTATATAGTGGATATCCTAAGGCATTGATAATACGCATTGTAGAATCCTTAATTGCCCCACCACCAGAGATACAAAATTTAACTGATTTACCAAATAAATTATTTGTAACATCCTTAAGCAATCTATTAGATAATTTAAGTCCTAGACTGGGCATAATTCTTTGAAGGTTTAAAGCTAGCTTAATACCTTTATTAAATTTAGCTTTTACCTTCTCACCTTTTTCTTCTACACCTTTATTAATCTCACGCTCGATAGATGACCAAAAAATAGGTACAGCAAAAATATGAGTAACCTCATGCTTACGAATAGTTTTAATAATGGTATCTGGTGAATAATCATTTAAAAATACAAATGTTCTACCAAAAAAAGAAAACCATAAATAAACAGCCATTAAACCAAATATATGGTATAAAGGTAGGAACACTAATTGTTTTAAATAGCCATGATAGAATTTCTTAATCTGTTTATTTTGTTTTAAAATAGCTTTACAATTAAATATTTGAGCTGATATCTCCTCACCACTATAAAAAATTATCTTTTCCTTCATAGTAGTAGCTGATGTAGATATAGCTATTTCATTTGCAAAATTAAACTCATAACCTTCTTCTGCTTCATATGATAAATCATCATATTTTATTAAATTAGTCTCATATGAAAAATCATATCCTATTACATATTTTATATTTAAGCTTTTTAAAATATTATTTGATAAAGTTTTAGGATGACGAATATTAATTAAATATGGCTTATTGCCACTAGCTAAAATAGCCCAAAATATTGTAATCCATTCAAGTGATGACTCACATGATATACCAATATATTGATCAATTAATTGTGGATATAATTTATTAATAGAATATGCTAAATTTAGTATTTTATTATAGGCCTCATTATAGGTAGTCTTAAAAATACGATATCCATCGTTTCTTTCAGCTAATATATTATCTTTATCAATAAACATTATTTTAAAAATATCTTTAAATTGTTTATCACTATTTTCAAGTAGATTGCATCTTTGTCTTACAATCTTATTAGCATTGACCATAATTACTCCTAACTAATTCCTATAATCAATTCAAAATTGTCTTGGTCTCCTTCAACCTCACCAATTTCTAATTCTCCATAATTATCATAAATAAATTCATTAATTTCACTTCTAAGATTCTCATCAAGCTCAACACCATAAAATATAGCAAGTATTTCTTTTTGTTCTAAGTTAATCATATTAATGCCTTCCTTTATGGCATCGATGATGTTTTCCTTTGATGATAATGGATTATTATTATAAAAGGCAATATATTCACCCTTTTTAAATTCAATCCCATTTATTTTATTGTTTTTGATAGCTCTTGTTATCTCAATTGAATCAACATTTTCAATACCCTTTCTAGCATTTAAAAGCTGTAAATTGAAATCCTTACTTGTAAGATCAATCATTGACATCGCAAAATAGCCAGATACCAATGATTCACTTTCTAATATATAAACATTTTTAGCATTTGTCATTTCTACTGCTTGTTCACATGCTAAATAATTATTTTTATTATTAGGAAGCATAATAATATAATCACTATTTGTTGAATTAATTGTATCAATGAATTCATTAGTTGCAACATTCATACTTCTATCCGCATCAATTATAAAATCTGCACCAAGCTCTTCAAATAAATTTCTAAATCCAACACCATTAGAAACAACAATATATGATATTAATTTATGCTCTGTAGCTTTTTTATATTTTAGTTTCTTTTTGTTTTTACTATCTAATACTACAAAACTTTCCTCACCAAAATATTCAAGCATACCCTCAAAAATTGAATATAGGCCTGCCCCACCAGAATCAATTACATTTGCCTCTTTTAAAATAGGCATCATATTAGGTGTATCATCTAAAACATTCTTCATTGACTTGCATAATTTTTTTATAAATTCATCAACAGATGCAAATCCTTGATTTTTTATATTTTCTATACCTAATCTACAAACTGTTAAAATTGATCCTTCAACAGGCTTTTTAACAGCCTTATAAGCTGTTTGATATCCTAAAACTAACGCATTAATTAAATCATCAACATAAGCAACGCTAAGCTCCTTTAAGCCTTTAGCGATGCCTCTAAATATTTGTGATAAAATAACTCCACTATTTCCTCTTGCTCCAACAAGCATACCAAGAGATAATTTCTTTGCATAATTACCAATATTCTCCTCTTCACTTGCTTGAAGTAAGCCATATTCTAATGTTAACCTCATATTTGTACCTGTATCACCATCTGGCACTGGGAAAACATTTAAATCATTTATTACACTTTCGTTCTTCTTCAAATTCTTTAAAGAAAATAAAAGAAGAGACTTTAACTTATAGCCATTAATGCTCTCCATAAGTTTAATTCTCCATTTCTTTTAAAACATTATTCATTAAGCTTAGACTTCTCAAGTCCAAAATAATTTCCAAATATAACAACTAACATAATTAATAAATTACTAATAAATCTATCTAAAATCATATTAGCTATTAGCTTATTAAATAAATATGTAAGTCCTAAATTTATTCCTGTAAAAATAATTATAGAAAATACAAATTCTAATACCCTCTTCTTTTTTGATAATATCTTCTTATCTCCATATGCCAAACCACATAAATTAATAAAAAGATACAAAGCAAATGTAGATATTGTTGAAATATATGAAGCATGAATTAAAGCATAGCTATTTGCTCTAAATACTTCCGCAAGGAATGTAAATAAAATGATATCAAATAGATACATTAAAATATCACTTAACCTGTATTTAATAATTGAAAAAGATATTTTTAAAAAATCTTTTACAGGCTTAAAATGAGAGCCTTTATTTTTATTTATATAAATTGTTTCTATTTTAAGCTCATAAATAGCCACATCATGCTTAACAGCCTCTGATAGCATATTCATTTCATATTCAAATCTTGAGCCTTTAATTCCTAACATAAAATCAATTAAGCTAGTATCAAAAGCCCTAAGGCCTGTTTGAGTATCATTTAGATGCTTATTAAAGCACATTCTAAGAAGCCCTCTTGAAACATCGTTTCCAAAACGTGATTTTGCAGGAACCTCATTTTCAAATTTTCTACTACCTAAAACAAGTGTTCCTTCATGAGATAAATAGAAATCATAGATACGCTTTATATCAAGTGGCTTATGCTGACCATCACTATCAGCTGTTACAATAATTGATTTATTTCCTAGCTCCTTGATATAGCGGAAGGCTGTTTTTAATGCTTCACCCTTACCCATGTTTTCATCATGATGCAAAATGATAACATTATCTTTATCTAGTGCACTTGAAAA
>OCVV011348055.1_pt1 | contig 12056 bp, 7 predicted proteins | sample 1539721 | NCBI WGS metagenome assembly OCVV01 (sample SAMN02144230, study PRJEB22623) | gut metagenome | biome: sheep rumen | host: Ovis aries | place: New Zealand | reverse complement strand
GGACGGTTTGCATCGCTTAATCCTGCACGAGAACGGATGATGGCTTCGCTGATCTGGTTTAAAGCGACATCCTGACCGATAACACGCTTCGCTAGTTCATCTTTTAAGGTGAGAATCTTCTGAGATTCGGATTTGGTCAGTTTAGAAACGGGAATTCCAGTCTGAGAAGAGATGACCTGAGCCACTGTCTCATCACTGACGCGGTCAGAAAGCAGGGTGCTTTCTTTGTTATTTTCACGAATATGATTTAGTTGAGCCTGGAGTTCAGGAATATCTTTATTCTGCAATTTGGCGGCGGTATTGTAATCGGCATCCTGCATGGCTTTCTGAAGGTTGAGTTTGGCAATATCAAGTTTCTTCTTGACGTCTTTCTGTTTTTCAGAATCATCTTTTTCTGATTGCCATTTGGCCGTCAGTTCGCTTTGCTTGCTGGTGAGTTCAGCAATATCTTTTTCCATTTCCGCAAGACGCTTTTGGGCAGTCTCGGAATCATCTTTCTTTAAGGAGACTTTCTCAATCTGTAACTGCATCAGCTTACGATTGATCTCATCAAGTTCTTCAGGCATGGTGTCAATCTGCATTCTCACCTTAGCGCAGGCTTCATCAATCAAGTCGATTGCCTTATCAGGAAGGAATCTATCGGTGATATATCTTTTTGATAAGGTGACAGCGGCGATGATGGCATCATCGGAAATAGAAACACCATGATGTTGCTCATATCGATCCTTGATACCACGAAGAATGGCAATAGAATCATCAATGGTTGGTTCATCCACTAAGACTTTCTGCATACGTCTAGCAAAGGCTGGGTCTTTTTCGATGTACTTACGATATTCGTTTAAGGTGGTGGCACCAATACAGTGTAAATCACCTCTGGCTAGCATCGGTTTAAGGATGTTAGCGGCATCAAGAGAGGAATCTCCTCCCGCACCAGCACCAATTAAAGTATGGATTTCATCGATAAAGAGAATGATTCTTCCTTCTGAGGAACTGACTTCCTTCATGACAGCTTTTAATCTCTCTTCAAATTCACCACGGTATTTTGCACCCGCAATAAGAGAACCGACATCTAGTTCAAAGATGGTCTTGTTCTTTAAGGTCTCTGGGACATCACCTTTAAAGATTCTCCAGGCTAAACCTTCGACCACGGCGGTTTTACCAACACCTGGATCACCGATCAACACCGGGTTGTTCTTACTTTTTCGAGATAGGATTTCCATCACTCTTCTGATTTCATCATCTCTACCGATGATCGGATCGATTTTACCACTGGCGACATTGGCGACTAAGTCTCGACCATATTTCTTCAAGGCCTCATACTGGACTTCGGGGTTGTCGCTGGTAACATGGGAGTTACCTCTGATCTGCTTGATGCATTTCTCAAAAGTCTTCTTGTCATAAGAAGGAATCTTTTCAAGTTGCATGATCAGAGAATGATGCGTATCAAACTGGGCTAAAAGAAGATGCTCGACACTCATATATTCATCTTCCATCGCCTTTTCGTATTTGGTGGCATTATATAAGATATTCTTCACATCGGAAGAAGAGTCGATATCATTTTCCGAACTTGTCGTCTTGACAGAGTTAGTGATGAAGGAGTCAATCTTCTGAGAGACTTCCTTGACGTCGATATCGGCTTTCTTGAGGATGTTGACATACATGCCATCCTCCTGGTCATATAACGCTCTTAACAAAGAGGGAACATCAAAACTTGGTAAATGGTTATCCTTAGAAATCTGAATACCCTTATTGATGGCGTCGATGACTCGAGTTGTATATTTCTGTTCTTCAGCCATAAATTTTACCTCCTGAATTCTTTCGACAATATTATATCACGAAAATTAGCACTCGCAATAGTTGAGTGCTAAAAAATATTTTTTTCTTCCCTTATTTCGCTTCATTATATATAATTCATAGGATAAGGAATTCATTATGGAAATATTTTTTATTATTTTTGGTTTTCTTTGTATCCTATTCGTTATTTATTTTTTGATTCCGATGTTTTATGCTGCCGAATTTGATAAGAAGGTATTCCAACACCGTTGCGATGATCCAGAGCATCCTTGCTATGTTCACTTTGAAGATTATCCAGATATGAGCAGAACACCTTATGAATGTTCATATAGCTCTAGATCTAAGATCAGAGGCTATATTTATCAAAATATAGAAAGAAAAGAATTCAAAGGTTTTGTTATCCTTTCTCACGGTATGTTTGGTACTCACGTGCAATATCTTGTGGATGTTGCTTATCTGACAAGAGAAGGCTATCAGGTCTTATGCTATGACCAGTATGGTGTAGGGCTATCCGATGGTAAAAAGCAAATCTCTCTTGCTCATGGTATCAAGGTCCTTCATGTCGTCATCAAAGATGTGGAAAAGAATAACCTCAATCATGATCTGAAGATCACTCTTTATGGTCATTCCTGGGGCGCTTATTGTTCTCTTGGTGTTTTAGATAAACATCCAGAGATTGAAAAGGCGGTCTGTCGCTCTGGTCCAATTGGACCATTAAGAGCGGGAATGAATCTAGTGTCTTATCATAATCCGGTGTTTTATAAGATTTTCCGTCCTGCTCTTCCTTTATGTTTTTATATTGTCATGGGAAAAGAAAATGTCGTTTCTTCTACCAGTCGTTTTAAAAAGAATCCTCATACCAAAGTCTTTATCACCTATAGCAAGAATGACCCAATGGTCAATATGAAGAATTCTCAGTACTACTATTTCTCTAAGCATCCAAACAAACAAGTTCAGCTCCAGTTGACTAGTCATGGCTTACATAATAACATCATCACGGAAGAAAGCTATGCCTCTTTTATTAACAAAACAAAAGAATATTTCGAAATTGAAAAGATGGAAGACCCACTAAAAAAGGCTCAAGCAAGAAAGAGATTTCTCTCTAATCTTGATCGAGCCAATATGGTGATCTATCAAGCAAAGGTCAAGGATACAATCCTTGACTTCATGAAGGATTAGAACTTTAAGCAAGCGTAGTTCTTCTTACCGCGCTTGATGAAGATATATCCGCCATCTAAGCAGTCTTTCTTGGAAATAACAGCTTCTAAGTCGTTTACTTTTTCGCCGTTGACCTTGACTGCGCCATTCTTGACGAATTCTCTGGCTTCTCTCTTAGAGGAAGCCAGTTTTAAGTTGACAAGAGCGTCAAGAAGTGGAGTGTCATCACTGACTTCAGCAACGACTAAGCCATCGGTAAGCTGAGCAAGTTCTTTGCTGTTAAGATCCTTGAAGGAATCAGTGAATAAAGCAACAGACATCTTTAAGCAAGACTCGGCGGTCTCTTGACCGTGTAACTTGCTGACGATAACCTTAGCAAGTTCCTTTTGACCATTTCTGAGTTCAGGATGCTCTAAGTGAGCCTTGTATAATTCGTCGATTTCTTCGATTGGACGATCATCGAAGATATAGAGATATTTCTTGACGTCGGCATCAGAGACATTCATGAAGTACTGATAGATGTGATATGGAGTGGTCATTTCTGGATCGAGGTATAAGGCACCGGATTCAGATTTACCAAACTTCTTACCCTGGGAGTCGGTGATCAACTTGAAGGAGAAGACTTCAGCACCGCAATCAGAACCGTTTTTCTTCTTGACGAAGTCTAAAGCGGTCGTGAGGTTACCCCACTGGTCACCACCACCAAACTGCATGGTGCAGTGATACTGGTTGAAGACGTGGTCAAAGTCACCAGCCTGAAGAAGCATGTAGGAGAATTCAGCATAGGAGATACCGGCTTCCATTCTGGATTTGACGATATCTTTGGCTAACATATAGCCGATTTGGAAGTTTTTACCATAGTCTCTTAAGAAGGAGAGAATGTTGATCTTGGACCACCAGTCATAGTTGTTGACGATAAGACCTTTGTTCGGGTCAGAGGTGTCGACATACTTGGATAACTGGGCGCGAATGCAATCAGCGTTGTCCTTGACCTGTTTTTCACCCTGGAACTGACGTTCGGCTTTCTTACCTGATGGGTCACCAATCATACCCGTGGCACCGCCAAGCATGGCGATAACTCTATGTCCAGCCTTCTGTAAACGCTGAAGGATGGTGATCATGATGAAGTTACCTAACTGCAAAGACTTGGCAGATGGGTCAAAACCACAGTAGACGGTCTGTGGTGTATTGAAAAGTTCGTGGACCTTTTCTCTGTCGGAGAAGTTATCCAACAAACCTCTTTTCTCTAAATCATCCATAATGTTAGTCATATCAAAATACCTCACAAATATTCTTTGTTATAGAAACTATATAAGTATATATCAAGAAAATTTCTTTTGCTACTTAAAAAAGAGGCGATAAAGAAGAATGATGAGATAAATGGCTACTTGGAGTAAAGGAAGAAGATAATAATCCTCGTATTTTGTTTCTTTTAGACTATCTTTTTTGTATTGTTCGAGAGAGACTTTTAATGTCTTAAGGCTATCTAGAGTGACTTCTTCATTCCTATAATATCCGTTTTGAATCATGTCGATAAGTAGGTGTTCTTCCATAGTGTTTAGACAACTTAGAGGTAGAGTTGTCTCACTATTTTCTTTGAAGTCGGTTAAGGAATCCTTAAGGTGACTTGAGGGCATATTTTCATAAGAGAGAAGAAAACCTTCTTTATAAGACTGGCTCATGCTGGTAAAGAAATAATAATCATCAAGAAAAGAAATCAATTCTTTTAATGGCTCTTGTTTCTTTTTCGTTTCTTCTTCCTTTTTGATTTCATCCTGAGTTAAAAAATAGATAGCGAGAGAAAAGATGACACTGAAAATAAAAAGGATGCTCTTTTTGGTCACAAGATATAAAGCAAAGCCAAGAAGGATAGAAAACAAAAAAGCAACCAGGAGATATCTATTAAAGTTTTCTTTTTGGGCAGTTATTTTTTTACGCATTTAAAATACCTCGATAGGATTGATATTCCATCAGTAGGATGAAAGGAGACAGTAAAGATAAAAGTAGGGTGGCTCCCATTTTATAAAACGTATCTTTGAAGACTTCTTTGTTGTTTCCAATCAGGATGAATACCACCATCAGCAAAAGAAAAGATAATATGATAGCAAATAAGGAGAGAAATCTTTTCTTGATCAGGTCACTTTGTTTCTTCATCCTAAGCAGTCTATCTTTGATATCTTCCATCAAAGGACGATATAAAAGAAGTCGAGCTTCATTTTCCTTATCTTTCTTTAAAATGAAATCAAAATATTTTTGGTAATCATAAAGATTAAGAGTGTGGTTATCATCTATTTCATCATAAGGAATCATCTTCTGATAAGAGACGAGATATCGACATGCAGATTCATAAGCGGATTTGATGGGCAAACTTTCTTCGATTCCTTTTAAGAAGGAATAGAAAAAAGAATAGGAAGATTCCTTTTTATGAAAGGTTTGTCGTATTTCTTCTTTCTTGAGAAGAAGGATATAGGATAAAACAAGAGAAACGAGACTTCCAAAGATAGAAAATAAGAGATTGCCATATAGAATGAAACTAAGAATCATCATGCTACATAGGCAATATATCTCTACCTTGGCGTTTTTTAGTAGGGCGATATTTTTTATGGCCATGAAAGTTTCCTCCATGGAATATATGGAGGAAATTAGCTTTGATTTATCAAATTTCTTTTAAAAGTTCCAAAAGGATTTGATCCATGGTATAAAGATATTCTTTCTTGATCGCAAAATATCCGTTTTTGATTTCGACATAATCTTTAACTCTATTGATTTCTTTTTGATAAGATGTAAGGAAGTCTTTATGAAATCTAGTAGAAAAAGTATCAAGAGAAAAACCAGAAACCAATCTTAGATTCAACATCAAAAATTCAAATTCTTCCCCTTCAGGAGTAATTCTTTCTGTAACTGGGTCGAACTTGCCTTTCATATATTTGGTCATGGAAAGAGTGTTGGTGTATCTTGTATTTTCAACGTATCCTGAAGCAGATAGACCTGCCGCATAATAGTTTTCATCATGCCAATAAGTCAAATTATGTTTTGATTCATAACCAGGCAAGGCAAAATTAGAGACTTCATATCTTTCATAACCAGCTTCATGAAGTTTTTCTAAGAGATAATCATACATTTCTCTTAAGACTTCATCATCAGTAGGCTTGATATGTTTGTTATATAAGAGCGTTCCTTTTTCAATCTGTAAGGAATAATAAGAGAGATGTTTACTTTTTAAAGATAGAGATAACTTGATATCATTTTCTAAATCTTCTTTACTCATTCCTGGTAGACCATAGATGAAATCGAGATTGAAGTTATCAAAATTTAATTCGTGAAGATCATGACAACAACGAATCAGATCTTCATTTGAATGATTGCGGTTTAAGGTCTTTAAGATCGTATCATTGCTTGATTGAGCACCAAGAGAGATGCGGTTGACTCCATATTTCTGACAAAGAATGATTTTCTCTCTGCTTAATGATTCTGGATTGGCTTCAAGAGTAAATTCCTCAACGCTAGGAAAATGATGATGTAGATAACCTAAAAGAAGGTCTAACTCACTAAGAGTAAGACAAGAAGGTGTTCCTCCACCGATATAGATGGTCTTTAAAGAATCTTCAGGAATATTCTTATCTTTGATTTCCTGAAGAAGAATCTTGAGATATCCAACATGTGAAAAAGTGCCATTCATGACTTTTGCAAAATCACAATAGGCACAGATTTTTTCACAAAACGGAATATGAATATATAAAGATTTGACCATCGTTAATCCTGATCCTGAAGCGGAATTGGGGTATAGACAAATTTCTTACCGATCATTTCTTTCTTGTAGAATCCGCGATTGGCTAGATCTTCCATGCTGGTTCTTGCGGTTTCATAGACGGTGTGTTCTTCCGCTTTGAACTGCTCGATGGTGTAATGTAGACCAATGGTGCAGTGTCCGGCATAGAAATGAGCCTGTTTCTTCTTTAACTGCGGATGAACTTCTCTTAACTGTCTTGCTCTAGCCTCTATGGTTTCATAAGAATCTTTTCTTGGGAAAGCAGGAAGCGCAAACTGACTTGGGGTATCGACAACGGCGATATCTTTATTATCAGAATCCTTTTCCAAAGGAGAGAGAGTATCATTGTTCATCTCTTCTTTCTTGATGGTAAATTCTTTTAAGACAGAGGAGATATTTTCTTCATCCTTGATGATGAAGGCTAAAAATCTTTCTAAGGCATAAGTCAAATCAAGAGATGTCTCGACTAATTTCAGACGATCAAAGAAAGATTTGGAATTGGCATAGGAGATGGATTCTAAATTCAGGGTAAAACCGATGATGCCAAGTCCATTCATCGATAAGAAGGCTTTGGCTAAAAGAGCAGAAGTCTCTTCGTTATAGTATTCAAAAGGACGAAGATACATAAAGACATAAGGAATGGATAGTGCTCTTAAAAGAAGGGGAATATCTTCTTGTTTTAAAAAGGCAAGAAGATGTTCTAGATGTCCTTTGATTTCAATACTAGAAGGTTCTTTTAAAGGATTGATGATATCATCGCTAGGCTGAAGACGGTATTTGACTTCTTGTTTGCTATCTTCTTCACCAGAGCATAACTGGTTGATGCGGATGATATCTTCTAAGGTTAAAGAGGTCATCTTGCTAGCCTCTCTATAACTTTCAAGATAAGCTTTTAAGACAAAAAGATCAGATGGAATGTTCTCAATTTCTCCCTGAGCAAGTTTTCTGAGGGTGTTTTCAGAGACGCTGCTATTATTGGCCTTTGCGGTATGAAGCAAGGCTTCAATTTCCTTCTGTAGGATATATTCTTTCTTCAGTCCTTCTGGAAGAAGAATGAATTTGACTAGATCATGATTGAGTTTGGTCTGAAGATTGTAACTGAAAGAGGAAATCTTTCTGGTTAGACAAATCTTATAAGGAAGAGAAGAAGTATCTCTTAATTCGGTCTCCGCATCATAAAAGGAACGATAAGAAAGAATGCTCTTCCAGATCTCATCGACGTTGGATTGATTGTATACTGCCTGGACTTCTTCTTTGCAGGCGTAGGTGTCGTCGCTGAAGTGACGACCATATTCCATCATGTTGTGGGCCATATGAAAATATTATATAACAAAGTCATTTAAAATACTAAATGAATACTAAAAACTTTTGTCCCGGTTTGAATTTCTTCTGAGATATAAATTTCGTTTAAGGCGAGAAGTGGTCTTTAGCGATGGTAAATGAGAGTTAAAGCGACAAGTGTTTTAATAAGATTTACTTGAAACATCAAAAAGATGATAAAAATGAATACAAAATGTAATAAAAATCGCAAAGTTATTGAAGAATAAATGGAAAAGTTTGAAAACTACAATTATGTGTTGCGGTCAGTTCATGAACCAAAAAAACAGGCATCCTGTTCTGGATGCCTGGATAGATTACTGATTCTCGTCAACAGTAAGCATGGCGATAAAGGCTTCCTGAGGGACTTGGACCTTACCGAATTCCTTCATTCTCTTCTTACCCTTCTTCTGTTTCTCTAACAGTTTCTTCTTACGAGAGATATCGCCACCATAACACTTGGCAAGAACATCTTTTCTGACCGCCTTGATATCACTTCTGGCAATGATCTTGCTTCCGATACAAGCCTGAACTGGAATTTCAAACTGTTGCTTAGGAATGACATCTTTTAGTTTGTCCACGACCGCTCTAGCTCTTCTATAGGCGCTACCTTCAAAGACGATAGTCGTTAAAGCATCAACAGTTTCACCATTGAGCATGATATCCATTCTCACGACATTAGAAACTTCATAACCAAGAAGCTCATAGTCGAGTGAAGCATAACCCTGAGAGACCGATTTGAGTCTATCGAAGAAGTCAAAGACGATTTCACTAAGCGGCATCTTATATTTCAAGGTGACACGGGTCTCATCAATATAGTGCATCGTGTCATATTCACCACGTCTGTTCTGACATAGAGTCATGACGTTACCGACATAATCTTTAGGAACCATGACTTTGACATCGGCAAATGGTTCAGAAGTGCTTCTGACTTTAGTCTTGTCGCGCGGGAAGTCAGCAGGGTTTTGAATCATCTTCATGCTGCCATCGGTAAAGTGAACTTCATAGACGACACTTGGAGCCGTAGCCATGATGTCTAAATCGAATTCTTCTTCTAGTCTTTCCTGGACGACTTCCATATGAAGCAAACCTAAGAAACCGCAACGGAAACCAGAACCTAAGGCGATAGAGGTTTCTGGTTCAAAAACTAAGGCAGAATCATTAAGAGATAACTTCTCTAAGGCGGACTTGAGGTTTTCAAAGTCCTTGTTATCGCTTGGATATAAACCGGCAAAGACCATCGGTTGGACTTTTCTAAAGCCAGGAAGAGGACTATCGGTTGGATTTTCATCTAAGGTGATGGTATCACCGACTTGAACATCGCTGATGTTTTTAATCGATGCGGCAAGATAACCGACTTCACCAGCCTGTAGACAATCCTGTTTCTGTTCTTTTGGCGTGCGAATACCTAGCTCGGTAACCTGATAGATGCCATCGTTATGCATGAGTCGAATCGTATCGCCAACTTTTACTTTACCTTCCATGATTCTGATTAAGACAATGACACCTCTATAGGGGTCAAACTTGGAATCAAAGATCATGGCCTTAAGAGGCTTATTGATATCTCCTTTTGGAGCTGGTAAGTCCTTGACGATATGTTCTAAAAGATTTTCTACCCCAACACCAGTCTTAGCCGAAACCGGCATGACTTTATCGGGATCGATATTTAGTGTGTCGATTAATTCTAACTGGCAACGTTCGACATTGCTAGAAGGAAGATCGACCTTGTTGACTACAGGAAGAATCTCTAGTCCGTTATCGATGGCTAAATAGCCATTAGCAAGAGTCTGAGCCTGAACACCCTGGGTGGCATCGACAATCAAAATTGCGCCTTCACAAGCGCTTAAAGAACGGCTGACTTCATACGTGAAGTCGACATGGCCAGGAGTGTCAATCAAATTAAATAGATAGGTTTCACCATCTTTGGCTTTATAGGTGACCGAGACGGCGTTAAGTTTGATGGTGATACCTCTTTCTCTTTCGATGCTCATGTCATCTAAAAGCTGAGGCTGTAAATCGCGAAGCTCAACAGCGCCGGTTTTTTCTAAGATTCTATCACATAGGGTAGATTTACCATGGTCGATATGGGCCACAACGCAGAAGTTGCGGATATGCTTTTGATCAAAGTTCATTTCGTTTCCTTCCAAAATAGTTTCAATTGTGTCCTGACTTGTGAGGTGGAGATGACGCGTTTGATATCAGGATATAGTTCAGCAAAGATTTTCTGGTATAAAGAAGAGTGGAAGCGAGAATCGATATAAAGGATAAAGCCTTTATCTTCTTCAGAACGGATGACTCGGCCACCCGCCTGCAAGACTCTGTTTATTCCAGGATAGGAATAGGCATAAGCAAAGCCCTTATGTTCTGTATCATCCTCGGAATCATAATAATTCTTTAAATGATTGCGTTCAAAAGTGATCTGCGGAATTCCTACGGAGATTATCATAGCACCAATGAGCCGATCTCCCAAGAGGTCAATTCCTTCTGAGAACACTCCACCTAGGACAAGAAGTCCGATGACGGTCTTATCATTGTCGCTTTGAAATTGTGCTAAGAAGTCTTCTCTCTGGTCTTCTTTCATGCTTCTATGTTGAAGGATGAGAAGAGAGTTTTCAAGTGGTTCCTGCTCAAAGAAGGAAGCCATACGTTCAAGATATTCAAAACTTGGACAGAAGATAAAATAGTTTCCTTTTTTGGTTTCGATTGCACTTCGACATAAAGAAAAGACCTGATAGAGAGTCTGGTCGCGGTCTTTATAGCGTAAAGAGAGTCGATAATCGACATACACTCTTCTATTTTCATAAGGGAAAGGAGAAGGTAAAAAGAGATGATTATCTTCTTTTAAATTTCCTCCTAACAAATCAAGATAATATTCTTTTGGTGAAAGGGTTGCGGAAAAATAGATGACGGATTCAAAATAGTTCGAGGCTTGTTTGATTAAGGGTCTGGAATTCAGATTAGCAATACGGATCGAGACGATTTCTTTTTCGTCACTGACTCTGACATAACTTAAAAAGTTAGAACCGAGTTCTTCATCGTTGACCAAAGTAGCAAGATAATAGAAGCTGTTGACGAGATAAAAGAATTCCAGAAGTTCATCTACCACAAGTAGTGCATGCTTTTTTAAGATGACTTTCATATCCGTGATGATGTCATATAGATCAAGGACAAAATCATCAGGCAACTCTTTTAAGACATAAACCCCTTCTTTGATGACATCTTCATCTTCCGGATCGATTTCAATTTTCTCCATCATCTTGATGGCATCCTTGATATCCGTCTTCAGAGAAGAAAATTCCTGATATCCACAAAGAGATAAAGCATCCTCAAAAGCCTTTTTAGGAACTTCAAGAGAATACATGTCTCTGACTCTATCGGGAAGATTATGACATTCATCTACACATAGATAGGTATGGGTTCTAGCAATTGCTCCTTCTTCAAGACCTAGTCTATCATGATAGTCATAGACATAGGTGTAATCACAAACCAGGACATCACAATAGAAGGATAAATCAAGCTGGAACTGGAACGGACACATCTCTCTTTTATAGCAAATATCCTCAATGGCTTTTCTGTCAAAGGCATCTTCTAGTTCTAAAGCATCAAAGATGGCATCCATGAGCTTGTCATAATAGTGGCGAGCAAACGGACATTCATCAGGATTACAATGTCCCTTCTTGTCATTAAAACAGATGTTTTCTTTTGATGTAAATTCAATGGATTTACATTTGGCACCCTGTTTCTTGAATAAGTCTAAAGCCGACATGGCAATCTTCTTGATGGAGTTCTTGCTGGTGAGATAAAAGATTCTATCGGCTTTATGTTGACCAAATCTAGAGACTAAAGGATAAAGAACAGAGATGGTCTTACCAATACCAGTAGGGGCTTCAATATAGACTTCTTTTTTCTCTTCCGCAGCATTAGAGATGAAATCCATCATCTCTTTTTGTCCGTTTCGATAACTTGGAAATGGGAAAACTAAATCCTTGATGGATTCATCTCTGATTTCCTTAAAGCG
>OCVV011241390.1_pt1 | contig 12059 bp, 10 predicted proteins | sample 1539721 | NCBI WGS metagenome assembly OCVV01 (sample SAMN02144230, study PRJEB22623) | gut metagenome | biome: sheep rumen | host: Ovis aries | place: New Zealand | reverse complement strand
CAAGAAATGGCACTATAGAGCGTCGGATGGCTTCCAGCAAACTTATACACGCCGCGTGCTATCCGCTCCAACCAACCGCTTTGGACGTATTCAAGCTGCCGTTTACTATCTATTCCTTGCTGGTTCATCCAGCTTCCGAACAATAGACCATCCAAGCCTGTCTGCTCTGTTATTTGCTTAATTTTTGTCGCCATAGTAGTGAAAATCACCGCAAATTTTCGAAAATCTACGCAAAGATACAACATTTTCTTCAATTATGCAAATATTTACGAACATTTTTGCAAGAAAAGTGTCTTTTCGTTGAAATTGCCTAATTCTACATGATGATTCCCACCCGCTTGAGTGCACCCCGGCTCCCTACTTGGCTATGCAGTATTTCTTTCCGAGCACTTATACACTCTGGGTGATTGATCATGTTCAAGCAGGGAATGATTGACGGAGTGCAGTCGCACATAAATGAAAGACGCAAAACGCTAACATAAGCACAGGGCGATAAGCAGATAGACGTACAGCGCCACTTCACCGAGGGCGAGAAGGGTAGTTAAAATCTCTTGCATGGTTGTGTGATTTTGAGTGTTCAACATCAGTCATTCGTTAGCGTCCGAGCGAGCGGACACAGCACGATTTCGACCACAAAGATACAACAAGAAAGTGCTATATCTTGTCATAAACTCAAAAAAAATGCACCTTTTGCGTATTTTTTGCAAAGGGTGCAAGATTGTGGAGCGAAAAATGAACACATCCGAACTTTTTCCCTCTTGACAAATGCTTATATTACAGCATCTAAACATTAGTGGTATGATATATGGTTATATTCGCGTAAGTTCTGACAAGCAGACGGTCGAGAACCAGCGGTTTGAGATTGAACGGTTCTGCAAAGTGAAATCACCTCTTCCATTCAATCCCCCTTCAAGTTTTGCTCCGAATCAAGATTCGGGAACGATGGACAAAGTGCATATCTCTTCCGCCATTTTATTCATCTCGACGCATTCGGGGCGGGTGACATGACGTTTGGAGGGATCGTACTCCCACGGGGATAGGATAAGGACACGACCGGCGGCAACGGCATCGAACAAGCCGTCGCTAGGCTTGTAATAATCGCGAAAACCGTTATCCGCGATATAGATGATGGGATGCTCTTCGGCGAGAAGAACGATCATCACCTCTTTCTCCTTATCAGAGATGAACGGCGATACCATCACCGCTCCCTGGCGGGCAGTTACTACACAGCCGTTCATGTAATCGCGTAGCCGCTTGTTATCGCCGTGCATCGCTTCGTCAATCATCGTCCGGCGGACATGCACAGGCGCAAATCGGGCGGCTTGTAGCAAAGCGGCATTGCCGATGCCGCGGTACTTCCGTCCGGCTATTTCGATGTCCTCTTGCACGCGGAAGAACCCCGGCATGAGGCGCTTGGTGGCGAGACGCTGGGGGTTCATATCTATATAGCGGATGGTAGTGGGTAGCTGGCGGCGTTGTCCCATCGGGCGGATAAAGGGCATCTCGGTAAAGATCGGCGGGAGCGCATCATAGCGCTCTGCGCCTATCTCATCGCGGAGCGTCTTGAATTTTTCTTGGTAGTTCTCCCGAATTAAATTCGGGGCAAAAGAAGAAAAACGCCCAATCTTTTTCACCTCTTGCCAGAATCCTCTCACGGCAGAGGCGATGCCTCGGGGCATCTCTTGCCGGACATACCAGATGGCATGCAGATGGTCGGGCATGAGACAATAATGGAGAATCTGAATCTCTGGATAAAAAGAAGGGAGATTCTTCTGAATATCCAAAATCGCCATCCCCAAATCGCTATACTCCACCACGGCTTGTTTGGGGTCGTTATTGGGAATGAGGAGACTACCCAACAACGGCTCACGCGACGGTATCGTCAGCGTGATATGGTATAGCCCGGCGCCTTTCCATGCCGTTCCGGGTTCTTGCCAATGCCATGTGTCGTGATCAGAGGGCATAATATAAACTCCATTTTATTTCTGTATGTTCGATAGCTTTTCTTCAACTTGCTGTTCGCTTAGTTTAAAAACAGCAGCAAGGACGGGAATAGAACAATGTTTATCATAGTAAAGCGCCTTGAGTAGTTCGTTGTCGTGTTCAGACCAACGAACTTCTTCCTTACTAACAATTAAACACATCTCATCATTGCCTTCTTCGAAAGAAGGTTCCGGTGTATTTACAAGTTGTGTAGTGCTGCCACCAGAACTACCACTATTAGAAGGTGATGGTATCTCTCCTTCAAAATATTTTTCCCAATCTTGATCTGCATCGGGTAGTCCAAAAGCCAAATGTAGACCCACATTATCCAAGATGAGACATCTTGATTTATTGGCTGTTGGACGTAATCCTCGTCCTACTTGCTGGATATACTTAACAAGGGATTTGGTCGGCCTTGCCAATTGGATAAATTCTATATCAGGGCAATCGAAGCCCTCAGAGAATATGTCTACGTTAACGATAATATCAATGAGACCAGATCTAAATCGCTTTACGTACAATCTTCTTTCGTCGCGTGGAGTCAGGCTATCTATTCGTACGATATTGACACCGGCTTGTTTAAACTCATTACAGATATGGTCACTATGCTTACGGCTAATGGAATAAATGATACCTTTCTTTCCCCTCGCATATTTGAGATAGCTATCCAATAGTTGAGCTCTAATTCTGCTTGTATCAACTACCGTTTCCAAAGCTGCTGTTTTATAATCGCCTTCTATATCAAACTGATCAATATTATTAATTTCGGTATTCAAAGAACTTGATTCCTTGATGGAATAATAATCATACGGAGCCAGCCATCCTTCTTCTATAAACTCCTTAATAGGCTTCGAAAGGATTAATCTATCGTACATCTCACTAAAACCACGATTGTTCATGCGCCAAGGAGTAGCAGTTACACCTAACACTTTAGCGTCAGGGAACATCTTCCACAACTTCCTATATGAGTTGGCGATAGAATGATGGGCCTCATCTATAATTATAAAATTGACTCTTAACTCACGCGCGGCACTTTCATTTGTATGGTGAGTTATAGTCTGAATAGATGCAACTTGCACAGGGAGAGATAAATCTCGTTCCTTACCACCGGCGATGATTCCATGTGTAATTCCATACTTGCCAAGATTCTCGCTAATCTGCTCAATCAATTCTATACGATGGGCAATAATTAGAATCTTTGCATCCACTAAATGCAAAATACCCCATGCTTTAATATCCGATATGATAGATGTAAATAAACGTGTCTTTCCGGTACCTGTTGGCATCTGGAACATCACATTGTTGCATTCATCCCAAGCGGAAAAGATCTTCTCTTTTGCATCTTGTTGATATGGACGCAACGTGCGATCTAATCGCGATATTTCTTTATACATAATCATTCGACATTAAATTGAGCCAAGTGATCACGAATTATCCATAGTTGGCTTAATTCAGAATTAGTTATGGCGGATTTCTTTTTCCCTTTAGGTTCCTCTATTTTCGCCATCCATGCTAACTTGTCTTTTCGTGATTTAAAAGCGCCTCCCAGATCAATGGCAAAAGCTTCTTCGAACTCTGGGATAGAGAAATTATCTTCGATCTTCTTTTTGTATTCTGATACTTCAATCCAATCTCGCCAATCTTCAGTTTCCAAATCAAAGTCCTCATCATCAGCATGTGCTTTCATAATACGACCTTCACATTCATGCTTGAGATCAAATAATTTTTTAGCGGAAGCCGCTCCGTGTATTTGTTCCATCTTAGAGAAGAAGACGGCTCGTAATAAATCTTTGATTTCAGCTTTGCTGTCTTGTCCTCTCTTTTGTAAACCTTGGTCTTGCGTCTCCTTAAAAGTTAATAATTCTTCTGGGCAATAGTCAGGAAATTTTCTATTTACCAGATCTTGATACGTATGCAACCAAAATGAGTCTGCTCCAGATCCAAGTGAACCTTTCACTGCTGCTTTCCCCTCATCTGAAATATTATTCAATCCATTAGCTAATGCCTCGATGTAAGGACGAATAGCATTCAAACGCTCATGAACTGAAGATGATGGTTGAATGACATTGCATTTGATTAAAAACTCATGTAATGATCCAATCAAAGTGATAATAGCAAATGTAGCTCGGTTAGAGAATAAGAAATCCTGTTTATTCTCATCGGTAAGATTCTCCGCTAACAGAGCATATACGCCATCTATAAATTGTGTTATTCGTTTGCGAGAATCCTTCATCGCTTTATCTGAATCTGTTTCATTAGTATTATAGATGCAAATATCCATATCTCCTATCCACTGTGATTGATTGGCCTTAGGAATAAGTCCAGAGTGTGCTAGAGCTGTGTCGAAAGGTTTGAAAGTCAAAGAAGAAGAATCTTCACCCACGGAAATTTTATTGTATAGAATGTGGTTGGAACTTGCAGAAAGCGCTTTGATAATAGATGATCGCAAAGCCTTCATACGCGAATCTAAACGACCAGAATTCCAATACAAATCTTCCTCTAGGTCTAATCGAAGACTAGGGCTAACGGATTTTTGGTTCTCGTTTATTTCCATGAAGATCTTTAATTGCTCTTCTGACTCCATATTCTCAAAGGCAACTACCGGAATAGTATTTTTATCCTTAAACTGAGAGTTGGCATAGCCATAGATACGATGCTGTCCATCTATTATATGAGCAATACCATATGCATTGGGGATCTCTAAATAACCAAATTCTACATTCGAATCTGTTTTCTCTTTAATTGGTGCAAAATCGATCTTTAAATTCTCGTTTGGTTCACAAAAATTGATAATGATTGAGTTGGGGAAATAGCCTCCATTATCAATAAACTTGGTAATTCCTTTTAGGCGGGATGGCACTAATAAGCGTTGATACGTAGGTGCCATAGAATCATTAACACGCGTTCTGTGCAGCACAAATCCAATTTTTAATAAGGTACTTGGCTCTACTGAGAAAAGATAATATTTTTTGCCTCCCATCGAACCTCTCATCGCAGGGATAATAATAGAATTCGTGCTAATTAGTTCATCTTTGAACATCAAAGCATGAAACTGATAGATAACAGCCTCTTTATATGATTTTATCAGGTTGTTTATGTATGAGAATGCATTTTCATTCAAATGGAAGATGCCGGCATTTCTCATGCGTATAATATCATCACCTTCTTCTTGGAAACGGAAATTACGCGTCGCAAATATGAACTTTACGCGTTTTTCTTTCCCATAGATTTGGCGCAATGCATCACTTACTCCAGCCATATATTGTTCCATCGCATTCAACTCATTTTTGAAGGAGCGTGTTTGAGGAGAAACTGCAGATTTGCACTCAACGACAAATATAGCTTCGTCGCCTACGGCAACTACATCTAATTGCTGAGTGTCCTCTTTATTGGGCCCCCATTGAATACGAAGATTTTCATCAAGATTAAGTTTACTAAATCCCAATTTATAGAACATGCACCAAACATCGTCTTCTAATTGGATACTATGTTCTTTAGGCTTGACCATAGTTGTTTTGCGTGTAGTTCGTGCTTGTGGGATGTAACCTTTGGTCTCCCAATCTTCAACCTCATTATGAAGAACTTTGATACGCACAAAATTGTCGTTACGTGCTTTGAATTTTGTCTTCAATACTTCCTCTTGATGAAGCATGTGAGAACGAATCTCATCAATTTGTAATTCTGATAAAATCATATTTGCGTTTTTTTAGTTTTCGTAATTACGAATAAGTACCTCTGATGCATTTTCACGTTTAGAGACATATGCATTGATATAGCGGGGAGCATATACTCTTTCAAATTTATATTCTTCATGTTCATAAAGCCTTTGGAAGTAATTAACTCCCGGTTCTATCTCGCTATCCGAATTACTCAGAAGGAATTTACCTCCATGTTGGTGGATTAAACCACAAAACTCGGCTAATTCTTCTTGTTGAACATCTCCAAATTCCGTCCTACTATAGTTTTTAAAATTAGTAGCACCTAACAAAGGACGATATGGAGGATCAAAATAGAAGAAATTATTTTCTTTCCAATCAATATGCTCAAGAACTTCTCTGTAGTCGCCGCATAATATCGTTACACCTTGAAGCGTTTGGTGCGCATATCGAATACTATCAGCATTACAGATTGTTGGGTGTACGTAGCTACCAAGCGGAACGTTGAAAGCACCATCTTTGTTTTCGCGATAGAGACCATTAAAGCAAGTTTTGTTCAGAAACATAAAGAGTACGGCAGCACGGAGTGAATTTCTATCCAAATCAGGTGCATTGTATTCATGACGTATTGCCATATATAATTCTACCCGTTCTTCTCGATCCTGACATGCGTAATATTGCTGTTCTAACTCGTGTAAGCCTTCTATCAATTGATCTGGACTCTGCTGAATGATACGATAGCAGTTGATCAAGGCTGGATTTATATCGTTAATTATTACTCGATTAAAATTTGGATGATTCTTCAATACATGAAACATCACGGCGCCACCACCTACAAACGGATCTATATATGTTACTGGTTCATTTAAAAATTCTCTTGGTATTTTATTATCAATGGTGTCTAATAGTTTGCCTTTCCCACCTGCCCATTTTACAAACGGCTTGGCATTCATATTCACATCCAGTCCAAGCAGCAATTGTTCTCCATAGCGTCCCTTTAAGCCTTTATGCGCGCGGTAAAACAACTCCTTACCTGTCATGAAAATGGGCTTACCTTTCTCTTGATTGTTCTCTTGCTTGAGTAGCCACCATAAATTTATTTTCTCAAATTTCACTTCATCGCCTAACGTAAATACCATATAGTCGCCATGTGGATCGGGGTAGTTAAGTTCTACCATCTCCATTCGAGTCTTGTAATGACATTCCTCAGCTTTGAAGATTTGATATTTGTTAAAATAACGATTCTTGTACAAAATTATGTAGTCTACAGCATAAGATTTTGGATCTTTTTTATCTACTCCGCCTTTCCTGTTTCTTGCAGTCACACGGATGTTGTATAGATTGCGTTCGCGAATCCAATCTTTCGTCTTTTCTGGAACGTAGCCAATCAAGAAACGCCTCTCCTCGTAATCACGAAAAAGACGAATTGTTACGATATCCCTAACATCTGCATCAGCAAAATTAAGGGTTCTTACTATGTCTTGTTGAGCTGTCAATTTGTTTTCTCTAGTTATTTTATTCTACACGATTTTGTTTCTCGCTCATCTCTCGGTTGTGAGTCGGTCATCGGTCGGTGAATCGGTCTGTGAACCTGTCGAGTGACTATTCAATAATGCAATTTACCGTGACATTTTCAGTAACATTTGCAGTGAAGCAGTCAAAGGACTATTCTATCGTTTAGCTCTATATTGCTGCTTGGGATGAGTGGGCGAGTCATACTTGCGTTCCAAAACATCAAACATCTGAGGAATAACCTCGCCACGAAGATACTGACGACTGCGTTGTACATGTTCGGCAATCTCACTCAAAGTGCGCCATTGAGCACAAAAATCGGTAATCTGACTCATCAAGCTTGTAAGGTTGTTAGCTTGAATGGTTGTAAGGTTGTCTCCCTTATTTTTCAACGGGTTACCGCATGAGCTTGTAAGGTTGTAAGGTTGTAAGGTTGTACCACTTGTACCATTAACATCTGATGTCTGCGGCAAACCGGCACGGAAAAAACGGACAGACAAACCGCCCATTTCAGTTTGGATAACAGGCGCCGACATTCCTTTTGTGTTTCCGGCATTGCGTATCTTTTCAATACCTCGGCCCCACGATTCAATAAATCCCGCGCGGAAAAAAGCATTGGCTAACTTAGGATTACGCGGACGTGATGAATGCGGAATCAATAATGTCTCAACCGTGTAGCCCTCCGGCAAATTGCCATTATTCCATAACCACAAAGAATCGGCATAAACTTTCATTTGGATGTCCACTCCACGCATGTAGTCCTTGTGGATAATAGCATTGAAGATTGCCTCTCGCAGAGAATCTTCAGGAATCTCCAGTGGTTCAATTCGTTGCAAACCTTGATAATGAATAGGAGAATAGAGGTACTTGGCTTTGAGAATATCCATTACTTTGTCTGCCATCTCAATCAGATTACCCGAAACCATATCTTGCACAATGATGTCGGACTCGCTATTACCCAAACGACAAATACGAAAATCAATACCGGAGAAGAACCGGCTTGGACGCTTGCCAAAGAGTAAAACAGCTGCGTTCTTCAGTTCTCCAGTAGAGGTTAGCAAATCCAAATTGTCAAGAACAATCTCTGTAGAGTCACGTGGCGATAGCCACGGCATACGACCGTAATCCGCTGACTTGCGCAAGAAATAATCAATAGCGTGGCGGTCAATATCTTCCATTGTTGCTCCTTCGCAAACAATATCATCCCATCTCTTACCCATCTTTACCAATAGGAACTGTTGTAGGGCTGTTCCCTTCAGTTCTTGCTTGGTTGCACCCGAACGGACATAGTAGATACCCTTGTAAGAAATAGGTACATTGCTTGGCAGGACGCTAATCTCCAGATATGTTTTACCGAACTCCTCTTGGGTGTTAATTTCACATACGATACCAAGGTTCTGCACAATCTTGTTAGGTATGTCTTCTTGCCATTTATGGACATTATCGAGCCCAAGCACTTGACCATCGTCGTCAATACCAATATACATCACACCACCTTGCGAGTTGGCAAAAGCGCAGACGGATTTCAGATTATCATCTTGCCATATCCGTTTGTATTCAATATTTTGATTCTCGTTATTCATTGTGGTTGCTCGAATGATTCTACTTTTTAGTTTCGTGTCGCACGCTAATTTCGTGCAAAGTTTGTTTCAGTCGTACAAAAGTTCGACTGTCACGCATCTACCAGAGCGTTTATTGCAAAGCAACTTATTGCACTGCTAAGCCGATCGACAGGACAAACGCCTTTTATGTCATTTGTCAGTCCCCTCTCGGGAAAGACGCCACAAAGATACGAAAAAAATATCAAAAAAGCAAATCTTATGAGAAGAAATGTGATAGAAAGTGCATTTTTAAGACAACGGCACAAAAAAACGAGCACCGGGGGCTCGTGGGGATGGGGTGCAGATTTATCGTACGTGCTTCAGTATATCTTCTGCATCGATGGATAGCAAAGATACTGCACATAGTTTCTGCCCCATATCTTTGAGCGAATGACCACAATGATAAACCGTATCGTCAATGATTAGCCACCTATCGTGCGACGCATTCTTCCAGATGTGCACACCAATCGGTTCCAGACCAGAAGAAGCATTGTGCAATTTTTGCACATTACTCAAATTCTTACCGGAATAAATATCCGCTTTCACGCCCCTTGCACGTACATCCAACATCTCAAATGTTGCGGCATCCACATACGCATCAATAACAATCACGCGTGTTGTTGCTGTTTTGATTATTTTCTCCAACACTACACGAGCCTCGAAGAACTGCCCATCGTAGAACACCTGTTCAACAGGCGGTAATGCTGTGCGGACGAAAAAATCAATCTTCTCCTTTTGGTCACGCAATTCGCTTTCAATCGCAGAGAACTTTTTGTCCATGCGCTCCTCAACTGCTAAAATGCGTTGGTTAAGCGCATAACCTTTGAGAGTATAATCTTTGATAATCTTATTTGCCCATTGGCGGAACTGCGTGCCACGAATAGAATTTACACGATACCCGACGGATATAATCATATCCAAATTATAGTATGGCACCTCGCGCATTACTCGCCTGTTCCCTTCTAAACGAACCTGTGCAATTTTTGCACATGTTGCGGTCTCGTCCAATTCGTGTGTCTTGTAAATATTATGGATGTGCCTTAAGACAATACCCTTTGAGTGCTTTAGAAGCCTTACTTCCTGCACAAATTGCTACTAAAATCTGCTTGTAAGCAAGCTTACAGACAATTTTTACCACCAGTTTGTACAACTCTGCGAGTATAAAGCACTCAAAGACACAAACACAAAAAACATGGTTAGATCGAATCCGTTCGCTCTATATGTTTTAATAATATGCTTAAATACAATCGTTTACAATGAAGTAATAAAAATTTATTGGGACGCGAGAGGAAAAGTCAAATGAATAGAAATATTCACATTTTCACATTTCCACACATCTGTGTAGGTTGGGAAATATGGATAATAATTATAATATATAATATTATATTATTATAGAAAAAATTGAAGATACAGCGATGCGTGGAAATGTGAAAATGTGAATTTTGTGGTGCATTTCTCTTTGCATTTTTTTTTGCATTTTTTGCGAAAAAAATTTGCAAAACACAATTTGTTCATCGTATCTTTGCAGTCGCGTTCGGTAATCGGGTCGCACAGATGACGGTCACGTACGCGATGGTCGCGAGATGGTCGCGTTGCGTTCAGCAATCAGCCCGCACAAATGTCGCTTGGCGATATGAAATAGGCTGATGCTTCCGCTCTCCCCAATATGAAACAAAGAAAGGAGTGATATGATAGCAGAACTGATTATGCCGATAGAGACGCTGAGAGGACAACTGCGGAAAGACGGGTACTACTTCAGGATGTACAAAGGCAAACAGATTGTGCAGCGGTGCCCGAACCGAAAAGGACATGTGAAGACCGAAGCGGAGCAGGCGAACCAGAAGCGGTTCGCGGAACGGTACAGGAGAAAGAAGGTGGGTCAACAATTGCGATGATCATGAGTGGTCAACAATTATCGACAATTACCAACAATTAGGATGCCGGCATCGCATGCCGGGGGAATAAAGACGGATGCCGGAGAACAGGCAGATACCGAAAAGACAGGCAAAGAAAAGACTCGGCGTTGAAAGCGCCGAGCACAGGACACTGGCGCGTTCGGCAGATAGGCGCTACTGATGCCGCTTGGCGGCATGGGGCGCACTATCGCCTCCGCTCTCCCCCACCGCAACCTGCGGTTACGTCGGGGACCCCAAGGGCGGCGGAATACCGCCGAGATTGAGGGATAAACGGAGGTTCTGATGGTTCTGTACGGATAGCACGGATTACACGGAGGGTGGTGGACAGAGATTCCGTGGCACTCCGTGAAGATCCGTGTTCGAATGTAGGTCAGCGGCAGTGCGACCGGATGAACGAGAGTACAGCCTGGTCGATCTGCTCGCGGTCGGCAAACTGGCGCAGGTATCCCCAGCCGTGACCGCCAGTAGGCACGACTACGAGTGTAGCCGGCACATGGTTGGCGGTCAGCGCCTCGAACATCCGCAGCGAGTTGGCAACCTTCACCGTCCGGTCGTCCTGACAAGCCACGATCACGCACGGCGGCGTATCGGCAGTCACCTGTCGTTCAGCCGACCAGCGTTCGCGTTGTTCCGCTGTGGGGTTCTGCCCCAGCAACTCGCGGCACGAGCCCCGGTGCGTCAGTTCGTCAGCCATCGATATGACGGGATAGATGAGCACGCCGTAGTCGGGACGCGACTTGGCATCGGCAAATTTCGTCACCAGACTGGCAGCCAGATGTCCGCCGGCAGAGAAGCCCATCACACCTATATGCTGCGCCTTGAGGTGCCACGCATCGGCACTGTCGCGTAACAGACGCATAGCCTGCATCGCATCGGCGAGAGGGATAGTCTCGTGTCCGTTAGGCATACGGTACTTGAGTACGGCTATCGCTATGTTGCGAGGTAAGAAGTAGTTGGCAACATCTATGCCCTCGTTGCCGGTGGATGTAAAACTGTACCCTCCGCCCGGGCACACCAGCAACACCGGACACGGCGACTGAGCCGTGGCAGACGCAGGCACATACAGATCCAGACGCGGCACAGAGGTGCGGAAGAACTTCGTACCTTCCTTTACATACTCATCCTCAGGCGCATAACCGTTGCTGTCCGGCGCACCGTTCGGGTAAAGCAAAACTGTTCGTACAGGCGTGACGGCTTGCATCACCGCACAGATACTCATGACCAATAAGATGGATAGATAGCGCATAATTCGAATTTATAATTTCAAATTTAAGATTTCAAATTTCTAATTTCTAATTTCTAATTTATCTTCAGCAGTTGCATCTGCGTGTCGCGGCTGTTGCAGCCAATCATCACCTCTACCTCTCCGGGTTCGAGCGTCCAGGTAAGGT
>OCVV011338397.1_pt1 | contig 12061 bp, 12 predicted proteins | sample 1539721 | NCBI WGS metagenome assembly OCVV01 (sample SAMN02144230, study PRJEB22623) | gut metagenome | biome: sheep rumen | host: Ovis aries | place: New Zealand | reverse complement strand
AATTCTATAGGATAAACATCCAAAATCTGATTGATTTCATCTTCAATTACTTTCAGGTCCAGTTCCTGAATATTTATCACACCGAAGGGATTTTGTGCCGTAACACATGTTACAACACAGTTGGCATAAACATTGTGTGCATGAAAAGTTTTGCAGTCGGCAATTATTCCTGCACCTCCTGAAGGATCCAAACCTGCTATACTCATAGAACAATTATCTTTCATTTTTTCTTTGTACATTTAATCTCTCCTTTCCGTGACTGCTTTCAACAACGATATTTAAACTAATTAAATAATCATAACTATTGGTTCCTGTTCCATGTAATAACAATTCACCCAGATCTTCGGGGGTGTTAATGTCAAGTGACAGGTAAAAAGACTCTATGATATTTATGGACATGCCCAGTTGATTAGCTTTGTTTAAATGTTCAAAATAACTCATAGGGCCAAATCTTGTTTCAAAATCATATTGCTCGTTAAAGCACAATAAATTTGTTCCCCCTCCCTTTGATGGACTGATAATGAGATCCTTGTCCATGGATTTTAGGGTAGCAACATGTTCTCTTTTTAATAATGGAATGTCTGATGGCAGTATTAATATGTCTTTCTTTGGATAGTTTATTTTTACTTCATTAACAGCATCGGAAATTGCATTATTTAAAAAGTTGTTTTCATGCTTTTTTTCTTTAACGAAGTTAATTGATAATTCCTTTGCAAAATCTTTCACGTGATAGTCTTTACTGACTAAAACAATTTCTTCAACTTCATTTTCAATAACTTCGACTATGTCTTTTAACATCATCTTCAACAGTTCAACACGTTCGGTTTCACTTAAAAAAGGTGATAAACGGGTTTTTGAATCGTTAAACGAAGAAACAGGAATAATGGCAATTAAATCTTTCATAATATAATATTGTACTGAAAAGTTAAAAAAAGTAATGTAATGGAGGGGTTAATTCATAAAATATTTGTCCAAAGTTGATTGTTTGGATTTGTCAAGTTTATCATGAATGATTTTATCCTGAGTAATGTATTCTTCTCGAATTTTATCATTCATGTAATCCCTGTCTTCACCGGATATCATTTGACAAAGAATGTTCATAGACTTCTTGCGGGGAATGATGAATTTTTTAATTTCCATGGATTTCCATGCTCTGTTGAATTCACTCTCAAGATTGAAAGTGTTTTTAGCGAGTAAATACTTAATATTTTCAATGTTGCTTTTATTGATTGGCTGATAATAGTTGTATAGAGTTTCATCCCTGAAAATCGGGTTTAATCCAACAATGAAAAGTTTTAATTCATAATAAATTTCGCATTTCACTGAATTGTTTATTGAATGGAGATACGCTAATGCCTGAAGAGTATCCATGTACGCCTTATTGTCCCGTTTAATGACACTTATTTCCAGATGTTTCAAAAGAAACAGTAGGGTAACCTCTGTGATATCTCCCTCATTTTCCAATAAGAAATTCTTAAACTCATGATAATAGAAGTTTTTTAAGAAAAGATTATAGAAATCAATTTCTTCATGTTCTTCCATAAATTCAAAACCCTTCTTGGTTACATGATATTTGGTTTTCGGGAAATAGGATGATGGCACATATTCCATGATACGGGATATTAATTCTGACTTATTTCCGGTAACCGTTAGGTTATTGTCTTTTAGAATGTCCTTCAATTGGTTAACCTTTAATTTAATAAGATATGATTCTTTCTCATGTGTGTTGATTTCATTACCAATGTAATTTTCTTTGATAACCAAATTTTTAATGTAATCACTGTTGAATTCATAGTCAATCTTAATTATGCTGTTTGTCAGTTCAATATTTTTGTTGTCATTAAATATTCTTATGAAATCATAAACTCCCACGTTCTTATATGTTTCCACATATTCCATTTTATCGATATCATCAATATTTATTAAAAGGGAATGTTTGTTGGTTTCAAGCTTTTCAAGATTTTTAAGGAGAGTTTCATTGGTATTTTCATTGATTTTAATCTTTTTCAGTTCTTCAAAATCTATATCCTCTTTCACTTCATCCTTTGCAGTGTTGTGGTAGGAAAAATTATTGTGGATGTTTTTTAGAAAGTCCTGAATTTCATCATTATTCTGCTTTAAAATATTTTCAACATCTTTTTGATAGTTATCTGAAATGTTTTCCCGTTCTTTAATACAGCAATGCTTTTCATCATCTTCAGGATAACAATCAGTTAAGTAAAGCACGTTTTTATCATCTTCCGGAAAAACAAGAAATCCACATAGCTTTGAATCGTATATGTTGGAAGTGAAAAAGGTCTCTTCAATACTTGTCTTGTCTGTTCCGAAGATGTTACTGATTGAATTTGAAGGTATGTTTATATTTATGGAACTGATGATAATATTTTCGTTTATTTTCTTAGCAAATCCGTATTTAACCAACAGATCCATCACAAAGGATGGTGGTAGGTAAATACTTAACTCTTTACCATCTTCAAATATGTTGTTTATTTCATCAAAAAACAATCCTTTTTTCCGGAATTCTGGTAAAATGTAACTAGCAACCAGGGTCAGGTTTGAAACGCTGTTTATCATGGTATATGCAGAAAAACCCACAACTTTCTTCTTAAAAACAATTTCCTTAAAATAAGTGCAATGGTTAACTTTTAACTTGTAATTATCTTCTTTAATTGCATTATAAAGGTATATGTAGTGACTTCTTAAGGTCTCTTCAATATCCACGGCATCCAGCATGGCATCTTCAGAAACAATTCTACCAACATTATCTTCCCTAATAATACAATTGAATTTAACCATCTTAACAACCTAATATTCTTTTTGTATTTTACTACAAATAAATTTTTATGGGGATTATTGTCATATTATTTAAAAAAATTTTTAATTAATTAAAAACATATAACTATATAATAATAAAATTTTATAGAACTCTTTTTTATCATAATTATTATTTAATAAAAAAAAGATACGGGTGAAGAAATGAAAAATTTTAGTGAATGGTTTCATAATATATTAGAGGATGCAGAATTGATTGATGCGAGATATCCAGTTAAAGGAATGAGTGTATGGCTACCAAGAGGATTTAAGATAAGAAAGTATTCCCTTGAATTACTTGAAAAATTACTCGATGTGGAACACGACGAAACATTATTCCCAATGTTAATACCTGAAAGTGAATTGGCAAAGGAAGCAATACATGTAAAAGGTTTTGAAGAAGAAGTTTACTGGGTTACCAGAGGTGGATTAAGAGATTTAAACGAACAATTGGCATTAAGACCTACCAGTGAAACTGCTATGTATCCAATGTTTTCTTTATGGGTACGTTCACACATGGACTTGCCTATTAAAGTATACCAGACAGTAAACACATTCAGGTATGAAACAAAACATACCCGACCGTTAATTAGGGTAAGAGAAATTACAACATTTAATGAATCACATACAGTTCATGCAACTGCAGAAGAAGCAGAACAACAGGTTCAAACAGGTATAAACATTTATAAGAACTTTTTTGATGCTTTAGGAATATCTTATTCCATTAGTAAAAGGCCTGAATGGGACAAGTTCCCTGGCTCAAAATACACAATGGCATTTGATACAATCATGCCTGATGGAAAGACATTACAGATAGGTACAGTACACAACCTTGGAACAACATTTGCAAAAACATTTGACATACAATTCGAAAATGATGAAGGGGAACATGAATACGTACACCAGACTTGTTATGGATTATCTGATCGTGTAATCGCATCATTAATTGCCGCACACGGTGACGAAAAAGGTCTTAAATTACCTCCTGTAGTAGCTCCTGAACAAGTAATAATTGTTCCAATTATTTTCAAAGAAAAAGAGGAAATAGTTCTAAATTTCACAGACAAACTTGAAAGCATATTAAAAGCTGCAGGTATACGTGCAAAACAGGACAAACGTGATATGAGACCTGGTAAAAAATATTATGAATGGGAACAGAGGGGTGTGCCATTAAGAATAGAAGTAGGTCCAAGAGACATAGAAAATGGATCAATAGTTACAATCAGAAGGGATAACGGTAACAAAGAATTCATAGATTATGATGAAAACACAATCGTTGATACAGTTAATTCCATACTTGATGACATTACAAAACAGCTTAAGGAAGCATCCAATAAATTCCAGGAAGAAAAAACATATCATGTAACAACACCTGAACAGATTAAGAAAACCATAAACAAAAAAGGTGGAATCATAACCTGCAACTGGTGTGGAAACACAGAATGTGGTAAACAAATGGAAGAACAGTATGATATTGACATTTTAGGAACACAAGAAGCTGAAGTTGAAGGAAACTGTGTTCACTGTGGAGAAACAGCAAAACACAAAGTTTTAATTTCAAAAACATACTAGTGATACCATGAAAAACAGGGAAAAAAAGAAAATCATGGGTTATGTATGGTTTGTTACAGACATAATCATATTGATTTGTGCAGTCCTGCTGTTAATGGAAGGCGGAACATTTAATGTTGTCGTTGCAATAATAGGAATATTATTGGTCATTGTTGAATTATATCTATACAAAACAGGTAAACTATCTAAAATGATAAAATAAACACTCTTTTTATTTTTTTTTATAAACACATTTTTTTTTAAATTATATAAATAATAATAATTAATTATAAACGTGATGATTTATGGATATTGAAACTGACGTGTTGGTAATAGGTGCAGGTCCTTCAGGTTCAATAGCTACAAGAACTATTGCCCAGAACGGTATTGATGTATTGTTAATCGATAAAAAATCTGAAATAGGTACACCTAAGCGTTGTGCTGAAGGAATTCTTAGGTCTACATTGGATGAACTTGGTATTCGGGCAGATAAGAGATGGATTGCCAGGGAAATAAAAGGTATTGAAATTGTTTCCCCAAGCAACAAAAAACTTGTATTGGATGAAGATAACTTTGAATTGCCTGATACCGCATACATACTGGAAAGAAAAATATTTGATAAAACTTTGGTTATGGATGCCATACGCTTTGGGGCAAAGGTGATGATTAAAACAAAGGCCAACAACATTAAACGTGTAAAAGATGGATTTTTGGTTAAGGCAACAAGTCTTGGAAAGGAAATACAAATATTTACCAAAATAATTATTGGAGCCGATGGTCCTGAATCCAAGGTTGGTCGTATGGTAGGTTTAAAATCCAATACTTCACTAAATAATATGGCCTCATGTGCACAGTATGAAATGGTAAATGTTAACATGGATGATATGAATCATGTAAGGGTTCATATAGGATCAGTATGTCCCGGTGGATATGTCTGGATTTTTCCAAAGGGTGATGACATAGCAAATGTTGGATTGGGCATATTAAAATCACATACTGATAAAACAGCAAAACATTTCCTTGATTCATTTATAGAAAGTAATCAAGATGTAGTCAATGCACAGTGTGTGGAAATGAATGTTGGTGGAGATCCTATCGGTGGTTTGATTGAACAACGATATGATGATAATATAATGATTGTTGGTGATGCAGCAGGATTTGTGGATCCTTTGACTGGTGATGGAATCAGAACCGCCATGTTAAGCGGTAAATTTGCTGGAGATGTTGCCGTTAAGTCTATTAAAAATGGGGATTATTCCAAGAAGTTTCTTAAGGAATATTATGATTTAACAGAGGAGCATGTAGGTAAATCATTTAATCGCTTTAATAAGATAAAGGAATTTTTATTGACTTTGGATGATAAAAGTCTTGATAATATTGTTGAAGATATTTTGAAAAGTGATTTGGAAAATATTGATTTAAAATCTCTGTTTAAAATAATTATTAAAGCATCACCTAAATCAATATTCAAGTTAAACAAGTTGTTCTAGAAAAAAAGGGTTGGGAAGGAGAATTATAATTCATTATTTTCTTTTCTATACCTGTAATTGTCAATGGCAGCTTGCAGGGCATCTGCAGCCAAGTTTGAACAGTGCATCTTAATAGGTGGAAGTCCGTCTAATTCTTCTGCAACATCGTTTCTAGTAATGTTGTATGCTTCATCTACAGTCATTCCAACTGCCATTTCAGTAATCATACTGCTGGTGGCTATGGCTGCACCACAACCAAATGTGCTGAATTTAACATCGGTCAGTCTTTCGTTTTCATCCACGTTTATGTATATTGTCATTATATCTCCACAAACCGGATTTCCTACAGTTCCCTCTCCGCTAGCATTTTCAATTATTCCCGTATTTCTAGGGTTCATGTAATGATCTTTTACTTTGTCACTATATTCTTCCATATTATCACCATTAATATCTGTCTAAATCCTCTTCATCCACTTCTTTTTCAAATAAATCTCCGATATATGTGTCTGTCTTATTGTCCCATAGTGGTGAGAGTTTTCTTAAATATGCTACCACTTCATCTATTGATTCAACTATATAATCCACATCTTCTATGTTATTTTCAGGACCAATTGATAGTCTTAAGGATCCGTGTGATAATGCAGGTTTCACTCCTATTGCTGCCAGTACGTGTGAACCTTTCAGGTCATGTGTTGAACAGGCTGAACCGGTTGCTCCGTTTATTCCTTTTTTATCCAGTCTTAGTATTAATGATTCTCCTTCTATTCCTGAGAATCTTAGGTGTACATTGTTTGGTAATCTTTTTTCTAAACTACCGTTAACATATGAGTCCTTGATTTTTGTGGTTACTTTTTCTATTATGGCATCTCTTATTTCCTGGTTATGTCTCATACGTTCTTCCAGATTATTGTTTGCAAGTTCTGCAGCTTTTCCTAATCCCACTATTCCGGGAACATTTTCTGTTCCTGAACGTAATCCTTTTTCCTGTCCTCCACCATGAATGAGTACTTCTAATGTAACACCTTTTTTAATGTATACTGCACCCACACCTTTTGGTCCGTTTATCTTATGAGCTGATATAGATAACAGGTCAATGTTCTGATCTATCACATCCACAGGTATTTTTCCTGCACTTTGAACGGCATCTGAGTGGAAAAGCACATTATTTTCTCTTGCAATTTCTCCAATTTCCTTTGTAGGTTGTATTGAACCGATTTCATTGTTTGAATGCATGATTGAAATTAAGATGGTGCTGTCTTTGATTGCGGATTTAAGGTCTTCCAGGTTGATTATTCCTGTTTCATCCACTTCAAGATATGTTACTTCGAAACCAAATTTTTCTAGGAATTTACATGTTTCCAATACTGCAGGATGTTCGATTGTTGTGGTGATTATATGATTTCTAGGATTTTCTTCTGTTGATTTTTGAATTTCTTTTAATGCTATTCCTTTAATAATCATATTGTCTGATTCAGAACCACCGCTTGTGAAAGTTATTTCATCAGGATCTGCATTTATTAAGTCAGCAACCTGTTTTCTTGCTTTATCTACTGCTTTTTTTGCTTCGACTCCTAATTTGTATAATGTTGATGCATTTCCATATTCAATATTGAAATAAGGTAACATTTCATTGAGTACTTCCTCATCGACGGGTGATGTTGCTGAATTATCCATATAAATTAATTTTTCACTCATTTTTATTCTTCCTTTATGATTATTTATGATTTATTTAATGAATTTAACATTGTTATATTACAATGTTATATTTTTATATACTACTATTTAAATATATAACATTGTTATAGTAATGTTATTGTAACCAAAAAAATTAGGTGAATGATGATATTATGAAAAAAACTCACATAAATTTATTATAAATATTATCCAAAGCAAATACTATAAGAAAAATATTGATTACTTAAAATAAGGAGCTGTAAATATGTCTAATCAAAAGATTATTGGAATAATTATAGCAGTTGTCATTATACTGATTGCAGCATTTTTTGTTTTTGGTTCATCTTCAGGTGATTCTGAAACTGTCCACATCGGTTATTTACCATCCGATCACGATGCAGCATTATTTGTAGCAGATGCTTCAGGAATGTATAAAGACGCTGGCATAACTGTTGAACTACACGAATATAATAATGGTGGAGATTTAATGAGTGCAATGGCAAGTGGGGATTTAGATGTAGGTTATGTAGGTATAGCACCAGTAGTTTCCTCAATATCAAAAGGAGTGCCTGTAAAAATTGTTGCCGGAGCACAAAATGAAGGAAGTGGTTTGGTTTCACATGATTCTTCAGTTACTTCAATTGAAGATTTAAAAGGAAAAACCGTTGCAACACCAGGTGAAGCATCAATTCAAAATGTTTTACTCAAATATGACCTAAAGAAACATGGAATGGCTGCTTCAGATGTAAAAAGTCCTGCCATGAAAGTATCATCAATGAATGATGCGTTAAAAACCGGAAGTATAGAAGCAATGTTGACATACGAACCATTCGTTTCTATTTCAGAAAAAACAACCAATCAACACATAGTTGAAAGATCAGGAGATATCATTCCAAATCACCCATGTTGTGTAGTGGTAATGAGTGATAAATTCCTTTCAGAACATGCAAGTCAAGCTCAAAAAATCGTTCAAATACACAAAGAAGCAACCCAAAAAATCATTGATAACCCTGAAGGAATAATTCAATACTTACCATCAAACATTGTTTCAAATGAAACAGTAGAAAAAGAAAGTTTATCACATATTCAATGGGTAACAGAAATGAACGATACATATAAAGACAATGTAAACAACTTCCTGAATATAGAAAAAGATTTGGGAATAATCAATCAGACATTAACTGACAATCAATTATATGCAGAGGTATAAAATATTTCTAATATAAAAAACATAAATGATAATTAAAGATTAAAACGAGATGAATTAATGACAGAGATAAAATTGTATAATAAACTTGATGTATTAATATTGCCCGTAATATTGATTATAATTTGGTATATTATATGCGATTTACTGATGTTAATTCCTAGTTATATGTTTCCAGGACCAGTAGAAGTAGTAAATTCATTTATAAACCTTCTACTTTCTGGAAAACTATTGAAAGATATTGTAGATACTTTATATAAAGTATTCCTTGGCTTATTTTTAGCAGCAGTCGTTGGAATAACCTTGGGTATAATATTGGGTTGGTCTAAACGATTGGAGAGATTATGTTCATTAATCATAAGTATTTTAAGACCTATTCCTCCAATTGCATGGATTCCATTTTCTATTCTATGGTTTGGTATAGGAACGACACCTGCTGTATTCATTATTTTTTTAGGATGTGTATTCCCGATATTAATATCAACCATTGATGGAGTACATAGAACTAGGGGAGTGTTAATAGAAGCAGCACAATCTTTTGGTGTTTCAAATTTACAAATGTTAACTGAAGTAATATTGCCTGCAACAGTTCCATACATCGTGTCTGGATTAAAAGTAGGTATAGGAATTGCATTAATGTGTACAATCGCTGGTGAAATGATTGGTTCTAGTTCCGGAATAGGATATCGAATATTAACTTCTACAAGTCTTTTTGATACCGGTTCTACAGTTGTAGGGATGTTGGTTATCGGAGTAATAGGAATTGTTTTCGATTACATATTCACAAAAATACAAGAACAAATATTCTGGTAAGGTGATTAAATGACATTCGAAATAGAAAACGTATCTAAAAGTTATATTTCAAAGAAAAACAATGAGAAAGTAGTTGCATTGGAAAATATTAATCTCACCATTGAAACAGGAAAATTTGTATGTTTTGTCGGACCATCAGGTTGTGGAAAAACAACCTTGCTAAGACTAATGGAAGGATTTGAATTACCTGATGAAGGAACCGTTAAAGATGATGGTGAACTGGTAACAAAACCATCAAGAGAGCGAGGGTTCATATTTCAGGATTATTCCTTATTTCCATGGTTAAATGTACTTGATAATGTAATATTTGGATTAAACATAGCGGGCAGACCCATTGAAGAAAGTAAAGAACGTGCATATAAATACTTGGATACTGTTGGTTTAAGAGATTTTGCTACCAAATATCCTCATGAATTATCTGGTGGAATGAAACAAAGGGTAGCAATTATCCGTTCAATAATAAATCAATCCCGATCTTTGTTAATGGATGAACCATTCAGTGCTTTGGATGTGCAAACAAAACACAAACTTGAAGAACAACTGGTTAATAATTGGAGACAACACGACAGAACAGTGATTTTTGTAACTCACGATGTGGAAGAAGCAGCATTTTTATCGGATGAAATTGTAGTATTCTCCAAAAGACCAGGTCGGATAAAAAAAGTGTTTAAAAATGATCTACCTCATCCTAGAGATAGATCAACATATGAATTCCAAGATTTTGTTAATAAAGTAACCGAACAAATAGATGAATCAGAAGATGATTGATTCATTTATTGTTTTTAATTTTTCTATTTTTAAAAATTAATTATCTATTTCTGTGATTAACTGAATAATTTTAGCAGTTTCAATACCAGTCATGCCCATTGTTTTTAAGGCTCTTATTGCAGAAGAATTTAAGTTTAAGTTAGATACCACAAGATTTTCTGTAACAAGTTTTCTAAATTCATCATATTTGGCATTATCATTGAATAAAACTCTTAAATCATAGGCTATTGGTCTTAATTTTTCATCTAAAATATGTGCAAGGTCTTCTATAGCCTTATCATTTTCTTCAACCATATTTTTCTGTAGTACTTTACCAATGTCATTCTGAGTAAAACTTTTTTCTAATTCTTCCAGAATTAACTCATCAACTACTTCATTATCTTTGTAATTGTTTTTGAGATTTTTGTTCCTTTTGTTTGTTTTAATGAAGTCTTTATAAAATGAATCTATCAGTTCCTTTTTATGGTCAAACAATTCATCTACAGTATTAATTAGTACGGTACTGGCATATTTTTTAATATTTTTTTCGTTAATCATAATAATAACCTGTTAAAAAAGTGCATAATACATAATATAGTTGTTATGTTTAATATTCTTTTAGAAATAGTAAGTATGATAATTAAAATAGTTTTTATAAAAAAAGGGGTTTAGAAAGTAATAATTAAATTATTACATTTTGGAATTATGCTTCTACTTTTAAGTAGTCGTATAAGTATACAGCAAAGATTGCTCCGATAATTGGTGCAATTAAGTATGCTGGGAATAATTCCCAAGGTGCTGCAGTACCTACTACTGTGTTCATGAGCATAGGTGCGAATACCCTTGAAGGGTTAATACCACAACCGCTGAATCCACCAATAGCTACAATAATACCAGCTAATACTAAACCGATACTTAATGCTGCATCTTTTGCTTGACCGTCAACAGCTGCTGCCATAATACAGTACATTAATAATGCGGTACCTAAGAATTCGATAATGAATATTCCTACGAAACCAATTCCTGCTACGTCACCAACAGATCCTAAAGCACCGATGGTTGATCCGATTTCAGTTCCTGCAACTAAAAGTAAAACTGCAGATGCGATAATGGAACCAACAAATTGTGCGATTAAATAAATTGGTAAATCTGCTGTTGGTAATCTTTTACCAGCCCATAAACCTATACTTACAGCTGGGTTGAAGTGAGCACCAGATATAGGACCCAGTGCATAAATTGCTACTGTTAAAGCTAGACCGAATGCTAATCCAATTGCAATCCAGTCTGCCATTGTAATTGCAGCTATATTAATACCTTTGTTTACTAGTAAAACTAATACAACTGATGCTGTACCGAAGAATACTAATATAAAGGATCCTAATAATTCTGCAATAAATTTTTGAATTGTATTTGCCATTTTATTAGCCTCCAAATTAAAAAATTTAAGAGACACAAACTTTTAGTGATGTTCCTCGTTAATACCTTTTAGGTTTTGTACAGTATTGTATCAATCAATTTGTTTTTTGATTTCGAATTGTCATGTGTACATACGTAACATTTTAAAATTTCTGCCTCCTCTACATCAAACTTATATTAAAACGAGTATTTAAAGTATAGTCTGTTTTTTTTAAGTTTACTTTATTTTAATAATCAAATTCTTATTTTTTTGATTTTTCGTTATTTTTTACTTGAATTTTCATAATTTTTAATTTATTTTAGGGGTATAAATCTGTGTATTATACTGTTATCTAAAATCGATATTAGATACCTTTTTATATTAGGATTATAA
>OCVV011285614.1_pt1 | contig 12061 bp, 11 predicted proteins | sample 1539721 | NCBI WGS metagenome assembly OCVV01 (sample SAMN02144230, study PRJEB22623) | gut metagenome | biome: sheep rumen | host: Ovis aries | place: New Zealand | reverse complement strand
GAGCCGCAGGCATCCGGTATCGGCGGAGGTGGCTTCATGACCATCCACAGCGAGGACGGACAGGACACCTTCATCAACTTCCGCGAGATCGCGCCGGCTCTGGCAACCCCGGAGATGTGGCAGAAGGACGCGGAGGGCAACGTTATCTCCAACCAGAAGCAGAAGGGCGGCAAGTCCGTCGGCGTTCCCGGCACCGTCAGAGGTATGGAATATGCATTCCAGAACTTCGGTTCCGGCAATGTTACCTGGGCTGACGTTATCCAGCCGGCCATCGACCTGGCGGAGAACGGCTACAAGGTTTCCCCGACGCTGTACAATGACGCAACCAATTCCTATGACGCCATGATCGACTATCCGGAGCTGGGCAAGGTTTATCTCCGGGAGGACGGACTGAACTATGAGATCGGCGAGACCATCAAGAATCCGGATCTGGCAAAGACCCTGAAGAAGATCGCAGAGGGCGGCGCAGATGCATTCTATACCGGCCCGATTGCCGAGGCTATCGTCAAGGCAACCAACCTCTACGGCGGCGTGATGACCATGGATGACCTGGCAAATTATCAGCCGAAGATCATGGAGCCGGCGAAGGGAACCTACAGAGGCTACCAGATCATTTCCTCCCCGCTTCCGTCTTCCGGCGGCAGCCATGTTATCGAGGGCCTGAATATCCTGGAGAACTTCGACATGTCCTCCTATGAGTATGACTCCAAAGAGAGACTGGGCCTCATGACCGAAGTGCACAAGATGATCTACAATGACCGCGGCAAGTACATGGGCGATCCGGAATTTGTCGAGGTTCCGATCAACGGCATTCTCTCCAAGGAGAGAGCTGCAGAGCTGGCGAAGCTCATCACCCCCGGCGAGTCCGTGGGAGAGTATGAGGAGATCAGCCCCTGGCAGTATGAGCACGAGGATACCACCCACTACTCCGTGGCGGATAAGAACGGCAACATGGTGGCTGTGACCCAGACCGTCAACTACTACTTCGGCTCCAACATCATTCCGGCAGGCACCGGTTTCTGCCTGAACGATGAGATGGATGACTTCTCCGCGGATCCGGAATCCCCGAACGCCATCGCCGGCGGCAAGTGCCCGCTTTCTTCCATGAGCCCGACCGTAGTGCTCAAGGAAGACGGTTCTCCGTTCATGGTTCTCGGTTCTCCGGGCGGCACCACCATCATCACCACCGTGGAAGAGGTTATCTCCAATGTCATCGACTACGGTATGGACATGCAGGAGGCCATCAACGCACCGAGATTCACCAACCGTGCAACCGGCGCTATCTCCTACGAGTCCAGATATGAGCACATGAAAGATCTGGAAGCGATCGGCGACGAGCTGACCGAGTCCGATCCTTACAACCGTTCCTTCGGTTCCGTACAGGCTGTAATGTACGGTGAGGACGGCACGCTGCACGGCGGCGCCGATCCGAGAAGAGACGGCAAAGCTGTTGCTTATTAATCCTTATTTCGCTATAATGTCAGCGTAAGCTGGCTGCATAAGAACTATCCGGGGCCGTCTTCTGACGGCCCCTTTTTGGTATTGATTATGGAACGCGAGATTATCCGGAAATACGGAAGATTTGAGGTACATTTCAACAGAAGGCTCCTGCTGCAGGGGCTGTTTCTTGCGCTTCTGGGACTTCTGGCACCGAGGATTCTTCCCCAGCGTGCCATGGGGATCTACGAGGACCTCTCGGATGCGCTGATTATGAATCATACAGGTTCGCTGCTTTCGGCGGCGGCAAAGCTTGTCCTGCTGAATGTGTGCCGGATGACGCCCCACTATATGGGCGCTTTCCTGGTAAATGACGCCGTTCACTTCTACCATAACGGAAAGCGCAAGCCGCTGGTCAATATTCTTTTCACCTACGCGATGATCCTGGCGATATATCACCTCATCGACATTTTTTACCACATGCACTATGACTTCGGTATTCCGGCCATTCTGACAGTGGCCTTCGTGCTGATACTGTCTTATCTTGACCTGTTTTCCGTCAGCATGTGGAACAAGCTGATTATGGTATTCACGCTGCTGATGAGCTTCCAGTGCCTGGATGTGGTTCCGGGACTCACCCAATACGGATTTGGCCGCGGCGAGGTTTCCATGGATGTGAAAAGCGCGGCGGGACTGATGGGACAGGAACCGGCCCTGCGCATCTTTGCCCTGAGTATCGGTGCGGTGTTCTTTCTGGCGGCCATGATTCAGGTGCAGCTTCTCATCAAGGAGCATGTGGTGAGGGTGACGGAAAAAGAGAACCGGAAGATGGAGAAAGAGCTCTACAATACCCAGCTGGAGGCCCTGCGGATGCGCAATGCCAGCGAGGTGCAGAGTCTGGTGCATGACCTGAAGAGCCCGCTGACCACGGTGCAGGGGCTGGTGAGCCTGGCGGACATGATGGAAGAGAATCCCCGCATCCGGGAGTATTTCGCCCGGATATCCGGGGCGCTGGAAAATATGAGCAACATGATCTCCGAGATTCTCTATGAGAACCGGAAGGATCCGATCGTGATGGAGGACCTGATCCGCACTGTCATGGCACAGGTATCCATCCGGATTCCCGCGGAGAATCTGACCTGCAGGAATGACTGTCCCGAAGCGGAGATTCTGGGCAATAAGATCCGCCTGACCAGAGCGCTGATCAATCTGATCAATAACGCCTGGTCTGCAGTGGATAAAGAGCAGGGGCGGATAGAGATGGATATTTCCCGGAATGCCGGGTGGGTCCGGATAAGGATTAAGGACAATGGCGTCGGCATCCCGGCGGAAGATCTGAACCGGGTCTGGGACCTGGGATACTCCGGACGGGGGTCCACGGGGCTTGGCCTGGCATTTACCAGGCAGGTGGTGGAAAACCACGGGGGAAGTGTTGCGATCACAAGCATAAAGGGAGAAGGAACAGAGGCTCTGGTGCTTCTGCCGGAAAAGAAGGGGGATTCTGGTTATGGCGGAGAAGAAGAAAATTCTGGTGATTGATGATGACAGGGATATTCTGTATACCCTGGAGCAGATCTGCAATTATCAGGAGTGGACACCGCTTCTGGCAAACGGATACCAGGCTGCGGCGGATATCCTGAAGACCGTCATACCGGATCTGATTCTGGTGGACTACCACATGCCCGGGATGGACGGTGTAAGCACCGTGAAGGCCATTCGGAAAACCCTGCTCCACACGCCCATCATTGTACTGACCATCGAAGAATCCGACAAGGTGCTGGGCCGGTTCATGGAGGCGGGGGCCAATGATTACGCTTTAAAGCCTATCAAGGCCCTTGACCTGATCTCCCGCATCAAGGTGCATCTGCAGTTTTCGGAGAAGAGCCAGTATTATCAGAATTACGAGAAGGGCATCAGCTCCGGAACGCTGAAAAAGATTGAGGAGGCCCTGAAGGATATCCGGGATTTCAAGGATATCGACGAGCTGGAACAGATTACCGAGATGAAGAAAAAGACCCTCTACCGGTACTTGCAGTATCTGGTGAGGGAAAAGAAAATGATACAGGACTACTCCTACGGGGATATGGGAAGACCCAGAACCCTGTACCGGTGGAATCCGGAAGAATAGAGCAGCAGAACAGAGATGCTGCAGAGAAAAGCCAGGGGACGGTACCTTACGGTGCCGATCCCCTGGCTTTTTTCAGAAAGAAAACTGCGGCGGTAAGTCCTGCGGCCGCAAGAAGCAGCACAAGGGGCGTCCGGTACCGAAGCTCATAATATACGTCGCCTTCGCCTGCCTTCTGCATCGGAACGGGATCAAAGGGAATCCCGGCCGAGGGGAGCAGGCTTTTCATTTCCAGAAGATGTATCACGGGGACATCCTGGTCCAGAAACCAGGGGATTAAGCCCCGGTGTTCCATGTTCCGGAAGGGTTTCCTAATCAGGCCGTTCGGCGCATCGATCAGGTCATCACCGCCGAAGAAGGCGAATACATTGCCCCCGACGTTGATAAAGCAGCTGACATTGTCGATGCCGCCGCTCTCTTTCAGATAGATGTCCTCCCGGGCAAGAAGGCTTTCCTCCGATGTCTCACAGGAGATGGGGAGTATACCTGCGGCCTCGGCTCTTCTGCCGATGGCCCGGGCCAGTTCCGGGTCAAGCATATCCACGCCCAGGTCCCTGCTTCCGCCCAGAGAATACCAGCGGCTGTGATTTGTAATCAGCTTTTTCGACAGCAGCACCCGCTCCATATCCAGGTAGGCGAAGTTCGGAAGATTGGCTCCGTAGGAGGAGGCGCCGATGGAATGAATGGCGATGGCGCGGGCACCGATGGCATCCAGCGCGCAGAGGGAGGCGATATTCAGCGACGGGAAGGAGCCGGAGAGGTTCAGACAGACGGTATCGCCGGATTCGACGCCCGCCTGCACCAGATAATCTGCGATCATGGCGGCACAGTTGGGATTGGCGGTGGAGCGCTTTGCCTCCAGATTGCCCAGAGAGGTGGTAATCTCCGTGAATTCCTGGCCTACCATGCCGGTCTGATTCGGGTCATCCAGCGGGTCGATGGGATAGCCGGCCTTTATGCGCGCATCCTTCAGGGCTGCATAGCAGGCTTCGGCACGCCCTGCAGCATCCCGCATGAGAGCTGCATGGGGCTTTTCGGCATAGAACCGGGTGGCTTCCAAAAGAAAGACCGAGGCAGCCAGTACAAGAAACAGCACCAGCAGGGTGGTCATGCGGGGAGCCTTGCGAAAATAGGGCTTGTGCATGGGAGAAACTCCTTTATAGCATATGTATCAGAATCAGTGCAAGTCTTGAGAGAAGGACCACGATTCCCAGAGAGAGGAGCGTGGGAACAACCTTCTGGCGCTCCATCTCGCGGCCGAGAATGCCGGGAATCAGCGTTCCGATGGAGATGACGGTGCCGAAGCCGGCCGCGGCGGCCAGAGCCTTCAGCAGAATCCCCACCAGAAGATAGACGGAATACTTCCTGCGGCCGTAGAGAATCATATGGTGGGACAGAAGCCGGACGATTCCCAGGCAGCAGAAGGCCAGAAGAAGCGTTCCCGCCATGCGTAGGGGACTTCCCCAGTGCAGCACAAAATAGGCGGGGACGATGATTCCGCCCGGGGAAAGCCCGGTCAGCTCGGTAAAGAGCAGGGCCAGGAGAATACCGATAATCAGGGTCTGATTCATAACGAAATACCTCGGTTCAGTTCTTCAATCAGGGTATATGCAGGTCCTTTGATGTTGCCGATGCCGGCCAGAAGGGACCCTTTCGGAAGATTCGGGAGTCCGTCCTTCAGAATGCGGATATCGGAAACGCCCGCTTCTTTAAACAGGCGGCGGGGGAGGGGAAGACCCGGTCCCATGAGATAGAGCACATTGCCCTGGTGATTCGGGAAAAACTCCCGGGAAAACAGCAGCGCCCGGTCCGGCCGGTCGGTCCGGTGATTATAGAGAAAGTACACCGTTGGGGGAGCGGTAGCATGGCCCGTCGGGACACCTTCCCGGGCACTCTCTGCAAGCGCCTGCAGGGCGTTTTTAAGGTTCGCCTCCGTGGATTCCGGCTCATTGACCGAGAACAGGTTCAGAAAATGATAGGGCACGCCGTCCGGTCCGGAAACCTCATAGAGACGGTTTACGCCGAAGTCCTCGTGAATTCCGGAAAGCTGTGCTTCGAATGCCTCCCCGGTGATGCCGAGCCGCTCTGCGATGCGTCGTGCGATGGCGATATTGTCGGAGGCATCGCCCTTCGAGGGACAGACGATGAGCTCTGTCCCCAGGCTTCTGCAGCGGCCGCCGAAATAGTGCTCCGCATCCGGATCGGCGCTGACCAGAATCCCCTTTTCGGGAATCACGCCGGAGAGGGCGGCGGCGATTTCTTCTTTCGTCTCGCCCATATCCAGGATGTGGTCGTAGCGCACATTGGTGATGACGCTGATGTCGCCCATGACAATCTGCTCCTGGGCTGTTTTCTGAAGGTCGGGATTGACCGCCATGCACTCGATGATGAGGATTTCCGCGCCCTGCCGGTACGCCTTTCGGAGAATCCGGACCTGTTCGTGGATGGACGCAGGCCCCAGGCGGCGGATGGGGGATTCGATGCCGTTTACATCGATGGTGGCGGCGTCTGTTCCGGTGGTTTTGGTAAATACTTTATATTTTGCCCGCAGCGCCGCATCCAGCGTGCGGCAGGTGCCGGTCTTTCCGCGGATGCCGTTCACGTGGATGACGTGGAGAAAGGAGCGGCGGGCTTTTCGGTTTGCCCGGTATTCCAGGAGGAGATACAGAAAATACAGGGCAATGAGAACACTCACTATAAGCATATCAGTCTCCTTTTCTTCCTTGTTATCATATCGCGTGAAATTCAAAAAATCGACAAAAAAACTCAAAAAATGCGAGAGAAAAATGGGAAAAAATAGACGGTAAATTAGCGCGCTGATATGCTGTTACACGTAAGAAAAATATGAATCCGGCAAAAGCCGGGAAGGGAGAAAAATTATGAAAATGAGAAATGCAGCAATGGCAATGACGATGGCAGCAATGGTGGCACTGAGCGCCTGCGGTGGTTCTTCCAAGCCGGCAGAGACTGCAGCAGCGGCAGCTGAGTCCGCAGCAGAGGCAGTTTCCGAGGCAGCAGGAGAGGCAGCTGAGGCAGCCGGCGCACTGAAGGAGATCGAGGCCGGCATGCTGGAAGGCCCGGTTATTCTGACATCTGTCGGCCAGAGTGCTGATGTAGATATCGTAAACACCCTCTGCACCAAGGCAGGCATTGATCTTGAGAAGAACAACGGCATCACCGCAGATGACCTTCCGGCAGACTGCAAGACCCTGATTCTCGCCGTCGGCGGTTCCTCCAAGGGACTGGGCGCAGCCGGCATCGACGCGGACCAGGAGCTGGCAAGAACCTCTGCACTGCTTGAGAAGGCTAAGGGCCAGGGTACCAAGATTGTGGCCATGCACACCGGCGGTTCCGCAAGACGCGGCACTCTGTCCGATTCCTTTATCGTTCCGGCATTCGAGGCTGCTGACGTGGCAGTTGTTGTTTCCGAGGGCGACCAGGACGGCCTGATGAAGGGCATTCTGGAGAAGAACGGCACACCGGCAGCTTACGTTGGCCAGATTGCGGACTGCGTAGCAACCGTAACCACTCTGTTCGGAAAGTAATTCCCGCGCAGCAATCCGAGTGAATGCTGAGAAGAATGATTCATAAAGGAGTTAAAACATGACAGCTTATGCCATAACATTCTTTCTTATGGTCGGCGTCTTCATGGTCGGCTGCTTTGCCCTGAAGCTTCCGGTTGGTGTTTCCATGCTGTGTGCAGCGCTGGCCGGTGCCATCGAGGGCGGCCTGGGCCTGGAAACCATCCGTATGATGGTGGAAGGCGAGTTCGGCTATGTTGATACCATCCTGACCATCGGCTGCGCCATGATCTTCATGAAGGTCATCGAAGATTCCGGCGCCCTGGATGCGCTGAGCAGCCTGATTATCGAAAAGTTCCACAAGAGACCGGCGATTCTGCTGATTCTTATCATGCTTATCATCATGTTCCCGGGCATGATTACCGGTTCCTCCACCGCAGCGGTTCTGTCCGCCGGTTCCATTATGGCACCGGTTCTGGCACTGATGGGAATTGACGCCGTAACGGCAGGTTCCATCATCGCCATGGGAGGCCTTCTGGGCATGATTGCCCCGCCGGTCAACACCGCAGCCCTGATTATCTGTGCCGGCATCGACGTTCCCTACGTGGGATTCACCGGCCCCCTGGCCCTGATCACCTTCCCGCTGGCGATTCTCTTCGTCCTTCTGCTGGGCTACAAACAGGCAAAGCAGCTGGACTATGAGAAGCTGAAGCCGGCTCTGGTAAAGCAGGATGAGACCAGAAAGCAGTACGGCGTGAAGATCTACATCCCGCTGCTGGTGCTCCTGGCTCTGATGATTATCTTCAAGATTCTGAAGCTGGGCGAAGATATCGGCATGCCGCTGATGTTCCTCATCAGCGCCATCTCCGGACTCTTCACCGGAAGAAAGATTAAGGTTCTGGAGGCGGTTCCGGCTGCCATCCGTACCGCAGCTCCGGTTATGGGTATCCTGATGGGTGTCGGCATGTTCATTGAAGTCATGACCGCCACCGGCGTCAGAGGCCTTATCGTTACCAGCTGCCTCAGACTTCCGTCGGCCCTCTGGCTTCTGGCCTGCGCCATCAGTATCCCGCTGTTCGGTGCGGTATCCTCCTACGGAGCCTGCTCCGTTCTGGGTGTGCCCTTTGCCTACATCTACGCATCGCTTCTCGGCGGCAACTCGGTGGTGGTTCTCGCAGCCATTTCCCTGATTGCCTCCTGCGGAGACATGATGCCCCCGACCGCACTGGCCGGCCTCTTTGCCGCCCAGGTAACGGGTGTGACGCAGTACACAAAGATTCTTAAGAAGTGCCTTATCCCGATGGTGATTCTTCTGGTATGGGCCTGCTTCTTCCTGGCGAATTCCAAGATGATCGCCGGATTATTCTAAAGGAGGTGCAGCGAATATGAGTATTATTACCATTATCTATCTGGGAATTGCGGCACTGGTATTCCTGTGCACCGGCTACAACATGATTTTTAAAGAAGAGAAGATTGCAGACCAGGTCAATGCGGCCATGATCCTCGTGCCGCTCCTGCTGCGGATTCTGCTGATTAAGTAAGGAGGCGAATAGAATGAAGAAAAGCTATATTTCTGCACTCTGCATTCTCGCCTGCGCGGCTGTGATCGGCGGAATTGCGGGAAAGAGTTTTTACACCAAGAGACATTTCAAGGAGGACATCGTCACCGGCGAGCACGTGACAGAGACCTTCATGCTGTCCAAGTACAATCCCAACCTGGAAGGAACCGCGGGCGACACCGAGGTCTATGTCCTGAAGGGTGAAAAGGAGGGCGGTTCGCTCCTGGTTCTGGGTTCCACCCACGCCAATGAGCCGGCCGGCCATATGGCAGCCATCGTTCTGGAGGAGAACGCGAAGGTCAATGCGGGAACCATCTATGTTATTCCCAGCATCTCCAAGTCAGGCTTAAGCCACAACGACCCGCTGGACGGCAGCCCCCAGTACATGCACTTTACCACACCTTCCGGTGAGCAGAGAGTGTTCCAGTACGGTTCCCGTGCGGCGAACCCCATCGACCAGTGGCCGGATCCGGATATCTATACCCATAAGAGTTCCGGTCAGACCCTGTCCGGTTCCGAGACCAGAAACCTGAACCGCTGCTACCCGGGCGTGGAGGACGGTACCCTGTCCGAGAAGGTGGCCTACGCGGTTACCAACATGATCAACACCCTGGAGATTGATATGGAGATCGACCTTCATGAGTCCAGCCCGGAGTATGCGGTAAACAATGCAACCGTTGCTCACGAGCGCGCCATGGGAATCGCCTCCGAGGGTGTTCTGGACCTGCAGCTTGAAGGCATCTCCATGAGCCTGGAGCCATCTCCGGTATCTCTGCACGGCTTAACCCACAGAGAGCTGGGCGACTTCACCAACACCTACGCCCTTCTGATGGAGACCGGAAACCCGTCCCAGGGACGTCTCCGCGGCCGTACCGACGAAGCTCTGGTGCAGACCGGTATCGACCCCTGCTATGTCATCAACTATGACCTGGGACTTCTCTATGTAGACTACAGCTCCGGCAGCTTCCCCATGGAGCTCCGCGTGGGCAGACATCTTGCAGGCATCAGTGCTTACATCAACGCGTTCAACAACAACAGCGACAAAAAGATCGAAGTAGAAGGCATTCCCACCTACGACGAGATGCTGAGCAACAAGGTAGGGTACTACCTGAAATAATCCGGCCACAACAGCGAAGGCGGCGATGCCGCCTGAGCTGAAAGGGCTGATTAGATAAGCACCAAATCACAAAAAGGAGGAAAGTATCTATGAAGAAACAACTGGCACTTGGTATGGCAGTGGTTCTCGGCGCAACATCCCTTGCAGCCTGCAGTACTTCCCAGCCGGCAGCAACCGAAGCAGCCACCGAGGCAGCAGCGGAGGCTGCAGAGTCCGCGGAAGAGACCGAAGCGGCAGCGGAGGAGACAGAGGCGGAAGTAAAAGAGCCCGAAATGTTCCACGGCGAAGAAGTTTGGCTTCCCTTCGACGAGAATCTCGAGAAGAAGAAGGACGACCGTGACGCTACCGGCGAGAAGGGTGCTGTGGCATCCTGCAACTGGTATGCATCCAAGGCAGGTATGGACGTGCTCCAGGCCGGCGGAAACGCGTTTGATGCGGCCGCAGCCGTCAGCTACACCCTGGGCGTTGTGGAACCCTACTTCTCCGGTATCGGCGGCGGCGGTTTCATGACCGTCTACAGCGCAAAGGACGACAAGGTATCCGTCATCGACTTCCGTGAGGTCGCTCCGGCAGCGGCAACACCGGAGATGTGGCTGGATGAGGAAGGCAACGTGAAGGATTACACCCCCGAGGGTGCGGACGCAGAATCTGCCAAGGCTCCCATGAGCCAGTACGGCGGTCTCTCCGTCGCGGTTCCCGGTGAGGTTGCCGGTATCGAGTACATGCTGGATACCTACGGCTCCGGCATCGAGAGAGAGAAGATCTTCGAGGACGCCATCGACCTGGCCAGCGAGGGCTATGTCATCGGCGCAACCTTCAAGGAAGAGCTGGACAGTGAGTACGGCCTGATCAAGGGTATTCCCGCACTGGCAAAGATTTACCTGAATGACCTGGAGCTGCCCTATGAGGTCGGTGAGAAGCTCACCAACCCGGATCTGGCAAAGACCCTGGGAATGATCCGCGACGGCGGCAAGGATGCCTTCTACACCGGTGAAGTGGCTCAGGCTATGGTGGACGCCACCCAGAAGTACGGCGGCCTGATGACCATGGAAGATCTGGCAAATTATGAGATTAAGGTTCGCGAGCCTGTGGTCGGCGAGTACAAGGGCTACAAGATTTATTCCCTTCCGCCCGCATCCTCCGGCGGTACCCACCTCTGCGAGATTCTGAACATCCTGGAGAATGCTGACATGGCATCTCTGGAAGTGAACTCCCCCGAGTATGTGCACATGTTCTCCGAGGCCTTCAAGATTGCCTTCGCCGACAGAGCACAGTACATGGGCGACACCGACTTCGTCGATGTTCCGCTGGATCAGCTTACCAGCAAGGAATACGCAAAGTCCCGCTTCGAGCAGATCGATCCGGAGAAGAGCGGCAGCTATGTTGCAGCTACCCCGGAAGAGCTTGAGCACTATGCAACCACTTCCTTCTCCGTCATCGACGAGGAAGGCAACATGGTAGCCTGCACCAAGACCATCAACTACGGTTTCGGTTCCAAGGTTGTAGCGGAGGGCTACGGCTTCATCCTCAACGACGAGATGGATGACTTCTCCCCGAATCCGGAGAGCACCAACTGCGTCGCCGGCGGAAAGCGGCCGCTTTCTTCCATGAGCCCGTCCATCGTTCTCTATCCGGACGGCAAGCCCTTCCTGACCATCGGTTCCCCGGGTGCAACCCGTATCTTCCCGACCATCGCTCAGGTTATCCAGAGAATGATCGACTATGATATGGACATCCAGGATGCCATCGACTGCGCACGTATCTACGACAATGCTTCCGAGAATATCTGCTACGAGTCTGACGGTGTGACACCGGTGACCGCAGATACTGTCGCAAAGCTTGAAGAGATGGGCCACGCAGTAACCGACAAGGGCGCATGGCAGCTGTTCTTCGGCGGCGTACAGGGTATCGAGATCAAGCCGGACGGCACACTCCGTGCAGGCGCTGACCCGAGAAGAGACGGAAAGGCTCTGGCTTACTAATCTTTACGCTGAATCCTGCAACAGAATAAATCAGCAATACCCGAGGTGCCGCAGAGTTCTGCGGCACCTTTTCCGATCCCGGAAATTGCTATGGAAAAACGGCGGAGAATGATGTATTATAATCTGTGAAGTGCATTTTCAGCGCTGAATCCACAGATTATTCTTCTGCCGGAACAGCAGAAAGAGGGAAAACGGGAAGGAGGCGCGGGAATCAGTTCCCGCAGCGGAGTTATGAAGATGAAAAAACTGGCCTGCTTCGTACTGACAGCAGTGATGGCGGCCGCAATGGCCCTTCCGGCTTATGCCGGCCGGGTGGAGAC
>OCVV011321895.1_pt1 | contig 12063 bp, 16 predicted proteins | sample 1539721 | NCBI WGS metagenome assembly OCVV01 (sample SAMN02144230, study PRJEB22623) | gut metagenome | biome: sheep rumen | host: Ovis aries | place: New Zealand | reverse complement strand
GTAAGTCCTTGCCATTTTCCTAATAATTTAAGTCCTTTTCCTGCATTGTCTCCATCATAAGAGATGTTTTCTTGTTCTACTAATCCATCAGCTTCAAGTGAACTTTCATCTGCTCCCTCGTCTGTAACTTCTTCCTCTTCTTTTATTGTCGATTTTGCTATTTCTTTAGTCTCTACTTTTCCACCATTTTCAACTGCATTTTTTGTATCTGCTACTTCCGATTGAATTTCTTCAGACACAATTATTTCTTTAATTAGTTCGGTTTGGACCTGTTGTATATTATCATTTATTTTTGAATTTGGTAAATATATTCCACATAACAATCCTACTATAACAGTTACTAAAAACAATACTATAATGACTATTTTCTTTTTAAATTTATCATTCATTATGAGCCTCCTTATACTAATTTTAATATTCCTTTCTCAATTAATTTGTTCCATTTAGTATCTACATAACTATTTCCACCTAATCTATTGTATTCTTCTTTTGCTTCAAATGCGTATTGTATTTCTTCATCACTAAATTGTTCCCCTTTTTCACATCTACGCATAAAATCTACTAAAAACCTTTTATTAGAATTTAGTTTTGTATCTTCTATTTTTTTTACAAGTCTATCTTCCATTGAAGTTAATTTATTATTTATTTCTTTTTCTCTAGCTTCATTGGATTTTATTTTTTTGTTTGTACTATTTGATATGCTTGATTGTATAATTATTCCTATAACTCCAATGATAGACACTATAATCTCTGTCATTTTTCTTTTCCTTTCTTTTTAGTATTTTAAAATCAATAACATTACGTTCTTCCTTAGCACATATTTAATTAATAGCCGATTATTAATATATTAAACTTGTTATTATAATTTGCAACATCACTAATAGCTATTCCATTTGTTGTATTTCCAACAATATCATTTCCACTTGGTCTTATTTGAATATTTCTATATATGTTTCCAGATACTGCAATAGTATATACAAGTCCTTTTGTAAAAGATATTGGAGACTTATAATTCCATGTAGCAGTGTATGGAGATGTATTCCCTGTTGTATATTCAACTTCTGCTATTACGATTTTAATTTCTCCCAATGTCGCATAATAACTTTTGGTTGATGAATCATAATTAAACTTTAAATCATTCGTTAATTTTTCATAGTTAGGCAATGCCATAAGACATCACCTCTTTTCTGTCTATAAAATTATCCGTGTGTGTGTGTGTGTACAGCCTCAAGGCTTTCAAGTTTTTATTCATTTTTATTCCTCCTCATTTAAACTATAAAACTTGTTATAAGTCTTATTTCTGCATTATTAAGATTAGAATTAGGCATAACAACAACTTGTCCATTTGTTCTTATCCAACAACTTACATGAGTTCCTGAATTTGCAACAGCAATTGCAGACATCTCAACCGACGAATTATAATAGCCACTTGGTAATGTGCATAATACTGTTGCGTTTCCTGCAGTTACACTTACCCCACTAAATTTGGCATTTAACCCTACAACATTTCCAATTTTATACGAATTATTAGTAACTAATGTTCCAGTATTTGCGGTTATATTAACTCTTGAACTTTCTTGCTCTGCTAATTTTTTACCAGATACGCCATTATAAATCCCGTCTCTTCTTGCTTCTGCTGAACTAAGTACTGTATCATTTTCTCCTACTAATTCCATTCTAGCTGATATATTTCCACCAAGCCCAACTGTTATTTGGTAATCCGTATTATTTATGGTCCTTGTTTTTCTAAACACATCATAACCATCTTTATTTTCAAACATTAATCCTCCTGTCAATGTATCTCCTTTTTTGTCAACTTTCTCTTCATAATTCGCTTTCATCACTCATACACCCCTCTCACTATAAACTCTATTGTTCTTCCACTTGGTACTGCTTGTCCCCAATTGTAGAATTGTATCGTGTTTGATACTTCTCCTGTGTTTCCTACTTCTATGTAGTGTGTTCCATTGATTAATCGTTCTCCCATATAAGAAATTTCTAAACTATTATTACCTACTTGATAATTGAGAGGTATCGTATAATTAGTGTTTTGAGGTATTTCAGAGGTTGTAGTTACTGTTGCAACATTTATAATTCCTATGCTATTAAATAATTTTTTTGATTGGATTTTTTTAGTTTCTCCATTTTGTACTATTGGAAGTACATCACTATTTTGAGCCGATGTAGCTTCATTTAATTCACTTATTTTAACTCCCATTTTATCTCCTTTCTACTCTACTCTTATAGTTTGAGTTATTGTATTTGTTCCTGTTAAATTTGTCCTAAATGTTGCATATACAACACTTTCATCATTGCTTAAATATTCTATTTTTATTATATTACCTGATACCTCAAAGTTAAATGTAACACTATTTCCTGTTACTGTTGGAATATTTAAATTTATTATTTTTGTACTTAAATCTTCATAAGTTATTCTTGCTTTTGTAAGTCTTAAATCGTAATTATCAAAAGTTTTCCATAATCCATTTGCTACTTTATTTGAACCTATTTGATTTAATACATTTAATCCGTTTGTGTTGTCTATTACATTTAAGTTATATATAAAATTAAAATATAAGCTTTCAAATTTATTCTTTTCAAAGTCTTCTACTTTATTATTTAATAAGTAGTTTGTTTTTCCATATACACTAGCTTTTTCTATATTGCCATCATTTAATAAATAGTTAGGAACAATAAATGTACTTGTTATTTGATTACCTGAATAAAACCTTGCTGTTGCATCTCTACTAAATATTAGACTTGTACTATCATTGCTATTCGAATACAGGTTCATATAATAAGGCACACAAAAATCATAGTCAAAATATGGTTCACTTGTTACATTTGGACTATATATATTCTTAATTGATACTATACTTTGTTGTGCTTCATTTACCGCTATTCCTATTAAATTAATCATATTATATTGTTTTAATATTTTATAGTTAATAAAGTTTTGTGTAAAAGGTGTAATATAAAAATTTTGCAAATTGTCTGTTCCATCATTTTGTCGATAAAATAAATATAAATTAGTTTCATCAGTTACAGAAACATAATCCCCTTCTATATACAATTTTTTCCTTGTTGTAGGACTAAATCTAATTGTATCATTCGTTTCATAAACTGATGTTCCATCTAAATTTATTCTTTTAATACCCAAGTAAGAACCAGAAATCATAGATGGAATAATAGCCTCATAAGGCTTGTTAATTGCTCCACCAATATAAATATCAGAATATACATTAGTTGTATTTATGACTTGTAATGTAACTGTACTTGGTAATTCTTCATTTACATCTATCACTGCTTTTGAATATTCGTATTTAGTATATGGAGTTGACCCTGATGGTGTGATTTCAACATTCCAAAGTTTTGTTAATATTAATTTATCTTTGAATACATTTAATTGGGGTTCATACATTCCATCTATTATTGTTCCTCCATCAACAATTGTAGCTATACTTGTTTTGTTTCCTTCTAATATATTAATTTCAAATTTAATTAATTCATTATTAGCCGTATGAATAAAATAAATACCAGTATTAGGAACTTTTGCAACTTCCCTAAATGTTTTATTTGATAATCCCATATCGCTATCTACATAATATTTATTAATTTGACAGTATCCATCTTGTATAAAATTATTAAATATTATTAAGTAATAATATGTTTCAGCAGAAGTTCCTTGAACATCAGCAAAATATCCAATAGCATAAAATCTCCCATCTTCTGACTGTTTCATATCTCTAATATAAAAACTATGATTGTCTATTTGTAAAGTATCAAAAATATACAATGCTTGGTTATTATCTAATGAATTTACTGAATATACTTCTATAGCATTATAATTTCCTGAAGTAGGGAATCCACCATATCTTATAAAATAATTTCCATCATTTGTAACCATAGTTTTTATTTGTGCCATTCGAGTAACATTTATTTTTTTTATATCTACATTTATTGGTTTTATAGTTTCACTTTCTACAGATACTTCATTTATAAAACTACTTAATATTTTTTCTTGTACTAATGCTTCCATTATGCACCTCCTATCACAGGCTCATTAAATATTATATTTATTGTTTCTGTATTTTCTATGTACTTATTGATAAACTGTCCTTCTTGTATATTTCCGATCGTTTTAGCTCTTTGATTGTCAAAATAATTTATTAGATTTTCAAAGTTGTAATTATTGTCTAACTCATAAGTATAGAATACTTGTAAGCTATCATCTGCATTATTTTGATACATTTGTGTTGTTTTTTTCTTTACTGCATAAGTTCCCACTAAATCAATTAATCCATCTATGTTGTTATTATCAAAATACACAATTTCTCCAATTTTCCATAAGTCTTTATTAAGAGTTTTTACCTGCATTGTTATTTCTGATTTACCTTTAAATTGTAAATAAGTTTGTCCTATTGCATTTAGCTCTTCAGCTGTTGTTGCATCTTGTCTTTGTTCATATCTGGATATTATTCCTCTATTATTTAATTGATTTCCTACTCTATCTATTTCACTTGTATTTAATACTGTAACTCTTCCTGGTATCATAGGATCATATTGTATAAATAATCTTTGTGTAGGTAATACATCAATGTTAAACTCTATTTCATTACTTCCAACTGTATAATACAAATCAGCCGTTATTCCATTTTGTTTATCTACATTACTTGCTATGCTTATTTGATCATTATCTAATGTTGCATTATATACCTGTCCAATATTACTACTTAATTGATATTTATTATCATTAGAATTAGTATAAAACTCTTCTGTATTTGTAGTTTGAGCAATTATATTAGTTGATGTTATAACTTGTTTATTTCGGTAATTATTTGTGTTAAAACTATATGATATGTCGACTATTGAATTATTGTTAAAGTATTCCGTATCATAAATTAAATTCATACCCTGTGGCAATGAGTTTATATCATAAAAATCTATTGCATAAGTTGTATCGTTTACGTATCTTACCTTCCATATCGAATTAGTTATTTGTGATATATACTGTAAAACATCAAACAAGGTCTTTTGGTCACAACTATAATTTCCTACTATTTGAGTTAATTTATCTCCAAGGTTAAGATTTCCTACTACAAAGTTGTATCCTGAATATTCTCCAATGACTTGATTTATAAAATCCTCTATAGTTGTTTCTGTTATAACGAAGTTAAATAAATCTCCTTCATTTAAGAAAGTTTTAAAATCTAATACTTGTAATGTTGCATAATGTGGATTAAATGGTCTTAAATTTACTGATTGGCTTCTTTTAACCACTCCTATAAATGCAGTTACTAAACTATTCTCAACAATTAATTCTTCTCCCGCTTCTGTGAGTATATCTTCTCCACTTTCTGTTGTTAAGTTGTAATCTGAATAATCATAAGCCAATCTAAATAAGCTATAATCTTTTGGTGTATAAAATTGTGTATAATCTTTTGTCTGCTCCCAAGATAAAGGGTAGCAATTATTTAAAACTAAAGTATTTGTATTTGTTAATTCTTCAACTATTGTTAATTGATTACTACATACAACTTCTTCTCCTGCTATAAACATTCGTATATGTTTTTGACTAGGTTGTAAATTCATTTGCTCCCCCTTTCTTAGTAACTCATTCCATAATTGTAATCATTTTTAGCACCATTGCTATAAGTCTTTATATTGTTTACTAGATTTCCTAATAAATCTGTTTCCATATTATTTATTACTTGTACATTTACATTTGAACTTGATGACATAGTTCTATTAAGTGTAGGACTTAATTCAAACATATCTCCTAACCCTATTGTTGCCATTGCTTTATTCATTTGTTTAGATACTTTTCCCATTTCATCTGTAAATCCTTCTCCTATACCTTGTGCCATAAATACACCAAGTTCATCTCTAAATAAAGTTGATGGCGAATGTATTCCGAAAAATGACTTAAATTTATTAAGAACTGCATCTTTAAATCCTTTTATTTTTTCAAATAACCATTGAGCTGTATTTCCAATTCCATTCCATATTCCTTTAACAATATTAGTACCTACTGATACCATATTTCCAGGTAAATTAGCAAATCCATTTTTAATTGCATTAACTGCTTTTTTAGCTGCATCTTTTGCTTTTGTTGCTAAATTAGTACACCATGTAACAAACTTATTCCAAGCATTTGTTAAATGTTGCCACATCTTTCCTGGTAGCTGTCCAAAAAAAGTTCCAACTTTTTGTATTGCAGGTCCTATTTTATTAGTTGCAACATCTCTCATTTTGTTTCCAAATTCGCCTAGTTTTGTTTTTATATTATTTACTTTATTGCTTATATGTGTTCCCATATTAGAAAAGAATCCTTTAACACCGTTTATCGCATTTCCTACTCCATTTTTAATTCCATTCCATACATTTAATAATCCAGCTTTTACTTTATCCCAATTCTTTACTAATAATACTCCTACTGTTATTAATGTTCCTATTGCCAAAACTACTAAAGTTATAGGGCTTGTTAAAAATGCTACTACCGCTCCAAAAGCTGTTGTTGCGGCTGCTGCTATTCCCATTAAACCGTTATATATGCCTAAAGCTATATTTGCTATATTTTGTGCAATTGTATAAGCAACTATTGCAGCTGTTAAACTTCCTACAATTCCTGTTATAATAGTCAATAATGTTTGATGTTCTTTTATCCAATTTGAAACAGGTTGCAAAGCTTCAGCTATTAATGCTTTTATTTCATCCCATATTGCTTTTATAGCCTCTTTTGCTATTCTTGATACATTTTGTATTACTGGTTTTAACGACTCCACTACTTCTTTTGTTGTTCCCATTCCTGATAATAGATTACTCCAACTCGCTTTTAATGATGCGACACTTCCTTGTAAAGTAGTATTCGCTTCCTTTGCTGTTGTTCCTGTTATCTTTAATCTTTGTTGGGTTTTATTAATTGCAAGTATAATCTGGTCAAAACTTACTTTCTGGTCAAAGTTTTTTAGTGTTAAATCTTTTGAAGCTTCTCCTAATACTCCACTTTCTTTTACAAGTTTAACCATTTCTGATTTCGTTCCACCATAGCCTAATTTAAGGTTGTCTAACATTGTATAATTCTGTTTTGCAAAGCCTTGATATGCCATTTGTATGCTTTCCATTGAAGTACCAAAAGTATTAGCATTGTCTGCCATATCTTTAATTGCTGTATCTGCTATTTTTGCTGCTTTTGCTGTATCTCCATTTAATCCTTTTAACAATGATGCACTAAAAGAAGTAGCCTGTTCCATATATTGATTAGCACTTATTCCCGCAGTTTTATAAGCTTTTTGTGAGTTTTTAACAACTTCACTAGCACTTTTACCAAATAACTTATTTATTCCTCCTAATGATTGTTCTATTTCTCCTCTAGCTTTTACACTTCCTGTTACAATTCCAGCAAACATAGCTCCAAAAGATACCGTTCCAACTCCTGCTGCAGTTAAAAAAGTTTTTCCAATTCCTTTTAATGTTTTAGTTGCTGATTGAATTGATTTATTTAATTGTTTGTCATCTCCTTTAAAATTAAAGATGACATCTCCGCCATTAGCCATTATGTCTCCCCCCCTTACTAAAAAAAGAGGACTTTTCCTGTCCTCTTCTTATTCTTATTTATGCAGCTGTGGCAGGTCCATTTAATTTAAATTCAACACTAAATTCTGATGCGTCTTCTGCTGCTCCTCCTAAATCTGATACTGTCATATTAGCTGTTGCTGTATATGTTGTGTACTCTAATGTATCGTTATTAATTCCTGATAATAATTCGAATTGAATCATTACATTGCTAAATTGAGATACTGCACCACTTGCTATTAATGTGTGTACTTTGTTTAATATTCCTTGTACTCCTGCACTTTGTATGTCTAGTTTTACTGTTGCTGTAAATCCTACATCAGCTCCTGTTGTTATATATCTTTTTAAAGCATCGCAGAATACATAAAAGTCTTGAGTTTCTAAATCTGTAACTATTCCAATTTCACTTGATACGCATAAATTAGAATAAACTGGTGCTGCTGTTGTTCCTGTATTTATAGCAAGTTCTTTTATAACTTGTCTGTTATTTACAAAATAATTAGGCATTTTTATCTCCTTCCTTAATTTATTTTATTTATTATTGTTTTTAAAGTTAGCGTATATCCAACCCTTTGAATGTCTTGATATGCTATTGTTTGTGCATTACTAAATTGCATAAACATTATTTGATATTTATCCCCATTATAATTGGTTATGATGTTTTCTCCTATTAATTGATTTAATTCTACTGCTATTTGTTTTTCTTCTCTTATACTTTGTCCAAAGATTTGTATCATAAAATAATCATTGATATTTCCACAAAACAAAACTTCTTTTTCCCCTTGTTGCATTTGTACTACTACTACATTTATATCTTTATCATCTAATGAATACTCACTCTTTATCTTAAAGTCCTCGATACCAAAACTACTAGCATTTTCTCTTAAATAATTAATAAGTACTAAATTTTTATCTATCATATTTTATACCTCGCTACCACATTATCTAATACAGATTTTCCTTGTGATTTCCAAAATGTTTCAAACCATTGAGCTTTTGACAAAGGATTAGTCCAATTTACAGATTGCGGAAATTCATATACATAACCTGCATAGTTAGTAAAGTTTCCAATAGAATAATCTCCATTAGATCCTCTTACTCCATTACTAAACATTGTCATTTCCATTTTACCTGTTTTATATGGAGTAATCTTTGCTGAACCTACTCTGTCCAAAGTTTGTCTTGCAACTGCGTAAGTAATTCTATCTGGCATATTCTTCAATTCTTGAATAGTCTTATTATTAATTTTAACGACAACACTACTCATTTTACTGCTACCTCTATGCTTTCAATTTTATTAAATACCCAGTTGTCAATTACCTTTAAAACAGAATATTGCCTATTGTTAAATGTAATCATATCTCCTTCTCTTATGTCGGTAGAATGTCGAATGATAAAATATCCTGTTGCTTCTGGGACAGTATATATACCATATCGAATTGCTTGGTCAACATTGTAAGGAATTACATCTAAGCTTATTGGATTTTCAACATCTTCATCATCATACACGTAATCTGTATTACGATTTTTTCTTATTAATTGAGCCTTTTTAGGATTAAATAAATACATTATTCTCCTCCAAATTCTATGCCTAAAGACATATTATAATTGATTGGATTTCCTCTATACATATATCCTGCATTCGCTAACATTGTTAAAGCTAATGTAGAATATTCTGTAATAAGTTCTGAATCCATAGCTCCAGCTCTTAATTTGTGTGTGTCTAAGTGTGGTATTTCATACATAATTAAAAATCTAGCTTGTTCCATTGCAGCATTTTTTATTGCCTTTGGAACAGTTTCATCTGTCCAATTATAATTTCTAAAGCAAGGAGATACCTGTGCAAATATCATTTCTGAAGCTTCAATTATTGTTACCTCATCTATGCTTTCTATACTATTAGAATATTTTTCTAAAAATTCTTGTTTTGTAAATAGTTCCATTGTATCTCCTTTCTATGATTAAGCAGTTAATTTAATCATTGCTTCTGGTCTTACTACTGAAGCTCCGAATAGTACATTTCCTTCTACTACATAGTATCCTGGAAATCCTGGATAATTTCCATTGTAAGCTACCATATCTGAGAAGAATGTGTCTCCTACTACGGCTACTGGAGAACCGAAGTATCCTTTTTCGCTATTTGTTAATACATTTGTATTTATTGCAAATATATCAATTCCATAAGCATTAGCTACTTCTCCTCTATCTACTCCTTCTACTCCTGCTAATGTTTCGAATTTTAAGATAGATGTTAAAGCTGATACTAATTTTCCATATTCGATTGCTTCTAGTCCTAATCTATATGTATCATATACATTTTCATTGAATAGAGTTGCTTTTAAGCTGTTAAGTAAATCAATGTAAGCCTCTTTTGTTGCTGGAGCCCATTGTACTGTTGTTCCTGTTTGTTTTGCTGTATTTGTTCCTGTTCTGTCTCCTGTTATAGTATCTGCTAACTTGTCAAATCCGTATGTATCAATCTTTGTTGCTATTGTTGCATCATTTAATCTTATTTGTTCATCAATAGCCCCTGCTATGTTTGAACCTACAACTAATACTGGAATACGGAATGAATAATCCATTGCTAATTCTGTTAAGTCAACTATTACATTATCGTATGTTGCTAATCCTGGAGTAACGGCTGTTGCCATTTCTGGATTTTGTCTTTGATTAACAGTTGTTGCTTTTTGTTTGATTATCTCAATTCTTGGTGCTCCTGTTTGTCTAACTTCTCCTATATAAAATTCATTTAAGAAATTATAGAATGTACTTCTATAAAGTAAGTTTGCGTATGTTCTTTTCATTACGCTTTGTAAATCTAAATTAATTTGTGTGAAATTTGCCATTTTAAAATCCTCCTATTTTTTAATTAAATCTTGAATTGATGTGTTTCTTGTTATTACTACATCATTCTTTTTCGTTTGATTTCCGCTTCCAAAATTCTTTTCATCAGGTGCTTTTGTATTAGAATTATCAAAGAAACTTTTACCGTATCTATCCTTAATTTTTTGGATTGCTTCGGTGTCATCTTGCACATCTGCATAGAGACTTGTCCTTAATTTTGATACTTCTTCTACATCTGCAGAATTGAATCCATTTTCTAAAGCTATTCCTCTTAAATGCTCTGCACTTAACTGTTTACTTTGTTCTGTATAACGTGCATTTAAATCATTGTAGCTATTCTCTAAAACAGTATATTTTGATTCAGCTAAGTTGGCTTTTTCTTCTAAACTTTTGCGTAAATCTTTTAATTCTGTTTCATAACTAGCTTTTGCATTAGCTTTAGCCTCACTTTCTTCAATGTACCCTTTGCGTAAGTCTTTTGTTAGCTTTTCAATATCTACATCATCATTTGATAATGTGATATCTTTGTTTGTTAGATATTTTGAAATATCCATTTTATACCTCCCTTTTATAGAGATATTACAAGTTCTAAGTTGTGCCTTTTTAACGGTGTGCCACTTAACTAACCGTAGAAGCCTAATATTTATAAAAACGTTTTCGTATGGTTTCCATCTGTCCTTTTATTCCTCTAAGCTCTGCATACATACGAGTAAGTTCTTTTCTTCTTTTATCTGCCATTTCTTCATTGCCTATATCTTGAAATGCTATCTTTTCAGTTCTTCGTTTATTGATTTGTCTTTGTAATGACTTTGCTTTTTGGTCTAGTCTATAATCCGCTTCTGTTGTTCTATGTTGTCTTGTTAATTGGCTTTTATCCCAGTAAATACTCAATGTACATTTACAATTAGGATGTAATATTTCTTTTGCTCCATCTTCTACTGCTATTCCTACTATGTCTTCTAGTTCTTGTCTTGTATAAATCTTGCCTTGGTGTTCTAAACAATGAGGACAAGCGAACGGATGTGTATTTATTATGAACTTATCATTTTCTAGTAGAATGCTATCTTTGTACGATTGATTCCAAGCTGTTCTTGTTAAATTTACATTGTAAAGCATTGAATTGTATGTTGCTAAATTTTGCATACTCCATACAAAGCCATTATGAAAGTACGGTATATATTGTTCTACTCTTCGTGTATAAGTTCTTATCTTTGTTGTTAGAAATTGTGTTTTGTCTTTCTGTGTTTTAATATCTGCTAAATCTTCAGTGTACTTATTTAAAACTCTTTGTGCATAATCTAATTCACTTCGCTTAAAATCTTCTATAGGATTTATCTCTAATAAGTTAGGAATAATATCTCTGATTGCTTCAAGTGTTTTGATTTTGTCTTTTTTCTTTATTAGTTGTTTTATCTCCTCAATAGCTTTAATCATATAAGTATGATCTATTGTGTATTCTTCTGTTAGGTAGTCCAACATTTCTTGAGGACTTTTTTCTTCTAATAAATTTCTAAAGTAAGTTAGCTCTGTTTTATTTAATTTCTTGTCGTACTTTTGAACTGTTAATAATACTTCTTTATCAATTCGATTTTTAACACTCATTAAATTTCTCCATATTCAATCTTTAAGCTTTCAGTTTCTTTT
>OCVV012875279.1_pt1 | contig 12064 bp, 7 predicted proteins | sample 1539721 | NCBI WGS metagenome assembly OCVV01 (sample SAMN02144230, study PRJEB22623) | gut metagenome | biome: sheep rumen | host: Ovis aries | place: New Zealand | reverse complement strand
ACCTGGAAGGTCAGCAGGAAATCGATGATCAGCAGGATCGCAACCCATTTGAAATCCAGCTTCCAGTTCCGGTCCGCCAGCAGCCAGATGAACAGCAATGCCACATCCAGCAGGAGCAGCGCACCGAGCAGCACCAACGATTTGCCGGCGGAGCACAGAAGCCGGGTGAAGAGATTCATCCGCCCGCTGGCAGCCCAGATCCAGCCGGTGATTCTTCCCCCGTCGGTACGGATCGCCTTTTTGAATTCCGAAACGGTATCGGCGGTGATGTACGTCCCGTCCCGGTTCACGGCGGTCAGCAGGATCTGGGCAAGCATCGCGCGGCGATCCGCGCTGTCGAGCCCCTCCAGCAGACTCCCCGCGGGATCCGGCAGGGTAACGTCCTGGCCGGAAAGACCGGCCAGGACGCCCTGAACCAGGCGGTTCATGTCTTCTTCGGAGAGCGCGGCCAGTGCCCTGCGCTGGGTCGCCTTGACGGATGGGCCGGAGACGGCCAAGGTCACCTCCAGCAGCCGGAGCTGACGCTCCTTCAGCGCTTCGCCTGTCAGGCCATCGAGCGCGCTGAGAAGTCGCTCCTCATCCTTCCAGACGCCGGGAAGCAAAGAAACGCTGGCGGCCTCCAGGGAACCGGAATCGGCCCCGGAGGCTGCCAGCGCGGGAATCAGCCCGTCGCGATAAAGCCTTCCGGCTTCGTCTGACAGGTTCTGAATGACGGAGAAGGCGTTTTCCTGGGTAAAACCGGCATCGGTATACTGCCGGTTGCCCCACAGTCCGCCCAGCACCAGGCCGATACCCAGCACCATGAGCAGCATCAGGGTCAGATGGCAGCGAAGAATGCTCCGCTTGTCTGCTTTATCCATGAGGAAAACTCATCTCCTGAATGATACTTAATTATTGACCCGCTTGTTCCACTCGTCCACCAGCTGATTCCGTCCGCGATAGGCGTTTTCCCAGTTGACGCCCATGTCACTGGCGATCAGCTTTTCCGTGGCGATGGAATCGAAGGGAATCTCAGCAAAGTCTTTGATGACGGAGTGCATGTAGCCGTTCACGATGGCCTTTTGGCCGGCTTCGGAGAACAGCCACTCCGCCACGGCTTCACACGCAGCGGTGTTGGCGTTGGCGCTCTTTTCCTCCGCCACGATCATCGCGGTGGAGGGAATCATCACGTTGCCGTCCTCGGGATAGATCACGGCCAGCTTCGAGCCTTCTTCCTTACGCTTTTTCAGCACGGATTCCTCGAGAATCATGATTTCTTTGCACTCGCCGCTCTCCAGCTTGCCCAGGGCAGTGGAACCGGATTCGATCATGACATTGTTGGCCCGCAGCGCGTCCAGATACTCAAGACCGTACTTCTCCGTCAGGGCGGAAACCGCGGCAAAGGCGGTGCCGGAGGTCAGCGGGTTGCCCATGGAGATGACGCCCTTCATGGCCGGATTCTCCGCGAACTCCCTGAAGGTTTTGGGAAGATCATCCGCCGAATTCTTTTCCGGATTGTAGGCCAGCACCATGTTGCATACCCGGACCGGGTACCAGTAGCCGTCCGGATCGAAGGGGAAGGCCAGCTGGTCCTTCACGGCAACGTCGAACCTGTGCAGATATCCGTAATCCTTCAGCTCCAGCGAGTAAGCCGGCTCGGCGACCAGCAGCATATCCACGCTCAGGATCCCGCTGTGATCGGGACCCATTTCGCCGCTCAGCTGGCTGATCAGATCTGTGGTCCCCTTGTAGTAGAATTCCACCTCCAGATTCGGGAACTCTTCCTTCATCAGGGCAGCCATCTCGTCCAGCACAAACTGATACATGGAGGAAGCGATGACGATTTTGCCTTCCGCGTCCTCATTGACGGCCAGCGCGCCGGAAAAAAGCCCCAGGGACAGAACCAGAACCAGGCACAGTGCAACGATCTTTTTCATGATGCATAGACTCCTTTTTTGTATGATGAAAACCGGACTGCAACTATTTTATCGAAGTGATGAGTGTTTGGCAAGATTATTTCGCATCCCCGATCTTCTTTTCCAGCATCCCGTAGAAGGGCATGCGGTCCAGCTTCCGGACGCTGAAAACAATGGCGACGCCCAGGACGGTCAGTATGGTCAGTGCGATCCATGCCGGACCGGTCAGCGGCGTCAGGAAGAAAACATTCCGCAGAATGATGCAGCTGAGAACAAAGCCGGTCCCCACCAGCGCCAGCAGCGCTGCCCGGATCCGGTTCAGCGGCATGCAGGTCAGGAAAAGGACAGCAAAGCTGATCACACCTGCCAGAATGGTGGCCAGGGTGGAGCACATCTCCCGCTCCCAGCCGAAGGCCGACAGGATCATCGATATCGCCGCGCACACGGTGATGGCCAGGCCACCCGGGAGCGCGCGTTTGAGGACCGTCAGCAGGAAATGGCCCCGGATCCGTCCGGTGCTGGGCTCCAGCGAGAGCACGAAGCCGGGGAAACCGACCATCAGCCCGGATACCAGCGTCATCTGGATCGGCTGGAAGGGGTATCCGCCGGGGAAGAAGAGCATCAGGATGCTCAGCCCCAGGCTGAACAGGGTTTTCATCAGGAACAGGGAGGCCGTTCGGGTAATATTGTTGATTACCTGACGGCCTTCCAGGACGATGGCCGGCATGACGCTGAAATCGCTGTCCAGCAGCGTGAGCTGTGCCGCGTGACGGGCGGCATCGGATCCGCTGGCCATGGCGATGGAGCAGTCCGCCTTCTTGAGGGCGGGAATGTCGTTCACGCCGTCCCCGGTCATGGCGACATTGTGTCCGTGCGCCTGCAGCGCGGTGACCAGGGCTTTTTTCTGATCGGGAGTGACCCGGCCGAACACCGTATACTTTTCGCAGGCTTCCGCCAGTGCTTCCTCCGTATCCAGGGTGCTGGCATCAACCCAGCTTTCCCACCCCTCCAGACCTGCCTCCCGGGCAATGCGGGAAACGGTGACCGGGTTGTCGCCGCTGATGATCTTGACGGTCACATCCTGCTGCCTGAAGTAGCGCAGCGTGTCTGCCGCGGCGGGACGGATCTGATCCGACAGGGCGCAGATGCCGAGAATCCGTTCCACCTCCGGCAGCGTATCCTGGACAATGGTACCCTTCGCCTCCGCCAGCACCAGCACCCGACGGCCTTCATCCGTCAGCTGCTGCACGCGGCTGCGCACAATGGGCGGGAATCGGTTGCCCAGCACGAACTCCGGTGCGCCCATGATCAGCACCGTGCCGTCGGAAAAGGCAGCGGCGGACTTTTTGCGCTGGCTGGAGAAGGGCAGAACGGTGACCGGCTTTTCTCCGCCCGCGGGCAGGGCGGCCCGCAGGGCATCCAGCGTTCCGCCGGGATCGTCGAAGGCGCCAAGAAAGCGGGAAAAAGCTCCGCGGAGCTCCTCATCGCCGGCCTCAATCCCGTCCATGAACTCTACGGCCATGTGTCCCGTGGTGATGGTGCCGGTCTTGTCCAGGCATAGGACGTCCGCCCGGGCGAGCGTCTCGATGCCCGCCAGCTCCTGCACAAGCGCCTTTTTGCGGCTCAGCTTGACTACGCCGACTGCCATGGCGATGCTTGTCAGCAGCACCAGGCCTTCGGGAATCATTCCGATCATTGCCGCGACGGATGCGGGTACGGCCTCCGTGACAGGAAGGCGGGAGATCAGCACCTGCTTGAGGAACAGCAGGATCCCCAGCGGAACCAGCACCATGCTGTCCAGCCGGATCAGCCGGTTGAGCTCCTTCATCAGGCGGGAGCCGGGACGGGCGGTCTTTTTCGCTTCCCGCGTCAGCCTGCCGGCATAGCTTTCGCTGCCGACGTAAACCAGTTGCGCGGTGATCCTGCCTTCGGTGACATAGCTTCCGGAGTAAAGCCAGCTGCCAATCTCCTTCGGAATGGCGTTGCTCTCTCCGGTCAGCAGGCTTTCCATTGCGCGGCCGGACCCGGCAACCGCCACCGCGTCCGCAATGATCTGATCCCCGGCGCGGAAAACGGCGAGATCCCCCGCCACCGTCTCTTCCATCCGGCAGGAAATCTCCTTCCCGTCCCGGATCACATGGGCGGTCGGAGCATTCATGACCTGCAGCTCCAGGATGGATTTCTGCGCCCGGTATTCCTGAATGGTACCGATCAGGATATTGACGATCACGATCAGCAGGAACGTCATGTTCCGATAGCTGCCGACCAGGAACAGGCACACCCCCAGGGCAAAGTTCAGAAAGTTGAACAGCGTAAAGACATTGCCGGCCAGAATCTGGCCGATGCTCTTGCCGCGGCTCCCTTCCAGCACGTTGGCATGGCCATCCCGGCGGAGGGCTTCCGCCTGATCCGCCGTCAGGCCTTTTTCATCGGTGTACCGGAACCCTTCCGGCAGCTCGGAAGGCAGGAAGAGCGTACCCTGCCGGTTTGGATTGCTCATGATGGCTCAGTTCCTTTCAGTGAATCTGGGGAGAGAATCGGACGACGGCGCCGTCCGATTCGGTAAAGGGGGCATCCGCTTCCGGATCCTTTCCGGTGGAATCCTTCATTTTGCGCAGCACGCGGGAAGCGTCCCCGCCGGAGAGCAGACGGGGAGAATAGTTGTTGTACCGGTCATCGCTGGTGATCGAGATCGGATAGAAGTGCAGCGCGATGTCCGTCATCTCCCCTTCTTCGAACGAGAGACGGGCCTGCACGATGAGCGCGTCGGAATCCTTTGCGTGGGTCGTTCCGCCGAAGGAACAGTTGCCCAGGCTGTAGACGACGGGGATGCCGGAGACGGTGTCATAGCCCTGCACCACGTGGGGATGATGGCCGATGATCAGATCCGTTCCGCAGGAAACGGCGCGGGAGACGATCTGCTGCTGGTGGGCGTCCGGCGGGGTGTAGCTGTACTCGGTGCCCGCGTGCATCACGGTGATTACCGCGGCGCATCCCAGATCCCGGAGCATCTGCATCTGCGCCTGGTACCGGGCGAACCGGCTGCCGGTCATGGAATAGGAAACGCCCAGGAAGCCGATCAGAATGCCTTCGTCGCTCTGCCATACGGCAGGGGAATCCACCCCGAACCAGCAGACGCCTGCGCCGTTGAGGGCGGCCTTAGTGTCCGCGTATCCTTCCTCGCCGTAATCATGGCTGTGGTTATTGGCGACGGTGACGCAGTCGATCCCGCCCCGGGTCAGAATCTCCGTATAGGCGGTCGGACCGGAGAAATTGTATTTTTTCGGTTCCTTTGTCAGCTTCCGGTCCGTCAGGACCCCTTCCAGGTTGGCGACCGTCAGATCGTCCTGCTCCGTCAGCCGGGAAAGATCCCGGAAGGGGAAGTCCATTCCTTTTTCGTCAATGTAATGGGAAAAACCCAGGCGGGAATTCCGGCTTTTTTCCTCTCCGCCGAGGGTACAGTCTCCCAGAAAGGTGAGGGAAATCTCACCGGTGTATTCGCTGACCAGCATGGCCTTCGGCATTTCTGCGTCCGTCTGATACCACCGGCCGGACGCGCCGGCAGGGGAGGGCAGCAGCAAAAGTGCCAAAGCCAGCGCCAGATGCCGCTTCATGGCTCCGCCTCCTTTCCGAATCTCTGTATGCAGGGCATTTTACCACAATCCGGAACCCGGGGTACAGCCCCCAAAAACAATCTTGGAACGGATGAATGGCCGGAGAAAAAGAACGGACTGGACAAAACCGGCAGAAATCAGACCGGAAAGGACAAAAGGCGGTTGCAAAAGGACAAAAAACGGAATATAATGGATTCAACAGAAAACACCGGGAACGGTGAAAAACATGAGGAGGCATGTCTATGAAAAAGTTTCTGGCTGTTCTATTAACTGTGGCGATGCTGCTCTCCCTGGTCAGCTTTGCCGGCGCGGAGGATTATACGATCCGGATCTACAGCAATTCCAACTCTCCGGAGCGGGCGGAATGGCTGATCAACGCGGCGAAGGAAGCCGGCTTCACCATCTCCATCGATGACAACTCGGTCATCTCCGGTGATACGAAGGCGGTTCAGGCGGCGAACGAGAACAAGGACGGAGACATCATTTTCGGCCTGAACGAGGTTCGCTGGGGCCAGCTGATCAACGGCACCTATGAGAATCTGAAGATCGCCGACTGGACCCCCACCTGGGCGGACAAGACCGGCGCCTATAAGTATGATGGAAAGGCCTACGGCCTGGTGATCCAGAACGTGCTGATGCTCTATCGGAATGACGATCTGGGCACCAAGGGCGAAGCACTGCATTTTGCTCACTGGGCGGATGTCGTGGACAGCGGCTATCAGTGGTATCGCCAGGGCAAGGTCGGCGGCACCACCAACGCCAACATCAACAGCGCCATGCTGTATCCCTTCGTGGATCCGGAATCCCCGGCGGGCGGCATCTCCGTGGAAGGCTGGAAGACCCTGTGGAACTATTGTGCGAACGGCAACTTCACCGGAGACAGCTACGGCCTTGAGCCCCTGATCCGCGGCGATGTGCAGGTTTCCACCTTCTATTCTTCCTCCCTGTACGGCAACATCGATGCTGCGGCGAACGCCGGCACCTATGACAATCCCCTGAAGGGCACCCTCAATCCGGAAAACTGGGCGCTGGTGGATATCGATGACGGTACCTACTACATCGCCGAGTACCTGGGCGTGCTCGAAAAGGAAGGCCGCACCGAGGAGCAGACGAAGATCGTGAAGGATTTCGCTGAGTGGTTCGGTTCTGCTGCGACCCAGATCGCCTGGTCCGAGGAGTTCGACTCCGTTCCCTGCAATGAGGAAGCGGTGGCGGAACTGTATCCGGAAGGCCTTCCGGCCATCTATCAGATCAAGAACTTCGCGCTGGAAAAGGTTGCCGGCACGGACATGAGCTACGCGGAGTATGTCGGCGCCCATTCCACCGAATGGACCAACATCATGACCAACCTGGGCTTCTACTGGGCGGATAATGCCAATGCTCCCACCGAACCTGACTGGGACAACCTCCAGTGGGCGACCCTGACGCAGAAGGCCGAATAATTCATCCGTTCTTTTCGGGCGGACCCGCTGGGTCCGCCCGTCTTTCTGCCGGTGCTCCCTCTGCATGAGGAGGGAATGCCGCCCATCCGGCCCGGAGCGCGGCCGGACCATACGGAATGAAAGGGAGTGCCTGAACCCATGATTCAGCTGAAGGATATCATCGTCAGATTCGGAGATTTTGAGGCGCTGCACAACATCAATGTGCATGTGAAGGAAGGCGAGTTCTTCACCTTCCTCGGCCCCTCCGGCTGCGGCAAAACCACCACCCTGCGGACAATCACCGGGTTCATCGAGCCGGTGGCGGGAACCGTTTCCATGCAGGGGAGGGACATTACCCATGTCCCGATCGAGAAGCGGAACATCGGCATCGTGTTCCAGAGCTACGCCCTTTTCCCGACCATGACGGTGCATGACAATATCGCTTTCGGGCTGAAGATCAAAAAGCTGAAGAAGCAGGAGATGGAGGAAAAGATCACCACCATCGCACGGAAGGTGGATCTGTCGGACGAGCAGCTGAAAAAAGCGGTGTCCCAGCTTTCCGGCGGTCAGCAGCAGCGGGTGGCCATCGCCCGCGCACTGGTGACGGAACCGGCCATCATCTGCATGGATGAGCCGCTGTCCAATCTGGACGCGAAGCTGCGGGTCCAGCTGCGGAACGAGCTGAAGAAAATGCAGAAGGAATTCGGCATTACCACAATTTACGTGACACACGACCAGGAGGAGGCGCTGACCCTGTCCGACCGGATCGCGGTGTTCAACAAGGGCTTCATTGAGCAGATCGGCACGCCAAACGAGGTATACAACCATTCCGCCACGGAATTTGTTGCCAACTTCATCGGGGACATCAACCCGCTGGACAGCGGCATCACCGGCCCCATGGCCCTCTCGGCGGATGAAAACCATTTTATCCGCCTGGAGCGGGTGCGGGTGAACAGCCCGGATCACGCCGGCGCATTCCGGGCACCCGGCGTGATCGAAAGCCGCGAGTATTACGGACTGTACATCAAATACTACATCTCCGTGGCGGGGCAGACCATCAAGGTCATTGAAAAGAATGACGGCATCCGGATCTATGAGGCCGGCGAAAAGGTGACCGTGGAAATCGATCCGTCGGATGTCATGTCCTACCCGAAGAAGGAGGGCTGATTCATGCAGAAGACGACTGTGCGCGGGGGCGGGGTGAACCTCTCGCTGCTCTGGAAGGTGTTCGGCGCTGCGCTGTTCCTCTACCTGTTCCTGGGGTTTATGCTGATCCCCTGCATCAACACGCTGACCAGTATTTTCAGCGTAACGGACGCGTCAGGGAAGCTCGATCCTCTGGCGGTGATCCGGTTTTTCCTGGCGGGCAAGATGCCCTCCTTCGTCTGGAATTCCCTGAAGCTGGCAGTCTGCCTGGTCGTTACGGTCAACGTGGTGGGCGTTTCCATCGTGCTGCTGACCGAGTATTTTGATATCCGCGGGGCGAAGATCCTCCGCCTGGGATATATGACGACGATGATCTATTCCGGCGTTGCCCTGGTAACCGGATACCAGTTCCTGTATGATCAGAACGGCATGATGACCCAGTGGCTGGCGGGCATCTTTCCGGGAATGGACAAACAGTGGTTTACGGGATTCAGCGCGGTGCTGTTTACCATGACCTTCGCCTGCACGAGCAACCACGCCCTCTTCCTGCGCAACGCGATCCGAGGCATCGACTACAACACGGTCGAGGCGGCCCGGAACCTGGGGGCCAGCCCGTTCCGGGTACTCTTCCGGGTGGTCATGCCCACGCTGTTGCCGACACTCTTCAGCCTCACGGTCATGACATTCATCACCGGCCTGTGCGCCATGAGCGCGCCGACGCTCCTGGGGTACAACTCCATCAATCCTGAAATCGTCCGGCTGGCCGGCTCCACCGTGGCGGACGAAGCCTTTCCGCAGGCGCGGGCGGCGCTTTTGAGCGTGATCCTGGCCATGTTCACGATCATCCTGCTGACGGTGCTGAATCATTACGAGCGGAAAGGACATTACCTCTCCGTCAGCAAGACCAAGGCCAAGCTCGTCAAGCAGAAGATTCAGAACCCCGTGGCCAACGTGCTGGCGCATATCTATGCCTATGTGCTCTTTGTGATTTACATGACCCCGGTGGTGATGATCATCGTTTTCTCCTTCCAGAACTGGAGCGCCGTCCGGACCAAGACACTGGACTTCTCCGGCTGGACGCTCTCCAATTACTTCGGAACCGAAAACTACGCCTATACCCGGTCCAACGGCAAGATTTCCACCCGGTACAACGCGATCTCCGGCGTCTTTGCCAATGAGAAGACCGTGGGCGGAATCCGCCTCAGCTTCATCCTGTCCGCGCTGGCGGCGGCCCTGGCCTGCGTGATCGTGGTCGTGGCGGTCAACTATATCTTCAAGCACCGGAACAAAAAGCGGGCGGCGATCATCGAGGGATGTCTGCTGTTCCCCTGGCTGCTGCCGACAATCCTGATCTGCTACAGCTTCCGGATTTTCTTCAATGACGATGTGTGGTACGTGTTCGGCCAGAACCTGTATTTCAAGGAGAATGTCCGGGTGCTGATCATCATCGCGTATACAGTGGTCAAGCTGCCATTCGCCCTGCGAATGATCAAGGCGGCATTCTATGCCATCGACGAAGAACTGGAGGACGCCGCAAGGAACCTGGGGGCCAGCCCGCTGGTGACCTTCCTGCGGATCAAACTGCCGATCGTGCTGCCCAGCGTGCTGGCGGTGTTTGCGCTGAACTTCAACTCCCTGTTCACGGAGTATGACATGGGCGCTACCTTCCAGAAATCGGAGGGTACTACCTACGCGATGGTAATCCAGAGCATGTGCAACGAAGAAGGGCGGGACGGCATGAACATGAACGCCTCCGGCCGCCGCTGTGCCAGCACGGTGTTCATCATGGTTGTTTCCGGCCTGATCCTCTATCTGGTTTACGGCGTCGGCGCCAGGGATCTGGGCGAGCGTCTGGCACTGCGGGAAAAGCGGAAAAAGCGGCTGAAGAAGATTGCCGGCCGACTGGGTATCCGGTAAAAAAATCCTCATTTGCTTTGTGAGCGTCAAGCCTGTATAATAACTGAAAACGCACGGGAGGAAGAGCGCACGATGAGGAAACACGAATTTACGTTTGACTCCGCGACGGGTGTGGGCCCCATCTATGGCTGCGCCTATCTGCCGGATGAAGGGGAAGCGGAGAAGATTCTGGTGATTCACCACGGCATGGCGGAGCATCAGCAGCGCTATGAGCCCTTTATTCAGTTCCTGTGCAGCCACCGCATCGGTGTCTGGATGCACGACATGGCCAATCATGGCCGCTCCAATCAGAATGAGAAGATGACGGGCTGGTTTGGCGAGCGGGACGGATGGAAGGGACTGATCGAAGACTTCCGGACGGTGGTGCTTCGCGCAAAAGAAGCAAATCCGGGCAGGCAGCTCTTTGTCATGGGCCATTCCATGGGCTCCTTTGTCTGCCGGATGTACACCGCCATGTATCCGGAGGATCACCCCGCCGGGGCGATCTTCATGGGGACCGGCGGATCGAATCCGGCTGGCTTTGCCGGGAAGGCGGTGGCATCCATGATCGGCTGCTTCCGGGGAAAACGGCATAAAAGCACGCTGATGAACCGGCTGGCCTTCGGCACATATAACCGAACCTTCGAGAACAGGACACCTTATGACTGGCTGACCCGGGATGAAAAAATCGTGGATGAATATATCAGGGACTCCATGTGCGGTTTCCTCTTCACAACCCAGGGAATGAACGACCTGGTGGATCTGAATATCGAATCGAACCTGAAGCGGTGGTACGATTCCGTCCCGAAGGATCTTCCGATCCTGCTGACCAGCGGGAAGGAGGATCCGGTCGGGGGATACGGAAAGGGCGTACGGGAAGTGGAAAGCCGCCTGAAGGAGACCGGGCATACCCGCGTGACGCTGAAACTGTATGCCGAAAGCCGTCATGAGATTCTCAACGAGGTGAACCGGGACGATGTCATGGCAGATATTCTGGCCTGGCTGCAGGAGAATACAGAAGGATAAAACCTTCGATGCCGCCGAAGGAAACCGGGGCGATCGGAAAGTCCCGGATATCGGCGGGAGATCGGATCGCAGATGGCAGTTGCCGAATGAGCAGAAAAGGGAGAAGGTACATGAGAACGGAAAAGATTCGAATCGCTTTTTTCGATGCCAAGGACTATGACATCGATTCATTTCAGAATACCCTGCCGGGCTGGCAGGCTGCGCATCCGGACGCACCCGGGATGGAGTTTGCCTTCTTTGAGACACGGCTGAAGCCGGATACGCTGGAACTGGCACGGGGGGCGAAGGTGGTCTGCATCTTTGTCAACGATATCGTGGACGGGGAGATCGCCTCTGCGCTGCATGACATGGGCGTCGAGCTGCTGGCGCTTCGCTGTGCGGGCTACAACAATGTGGATATCGAGGCATGCTACGGGAAGATCCACGTCGTCCGCGTGCCGGCCTATTCCCCCTATGCGGTGGCGGAGCACGCCATGGCGCTTCTGATGACCTCAATCCGGCGGATTCATAAGGCGTATATCCGGACCCGTGATTTCAATTTCAGCCTCAGCGGAATGACCGGTTTCGATTTTCACGGGAAAACGGTCGGGATCGTCGGAACCGGCAAGATCGGCGTATGTTTCATGAATATCTGCCGGGGCTTCGGCATGAACGTGCTCGCCTATGACAAGTTCCCCAGCCAGCAGCTGATCGACGGGGGAACGGAATACGTGCCGCTGGAGGAAATCTGGCGCCGGAGCGACATCATTTCCTTCCATTGCCCGCTGACGGATGAAACGCGGCACATGGTGAATGAGGAGAGCATCGCGATGATGAAAAAGGGCGTGGTGCTTGTCAACACGTCCCGCGGCGCGCTGGTCGATTCGGAGGCACTGCTCAGCGGGATCAAGAACCGGCAGGTGGGTGCTGCGTGTCTGGACGTGTATGAGGAGGAGTCCGACTTCTTCTTCCACGATTTCAGCGGGCATATCGTGGAGGATGATACGCTGGCCCGGCTGATCTCCATGCCGAACGTGATCGTCACCTCCCACCAGGCTTTTCTGACGGAGGAGGCCCTGGGCAATAT
>OCVV011320608.1_pt1 | contig 12064 bp, 14 predicted proteins | sample 1539721 | NCBI WGS metagenome assembly OCVV01 (sample SAMN02144230, study PRJEB22623) | gut metagenome | biome: sheep rumen | host: Ovis aries | place: New Zealand | reverse complement strand
GCAAGCTCCAATATCAACATAAACGACGAGCGGGCGAAGTTTGAACGCGCGCGGCGAGTGCTGGAGGAGCTAAAGGTCGCGAAGGCCATGCGTAAAGTGTATGACGCGCGGACGGTGGAGCTTGTCATGACGGAGGAGCTTTCAACGCTCAGGACGCAGCTCCTCGGCCTTCCGTCGAAACTCGCACCGATGCTGGAAGGCAAGACGCGCGAGGAAATCAATTCGATCATGACACGGGAGATCGAGGGAAAGCTCATGGAGCTTTCCGAGTATAGCCCCGGCCTATTCGACGAGGAAGTGGAAGACGATGAAGGCTCAACCGAAGACGGCGAATGAGCTGAGGCGCGCGGTTTTGGCGCGTGGGCTTCGTCCGCTTCCGAAAACGAGCGTTTCCACGTGGGCGGATAATTACCGCGTCATTTCCTCGGGCAACGCTGAACCGGGACGCTGGAACACCGACCGCGTACCGTACCAGCGGGAAATCATGGACGCGTTCACGCAGCCGGGCGTCCATCGTGTCGTCGTGAAATCGGCGGCGCAGATCGGAAAATCTGAGATCATGAACAACGTGATCGGGCGCTTCGCTCATTTGGACCCGGCGCCGATCATGATGATCCAGCCGACGATCGAAATGGCGCAAGACTACTCAAAAACGCGCATTTCGCCGATGCTCCGGGACACAAAAGTATTAAATCACCGGTTTTTTACGGCGAAATCTAAGGACGAAACGGCAGAATCGAAGACGCGAGACGGCAATAATACTATACTTTCCAAGATTTTCGCGGGCGGGCGTCTTATTATGTGCGGCGCAAATTCGCCCGCCGGCCTCGCGTCTCGACCCGTTCGCGTGCTTTTGGCGGACGAAGTTGACCGCTTTCCGGCCTCGGCCGGCACCGAAGGCGATCCGGTGGACCTCGCAGCGAAGCGCATGACAACATTTTGGAACCATGTTTCGGGCTTGTTTTCCACGCCAACCACGGAAGGGGCGAGCCGGATCGAGACGGAATACCTCGCCGGCACTCAAGAGGAATGGCGGCACGAATGCCCGAATTGTGGCGAGTTTCACGTCCTCCGGCATACGGATATGGAGACAAAATACGACGAAAACAGGGACAAGGACGGCCATATTACCGTCGTTGTCGAGTCTGTTTTGTGGCGGTGCCCGGACTGTGGGAGCAAATTCACGGAGCGAGAAATGAAAAACGCGCCGCAAAAATACGTTGTGCAAAACCCTATCGCCCTCAAAAACGGGACTCGGTCCTTCTTTATCAACGCTTTTTCGTCGCCTTGGCTGACGTGGAAGGGCGTCATGAAGGAATGGTATGAGGCAAAAGGCGATCCGGTGCGGGAGCAAGTCGTCGTCAATACGCGTTTCGGGGAAACATATCACCTGATCGGTGCGTTCGACGACGAGACGCCTTTCCTCCGGCGACGTGAGGATTACGGCGGCGAGGTTCCGCACGGCGTCTTAATTCTGACCGCCGCGGTGGACGTGCAAGATAACCGGCTGGAGTATGAGATATGCGGCTGGGGCTTCGAGGAAGAATGCTGGGGGATTCAAAAGGGCGTGATTCCCGGCGTTCCGAATCAGATTTCCACATGGAACCTTCTCGACGAGATTTTGGATCGGCCTTATAAGCTGGCTAAGGGCGGGGAAATGAAAATTGCGCGGACGTTCATTGATACCGGCGGACATTTTACCTCCAGCGTCTATGAATATTGCCGTATGAACCTTTACAAGCAGCGAATCGGTATCAAGGGCCGTCAAGGCGCCGGAATGCCTCTTAACATGAAGACGTCGACGATCCGCGAATATGGGATACCGCTTCAAATTCTCGGCGTCAACGAGGGCAAGCAGCAGATAATGACGCGTCTCGGGATCGAGAACAAGGGCCCGCAATACTTCCATTTCCCGCTTGATGATCACGCGCTCGGGAACCGGGGATATGATCAGATTTATTTCCGGGGGCTCATTTCGGAGCGGAGGAAGATTTCCTTCCGGGGCGGTCAAATTCACGTGGAATGGGAGCCGGTGGATCGTGTAACACGTAACGAGCCGCTGGACCTTCGCGTATATAACCTCGCTTGCATACAGTCTTTCCCGAAAAACTGGCGAAAGTTGGCTGATATGATGGGCGTCGAGCTTCCGCCGGAGAAGGAAAAGCCGCCGGCGGAGGCACCGGCCCCGCAGCGGAGGCAAGGGCTGCAAATGCGGTCGAGGAGCCTCAATTTGTACTGAGAAAGGAGCGGCGACGATGGAAACGCCATTAGAAACGACCGAAACGACGACCGAAACGACGCAGCCGGCGCCGCTTGAGCCGGTGCAGAAAACGCCGCTTGAGATGGCGCAAGAGCGCCTTTCGCTTTATTACGAAGCGGAGCGCCGCGTGCTTGTTGGGCAATCGTACACGATCGGCGATCGTCAGCTCACGCGGGCGAATCTTTCCGAAATCCGAAAAGCGATTGACAGCCTCAAGGCGGAAATCGAGCAGCTTTTGGGACGTTCGCGGGGCTTTTCGCGGCGCGTGGTATTCATGGATTAGGTGAGCGATATGGGCAAGAAAAAAAGAGCGGCAGCGGATAACGCGCGTATCGTGAATAGCGGATACGCGGACGGTGGCGCGTCGCATAGCAGCAACATATTGAAGGCGTATAATCCGGTGAAAGCTTCCGCGAAGGCCGATATTGACGCGAACCTTTTCACGCTTAGGAACCGAAGCTCGGATCAGGCAATCAATACACCCGTCGGCGCGGCAGCAATCACGACGAGCGCGATGCACACGATCGGCGCCGGGCTGAAAGTTTTCCCGCGCGTCCGATATTTGGAGCTCGGGATCAGCAAGGAGGAGGCGCGGGCTTGGAATCGGAAGGCCCTTCAAGAGTTTAATCTTTGGGCGGGCTCGAAGCACTGTGATATATACCGCCGGAATAATTTTTACGATTTGCAAGATATCGCCTATACGGCGTATCTGATCGACGGCGATTCTTTCGCGCTTTTCCGGCGGAAACTTCCATCGGCTTTCATGCCGTATTCGCTCCGGCTTCAAATTATCGAGGGCAATCGGATTTCAAACCCGATGGACGGCAGCTTTCCGGGGGCGGTAACGCCGTATTCCGTGGAAATGGTGTCGCCATTGACGCGAAATCGGATTATCAGCGGCGTCGAGGTGGACCCTGACGGCGCGATCGAAGCCTACTGGATTTGCAATAAAGTACCCGGCGATTACTCCGATATTTCGAGAGTGGAGGAATGGACGCGCGTCAAGGCGTTCGGCGAGTCGTCGGGAATGCCGAATATCCTGCAAATCTGCCATGATACGCGGACGGAGCAGTACCGGGGCGTGCCCTATTTGGCGCCGGTGATCGAAACGCTGAAACAAGTCAGCCGCTATACGACGGCGGAGCTGACAGCGGCGATCATAAAGAGCTTTTTCGCGCTATTCTTCACGGGCAGCCCGGCGGGCGCGAACGGCCTCAATGGTATCGCACCGCCGGCCTACGGGGACGACCCCGGGCGGGACGCGTCCGCGCCCGTTGTGGACGTGACGGAGTACGGACTCGGCGCGGGCACGTTGAACGCGCTTCCGATGGGCGTCGACGTCAAGGCCGTGGACGCTGGACGCAGCATGAGTACCTTTGATTCGTTCATTTCGCAGCTTATCAAACAGATAGGCGCGGCGATCGGGCAGCCGTATGAAGTGCTAATGAAGTCGTTCACGAGCTCTTATAGCGCGTCGCGGGCGGCCATGCTTCAAGCGTGGGAAGAATACAAGCTTCGTCGGACTTGGTTTTCACGTGATTTCTGTCAGCCGGTTTATGAAATGTGGCTGACAGAGGCCGTGGCTCTCGGCCGGATCGAGGCGCCGGGATTTTTCAACGACCCGGCGATCCGCTCGGCTTGGTGTAATGCTGATTGGTATGGGCCGACAATGAGTATTCTTGATCCGGTGCGCGATATCAACGGCAGCGCTCTTCGCGTCATGTATGGACTCTCCACACGTGAACGCGAGGCGGCGGAAATGACCGGAACGGACCTCGAAGAAAACCTTGATCAGCTCCAGTATGAAAAAGAGCTGATCGAGGGCAAGGGCTTGAACCTCGGGAATCCCGCCGTGCTGGCGGCGGAAGAAAAGCCGGAAGTAGAAACGGCAAATACCCAACGGGAGGCGGTATAATATGGGAGGCCGAGGGGCAAATTTTAGCGGCGGCGGAGGAAGTTTCGCGGACGCGCTTATGGGCCGAGGCGGAGGTACGGGAGCGCCGCAGCCTATGGATATCAGCAAAATGGGGAATATGACCGTACAGCAAGCGGAAGAGCGGGCCCGGTCAAAGAATCATGAGGAGCTGTTTATCTTCGACGAAAACGATAAACTTGTGGCAGCCTATAAAGGCAATTCGCACAGTGTCGCGTTCCCGTCAACGGAATTGACGCGGCAGGGCGCGACGGTGACACATGGGCACCCGGCGGGAACCGCAGATTTTGGCGGTACGTTTTCCTTTGCCGATGTTGGCAATATGATTCGATCGAACTGGAGCGAGCATAGAGCAACGGCGCGCGGACAGGGCGAAATGAATTATATTATGCGTCGAACAAGTAACGCCGATCCGCAAGGGCTCCAGCGTCGAATGCTCAGAGACGCAAATAGACTTGAAAATCAAGTTATGTCGGAATATAATAAATCAAGGAATAGCGCGCTGGCGGCTGGTAAAACTCCACGCCAAGCAGAGCACGAGGCACGGCAAAAAGCGGTTGGACGTTTGAATCGGTATTACAAAAATACCATGCCGAAATACGGCTATGAGTACATAACCCGTAAAGAGTCATATTCATATCAGCGGTAGGAGAATAAAGGGGGGCGTAAATCATGGGGGCGTACACCGAGGAAGAATTGGCGCGCATGGACGATGTGGAGCGCCGAGTGCTTTCGGCGCTAAAGACGAAGGACGAGCCCTTCGACGTGCCAATGGTGAATCCGAGTGAAGATGAATTTGCCTTTTTGAAGAATGCGGAACGGAAGGCGCTTATCGAGGAAGGCGCGTATGACGCTATTCGCATTATTCTCGAGGAAGAGCGAATATCGCAAGAAGAGTATGAGCGCGAGCTTGCCGCCGAGGCGGCCGCGGAAAGCTAAGCCTAAAAGCGTTTTCAAGACGAAGCACCTTGCTTTTGCGAGGTGCTTTTCTTATGGCTTGAAAGAGAGGCCTGAAATGCGGGTAATTGAAAAACGGCTCGAGGAAATACGCCCCTATGAGAAAAACCCTCGAAAGAACGAGAAGGCCGTCCCGGCCGTGGCCGAAAGTATCCGCCGATTTGGCTGGAAGGTCCCGCTCGTTATTGATCGTGACGGCGTGATCGTCGCCGGTCATACTCGGTATAAGGCGGCCAAGCAGCTCGGTTTGAAAAATGTGCCTTGTGTCGTCGCCGGGGATCTGTCGCCGGAAGAGGTAAAGGCTTTCCGTTTGGTGGATAACCGTGTCGGCGAGCTCGCGGAATGGGATTTCGAGCTTTTAGGCGGCGAGCTTTCCGGGCTTTCGGAAATGGATTTTTCATTCGATGGATTAGGCTTTGATTTCCAGTGGGACGGGGACTCGCTCGGGATCGGGCAGCCGGAACCCGAGAAGGACCCGAAGGCGGGCACCGATGGCACGGCGCAAGCGGTACTATACGAGCCGAAATCAGAAGAGCGTTTTTTGCACATGGAGCTCTTCAACTCGAAGGGCGTCGGCGAGTATGGAATCCCTGCAATCTTGCCGGAGGCGTATGAGCCGCGCCCGCTGATCCCGTTCAGTGATGCGGCAGCTTTCAAAGGTGATCCGGCCGGATACGGGCTCCATTTTTTCCTCGACGATTATCGCTTTGAAAGGGTATGGAATAGCCCGCAGCAGTACCTCCAGCAGCTCGAAAAATTCTCCTATGCGCTCTCCCCTGATTTCAGCCTTTATACGGATACACCGAAGGCGGTACAAATTTGGAATCATTACCGTAAACACTGGGTAGGCGCTTTTTGGCAGTCTCGGGGGATCAAGGTTTTTCCGACGATATGCTGGAGCGATGATTCTTCTTTTGCGTGGTGCTTTGACGGTGAGCCGCAGGAAGCGCCGGTTTTTGTGTCGTCGGTAGGCGTGCGGAATAGCAAGGAAAGTATGAAGCTTTTCCTTGCCGGATATGCGGCCATGAAGAAGAAACTGAGACCGTCGAAAATCCTTCATTACGGGAAGCCGATTTCCGAAATTGCCGATGAAGTCGAGGAAATTGAGGCTTTTCAGGCGAAGTTTGACAAGGGGAAAATGTGATATGGGCGGACGTGGTTCAAATAAAGGCGGCGGCGGAAGAATATTTAACGCGCAAGGTCATTTTACGGAGCACGGGGAAAAACAGTTTCGGCGCGCTATGTCAAAACTGAGCAACGCGGATTTCTTGGCACAGATTCGATTGACGCGGGAGAGAAAACGCGGCGCGGATCAGGCGATGCGAAGCATAGAAAAAAGCAATCGGTGGGTACCTAAAAGGTTTCAGCAAAGCCCGGAGCACGCTGAATATACTTGGACTCAAATGCGATCGAGGGAGAAGGTATTGCGTGAGCTGCTGAGAGAACGCAACCGGGCAAAAAGAAAAGCTGAAAAATAAGCGGAGCAAAGGGCATTGTGGATTTTCACGATGCCTTTTTCTACGCCTATTTTCCCGAAAGGGGGTGAAATTGAATGCCGGAAAACTTTTGGAAATTTCGAAACGAGGGCGAGAAGCCGGAGCTTATGCTTTACGGCGAAATCTCAAATACCTCATGGTACGACGACGAGCTGACGCCGGGAATCTTCGCGAACGATCTCGCGGCACTTAACGGGCGCGATCTCGACGTACATATCAATAGCCCGGGCGGCGACGTGTTTGCTGCACAGGCAATCTATAATCAGCTTAAGGCGTACCCGGGAAAAGTCACGATGAAGATTGACGGTATGTGTGCCAGCGCGGCGACGGTTATCGCTTGCGCGGGGGACAAAGTGATCATGCCGTCGAACACGATCTTCATGATCCACAATCCGAAATCGGCCATGCTCGGCTATTTCGACAAAACGCAGCTCGAAAAGCTATCTGAGAGGCTGGACGCGGTGAAGCAGACCATTGTAAACGTTTATCGGGAACGCGTGAAAAACGCGCTGACCGAAGACGAAATCAAGGCGAAAATGGACTCTGAATCGTGGTTGACCGCGGAAGCGGCGAAGAAATACGGATTTGTGGACGAAATTGTAGGCGAAATTCCAGCGGGGCCAAAGCTGGAAGAAGGTGTGCTCATTGTAAATTCTTTGTCCTGCAAGATGGACAGATTCGAGAACGCCGACGGACTCAAGGCGGTTTTGGATAGAAAAGAAAAAGGGAGTGATCTAATCATGAATGCAGCGGAGAAGCTGAAAAGTATTGCGGGGATTCTCGGCTTTGTGGAAGGCGTCACGAAGACCGAGGAGGTACCGAAAAGCGGCGAGGCCGTGAATGAGGCCGACGACGCGGCGAAGGCGGCCGTGGAGGCAGAACGTGCGCGCGTGAACGCGCTGGACGCGCTGAAAACCGGAAATCCTTTTGTCGATAGTATTGTTGAGACGGGGAAGAAGAACGGTGCAACGGCTGAAAGCTTGAAGCCTTATATCGACGCCCTGCCGGAGCCGGAAGTGCAAAAGCCGGAGGCGTCCGGGCAGGAAAAGGTAATCGCCGCGATTATTGACGTTTTGCGTGACAACGCGGACAGCGGCGCGGCAAAGGTCGCTCCTTCTACGCCGGAAAACAAGGCGGACGAGAAGCAGGCGGCCATTGATGAAATTGTGGCCTTGGCAAACAAGGGCAGATAAGGGGAGGTAAAAGACAATGGCAAATTTTGAAACTATGGCGGGCGTTTCCTATGACGGGCTTTTCGCCGGGACGGAAATTCCCGTGCTGACCAAGAATGTGACCGTCGCCAGCGGTGGGAACATTAAGCGGGGCACGATTCTCAGCCTGAACAATGTGGGCAAGGCTGAGGCGACGGCCTCCGGCAAGACGGCGCTTTATATTGCCGCCGAGGACGTGGACGCGAGCGCCGCGGATACCGTCGGTACGGTTTACACGGCCGGGTATTTCAACCGTGAGAAGCTGATCGTGGCAGCCGGTGATACGGTCGAGGCCCATGAAGAGGAGCTTCGCGCGGCTGGTATTATGCTTTCCAGCTTGAAGTGAAAAGGGAGGGTAAAGACAATGGCTATTGATCTGAAAGACACTATTTCGTTAATGCAAGCGATGGAGCGAATCAAAGCTCCGGCGACGACCCTTGTCGACGTTTTTTTCCCGAATGTCCCGACTCCGTCGGCTTCGACGAAAATCGCTGTGGAATACCGCAAAGGCGGCCGCCGCCTCGCCCCGTTCGTGGTCGAAGGCGCGAAGGGAATCAATATTTCCCGCGATGGCAGCACGGTGAATTTTTATCAGCCGCCCATGGTGGCGCCGCGTCGGACGGTTTCGCCCGAGGATATTGAGCAGCGCGGCTTCGGCGAGACGATTCATTCCACGAAGACCCCTGCACAGCGCGCGGCTGAGATTCAGGCTTCCGATCTTCGTGAGCTCCAGAGCATGATCCTCAACCGCAAGAATCAGATGGCGGCGGAAATTCTCAAGACGGGCGCCTATACGATTAACGGTTTCGCTGATGATGGCGTGACGCAGAAGACGGCGATGATCTCCTTCGGCACGGTGCAGCAGATTACTCCGTCGCCGACTTGGGACAATGCCAACGCGACGATCTACGCGGACCTCAAGGCCGCGTCCGAAATGGTGCAGGAAAACGCGGGTATGATCCCGACTGTCGCCCTTGTCGGTAAGAATATCGGTGATTATCTGCTCGACAATGCGGAAGTCATGAAGTGGCTCTCCGTTCCGTCGAACGCCAACCTTTCGCTCATGAGCATTCAGCCGCGGATTATCGCCCCGCAGGTCATGCGGATCGGTATTATTCAGGCGCTCAACCTTGAGATTTACGCCTATATGGAGACCTATACGGACGACAACGGTCAGACGGTGCCCTTCCTTGGCGCGAATGACGTTATCGTTGGTGTACCGGGGCGCGGGCGTCAGCTCCATGGTGCGGTCACGCTGGTCAACGATGCGGAGACCGGTTTCGAGACGTATTCCGGGCTTTATGTTCCGAAGTACGCAGCGAGCAAAAATTCCAATACCATGACGCTGACGGTTTATAGCCGTTTCCTGCTCGCGCCGGAGTTTATGGACGACTGGGTATATATTCCCGCGAAATAAGGAGGCCGCCTAAATGGAAATCAAGGTGATTAAGGGTTATGTCAGCCATAACAAAAAGCTCTATGGCGTTGGGACCGTCCTCGACCTTGAAGACAGCGGCGAAGCGAAGCGCTTGATTGCGGCGGGTATCGCGGCAAGCACGAAAAAAGCGGCAGTGAAAGAGGAAGCGCCGGCGGCGGCTCCGAAGAATGCGGACCCTGCCGAGCTTCCTGCCGTTGATCCGATGGCGTCGGTGCAGAAGGGGAAGAAAAAATGAGCACGTTCAAGGATAGCGTGGAAGCGGACCTTTCCGATGTGTTTATCAATTTGGACGAGTTCGCCGATATGCACGTCCTTGAAGGCGTCGAGCTTCCTTGCGTGGTCAGCATAAACAAGACGGCGCAAAAATCCGAGCAGAGGGAGAAGACCTTTGAAGGGCTTCACGGGGACTTTATCACACTTTACGTCAAAAAGGCCGATGTGTCTCGCGTGCCTAAGCAAGGCGAGAATATCAAGCTGGACGATAAGCGGTACAAGGTCAAATCGTGTCGTGACGATATGGGCCTTCTTTCCGTGCTGCTGGAAGCGTATCGCATGGGAGGCGCGGGCTAATGATTGTGGTCGATGCGAGCTCGATCGAGCGGGCGCAGAAACTTTTGCAGGGGCTCCCCGGTGCGGCGGAGAAGGTCGCGGATAGCGCGATCAGGCGCTCCATGAAGGGCGCGAAAGCCGACGCAGCGAAGGAAGTGGCGAATCGCTATTTTGTCACGCAAAAGGAAGTCAAAAGCACGGTCAGTGTACGCGTATCACGTATGGCGGCCGAGCTCCTTTCAACCGGACGTGTAACGGGGCTTTATAAGTACAAGACAAAGCCAAGCAGCCCGGAAGGGCAGCTTTCCTATACACGGCGGAAGAAATACCTCTACGCTAACGTGGTAAAAGGCGAAGGCGGCACGGTCGCCCATGCTTTTGTCGCGAAGATGGCGAGCGGACACACCGGCGTATTCCAGCGCCGCCCGGACGGTTCTCTTCGTGAGCTCTACGGTCCGTCAATTCCGCAAGCCATGACAAGGCAAGAGGTTTCCGATTTGATCACGCGGGGGATTGAAAAGCGTCTTGCGAAGAATGTCGATCACGAAGTCAATGCTTTTTTGATGGGTTATCGGAGGTGACGGTGTGATCCCGGTCAATCTTCTTTTCGCGTTGAAGGCTGAGGTTGAAGACGCGGTCAAGGATTACAAGATGGCGGCCGAGAATCAGGACGATAAAAAGGTTACGGTATACGCGCAGCATATACCCGATGAAAACTTCTTGGAGGATACCTATTATCCACTGATCATCGTCAGCCTGCAAAAGGTCAAGGACAGCTTGGAAGACGCGCCGGAAGCGTCTATTGCCACTGTCGGATTTACGTTTGGCGTGCACGGTTTCGAGCCGGAAGCGTGGCGGGACCTCTTAAATCTCATGGAGCACGTTCGCCAGCGTCTTTTGACTCACCGGACAATCGCCGGCGAGTATCGTTTGGTTTTGCCGATTGAATGGGAAACGATCGAGGCACAGCCCTATCCGTTTTGGTTCGGTTACGGCACGGTAACGTATACTATTGCACAGCCTCAAGAAGGCTTCCCTGTCGAATTTGACGCAGTTATGGAGGAATACAGTAATGAGCAAGAAGGATAATGCCGCCGCCGTTGTCGCTGAGGCGACGGTTGCGAAAAAGGCCGAGGAAACGGGCGGGCGCTATATGTATATAGGGCCTAACCGTTTGAAGCACGGCCTTAGAACGAATCAAGTATTCAAGGGCCTGCCGAAGGTTTTGATCGAGGCGACAAAGGCCGAGTATCCGCATATTGAGCGGCTTTTCGTCAAGGTCGAGACACTGAGCGCGTCGCTCGACGATTTGAAGAAGAAGGGGACGCCGATCAATCTCGCGTTCCTTGAAATGACGGAGGTGTGAGAAAATGGCTTACAAACACGGAGTATACGGTTCCGAAGTCGCGACGAGCCTCGTTCCTATGACGGAAACGGATTCAGGTCTTGTTATCGCTTTCGGTACCGCACCGGTACACTTGGCGAGCGATCCGGCGGCAGTAAATTCGCCGGTCCTTTGCTATACCTATAAGGAAGCCGTGGCGGCTTTCGGGTATGATGATAATTTCGATAAATACACCCTTTGCGAGGTCATGAAATCGCATTATGCGCTTTTCAATATGGCTCCGGTTGTATTTGTCAATGTGCTGGACGTTGCAAAGCATAAGAAGACGGTCAGCAAGAAGGAAATCCAGCTCGCGGCTGGTGTGGCTAACGTGGAAGCGGCAGCGATCCTTTCGACTTTGAAGGTGTTCGCAACCGCGGCAAGCGAAGCGCCGCTTGTGAAGGATACCGACTATACGGCAGCCTATGACGACGAAAACAAGCTGGTGATCACGGCGCTTTCGGGCGGTGCGATCGTCGATCAGAGCGCGAAGCTCTATCTCGACTTCGACGAAGTGGACGCGGCAGCGGTCACGGCCTCCGATATTGTCGGCGGCGTGGACAACGTGACGGGCAAGAGCGAGGGCTTGGAGCTTATTGAAGAAGTTTTCCCGCGTTTCGGCCTTGTACCGGGCATTATTATCGCGCCGAAGTTCTCCAGCGATACCGTCGTTGCGGCTGTTATGAAGGCGAAAACGACGAATATCAACGGGCACTTCCGGGCGGTCGCGGTAGCGGATATTCCGACGGGCGCGGTCAAGACGTACACGGCCGCGAGTGAGTGGAAGAATCGGAACAACTTTATCGACACGAGCCTTTTCGCGTGCTGGCCGAAGG
>OCVV012832007.1_pt1 | contig 12068 bp, 7 predicted proteins | sample 1539721 | NCBI WGS metagenome assembly OCVV01 (sample SAMN02144230, study PRJEB22623) | gut metagenome | biome: sheep rumen | host: Ovis aries | place: New Zealand | reverse complement strand
AAAAGAGTAAGATAATCACAAATCTAATTCTTATCACAAATACACAGGGATTGTCTTTTCTGTGATTTCCGAGTACAAATTTACGCTGCCAATATCCCAATGAATCGTTGACAATCACGAAAGCACAGGATATTATGGTTAAGCCGAGCATTTCTAAAATAGGATCTGTTCTCGGAGCCGCCCCAGAAGCGCGATGTTGACATCTGGGTCTCGCGCAATGAATCCCCATGAACCGTGTCAGGTCAGGAATGAAGCAGCACTAAATGGGACCTTTCATGTGCCGTGAGGTCGCCTGGATTGAGTAAGCGGACTGGGTAACGTCCGAGGGCAGTTCCAATTTTAGAAGTGAGCGGTTTTTTATTATTCCAAGCCCCTGGTTTCTTAGCCAGGGGCTTGTATTTTCTTTACTTTCCCTAGTAAAACAATTAGAATTAAACTCGTATAAGATTGTGTATGATAGGTTCATAATACCATCTAGGAGAGAGAAAAATGGGTGCGCAAAGTCAGACTGAAGAGGTACTTAGAAAAATACATGTTTTATTTGCAAAGGCTGAGCCATACGAGAATAGCAGTCGTCGTGTTATTGTAGACAAAAACGACTTAATGGATTTATTAAAGGAGCTTAACTCCTGTATGTATAGCATGATGGATGAGTATGAACTCACCCAGTCCAGCCGAGATAAGGCTACCAGAGAGCAGAAAAAACGTGGAGATGATATCCTCTTTGATGCGAGAAAAGAAGCGGATGACATTTATGCAGCAGCAATGATGTATACAGACAGAGCCTTAAAGAATATCCAAGATAGCATGTTAGATGCGTCACGAAAACTCGAGAGTCTTATGGAGTCAACAAAAGAAACCATGGAAGAGCAACGCTCCAAGGTGCAGAGTGATCAGCTAGAAGCTAGAGCACGATTACAGGACATGGTGGATTCAGATAAGTATATGAGACTGATTCAGGATGAGAATATTCGTCTTGAAAAGGAGAAGGATCAGACGACGATTAATTCTTCTGCTTTAGACGATGGTCCAGACTATTCAGCAATTAAGCCTGAAATACATATCAATGAAGCTTACCTTCAGAGAACTGGTATGAATGTTCCAGGAGAAGAGGAGGAAAGCAAGGATCATTCGGATGAAAAAGTGGATGATATTACCTTGCCGGAAATTGAGCTACCGGCAGATTTAAAGATGGATCTAAACCTAGATGATTCAAGTCTAGATATAGATAAAAAGGAAAAAGATGAAAAGAAGAGTTTTCGGATTGGAAGCATCTTCGGAAAAGACTGATTGGGAGAAAAGAAATGAAACTTTATGACAACGGCGTGTACCTAGTAAATGGAACAGAAATTGTTGAAAATGTTCAGGGTGCATCTGAAAGAATCAAGCAAATTTCGGGAAGAGAAGTAGCTCTAGATGTAGCGAAAAAGGGAACAATTGCATCCCATATACTGAATGCCCACAATGTCTCTGGGAATCAAGAACATCTACAGATTAAGTTTGATAAGTTGACATCTCATGACATTACTTATGTTGGAATTATTCAGACTGCAAGAGCATCAGGATTAGAGAGATTCCCGATTCCTTATGTACTAACCAATTGCCACAATAGTCTGTGTGCAGTAGGCGGTACTATTAATGAAGATGACCACATGTTTGGTCTGACTGCAGCAAAAAAGTATGGCGGAATCTATGTTCCTCCTCATCAGGCGGTGATTCATCAATTTGCCCGTGAGATGCTTGCATCCTGCGGAAAAATGATTTTAGGATCCGACTCCCATACACGTTATGGTGCATTAGGTACCATGGCAATGGGTGAAGGTGGTCCAGAGTTAGTTAAGCAATTACTGCAGAGGACTTATGACATAGATGCACCAGATGTAATCGCGGTTTATCTTTCTGGAAAACCAGAAAAGGGCGTAGGACCTCAGGATATAGCGCTGGCTATTATCGGAGAAGTGTTCGACCGCGGCTATGTCAAGAATAAGGTAATGGAGTTCGTAGGACCTGGTGTGGCTAATCTGTCCGTAGATTTCCGAATTGGTGTCGATGTAATGACTACAGAGACCACATGTCTGTCCTCTATCTGGAGAACGGATGATAAGGTAAAGGATTTCTATGAGATCCACAACCGGCCACAGGATTATATGGAACTGAATCCTGAAGCAATTGCTTATTATGATGGATGTATTGAAATTGACTTGTCACAAATTAAGCCAATGATTGCTATGCCATTCCACCCAAGCAATACATACACGATCGAAGAGGTGAATGCTAACCTTGGAGATATCCTGAATGATGTTGAAAAGAGAGCTCGAGTTAGCTTTGGTAATAAGATTGATTATTCTCTTCAGGATAAGATTCGAAACGGACGATTATACTGCGATCAGGGTATTATCGCAGGATGTGCAGGTGGCGGATATGAGAATATCACAGATGCTGCTGATATCCTTAGAGGGAAGAGCATTGGTGCAGATGCATTTACACTAAGCGTGTATCCTGCAAGTATGCCGATATATATGGAATTGCTTCGTAATGGATGTGCTGCAGATATTATGGAAACAGGTGCGGTATTTAAGACTGCTTTCTGTGGACCTTGCTTCGGCGCGGGAGATACACCGGCCAATAACGGATTCTCTATTCGTCACTCTACACGTAACTTCCCGAATAGAGAAGGATCTAAGGTACAGAGTGGACAGATTGCATCTGTTGCACTTATGGATGCTAGATCCATTGCAGCAACAGCAGCAAACCAGGGCTACCTGACACCTGCAACAGATGTGGATTGCGATTTTACAAAACCAAAGTATTTCTTCGACAAGGGAATCTATGAGCGCCGCGTATTTGATAGTAAGGGCCAGGCAGATCCAAGCGTAGAATTGCAGTTTGGACCAAATATTAAGGACTGGCCGAAGATGGAAAGACTGCCAGAGAACTTGATTCTCAAGGTTGTATCCGAGATCCATGATCCAGTTACCACCACCGATGAGCTTATTCCTTCAGGCGAGACATCTTCCTACCGTTCTAACCCATTAGGACTTGCAGAATTCACATTATCTAGAAAAGATCCTGCGTATGTAGGTCGAGCAAAGGAAGTCCAGAAGGCTGAGAAGGCATTGGTAGAAGGCACTAATCCAGTAGATGCATTACCAGAAATGGCTACTGTTTTTGACACAATTGAAAAGTCATTCGATAATGCCAAGGAATCCTTAGGTATTGGAAGTACAATTTTTGCAGTAAAGCCTGGCGATGGATCTGCAAGAGAGCAAGCTGCATCCTGTCAGAAGGTGCTTGGCGGATGGGCGAATATTTCAAATGAGTATGCGACAAAGCGTTACCGCAGCAACTTAATTAACTGGGGAATGCTTCCATTCCGTATTGCTAAGGGAGATCTTCCATTTAAGAATTGCGATTATCTGTTCATTCCAGGAATCCGTCAGGCGGTAATCGATAAAAAGGAAGAATTCACAGCATATGTAGTATCTAATGGTGAATTACATCCATTTACACTCACAATGGATCCATTAACGGATGACGAGCGTAAAATTATCTTACGTGGTTGTTTAATCAACTACTATAAAGAGGAGAAATAATTTCGTGGCAACTTCTGGAAAACCGGATATTCGGTGGGATAAACAATCGAATAGAGACGAAATACAGCGATATTTAGCTATGGGCGGTGTTCTATTTCTCACCTGTACCCTGATTATTATTTTCTACTTTTGTGTGAAAAGATATGACGGATTAAAAGCCGGATGGGATGGATTTGTTAGAGTACTTGCGCCATTTTTATTAGGTGCAGTAATGGCATTCGTGATGGATCCAACCATGAGATGGATTGAAAGACATCTGCTGAATCGATTGCTCCCCAAGGCGAAAAACAAACGGAAAACGCGACACAGAATCCGACTGTTTGCAGCTTCTATTGCAATAATAATTCTCTTGGGAATAATTGTTTTGTTTCTGTCATTTGTAATCCCTCAGGTGGTTAGCAATCTGACCTACATTTATAACCATTTAGAGAAGCAGTTAGTCGGAGTTATTGACTGGGCGAATCAGATATCAGGCTACCGCTTCGATGACACGATGCAAGAGGCGAGAAAGCCCGAGAATATTCATAATTTTCTCCAGAAGTTTACAGACTTCGTCCAGAACTATTTGAACTGGAATAAGCAGAGTCAGATGATTTCAGACCTGACGGCTGTGGGTATGAATGTTGGTAGAGGAATCGTAGCATTCCTGATTGGAATTGTTGCATCAATCTATATTCTTACAGACAAAGAGAAATTTAAGTGTCAAATCAAGCAAATAATATTTGGTGTATTTAAGCCCAAGACTTCAAAAGTAGTCATGGAGGTTTTGAGAAAGGCACTGGATATTTTCTACGGATTCATTGTTGGAAAAATAATTGATTCCGCAATCATAGGAGTAATCTGTTATGTCTGTATGCTGATATTCCAGATGCCATACCCTGTATTGGTTTCCGTAATAGTAGGCGTTACGAATGTCATTCCAATATTTGGACCATATATTGGTGCAGTTCCTACAGTAACCATGATCTTTTTCATGAACCCGATGAAGGGGATCTACTTTCTGATATTTATTATTGTCCTGCAGCAGATTGACGGTAATATTATCGGCCCGAAGATTCTGGGTGACTCTACGGGGATATCATCCTTTTGGGTACTATTTTCAATTGTGGTCGGCGGTGGACTGTTTGGATTCTTCGGTATGCTAATCGGAGTTCCAACAATGGCCCTTATTTACTATATCTGCAAGCGTCTCTTTGGTCACCTCGCAGTCCAGAGAGGATTGCCGAGAGATACAAGGGCGTATATAAATGTAGACCATGTTGAAGATACTGGGTTAATACTCCATACTCCGGAAGCAGAAGAGAAAAAAGAAGAAACTGACAAAGAGGAAGATAAAGAAGACAAAGAAGACTAATTCCTTAGAACAGACAAAAGTAACGAGTGATGATTTTTGAGGTGTATAGCATTGGATAAAGATTACCGCGAGAAAATCGAAGAAATCGCTGAACTGGCAAAAACAGAAGATAGAGAAGCAGCTCTGCTTGAATTAGATGGAATGAATTGGAGAAAAATTCATAATGTAAATATTCTCCTAAAGGCATCTAAAGTGTATGAAGAAGCTGATCGATTTGATGATGCCAGAGATTTGCTTGAGATGGCACATGAGAGATCTCCTATTGGACGGCTTGTAATATTCCAGCTTGCTTTGTTGTGCATAAAAATGGGAGATTTGGAGTCAGCGAAGGCATACTATGATGACTATGTCTCCATTGCACCAAATGAATATCGAAAATATATCATTAAGTATCGTCTAAGTCAGGCTCGCGGTGCCGATGAGTATACCCTGATTGCGGTTCTTGAGGAACTAAAGAATACAGAGTTTATCGAAGAGTGGGCATATGAACTTGCTTGCTTATATCATAAGACACAACAGGTAGAAAAGTGTGTGGACTTATGTGATGAACTAGCACTTTATTATGGAGACGGTCCATACGTAGAGAAGGCATTGGAATTGAAGATGCTGTATCAACCTCTTAGCAAAGAGCAGGAGGAACAGTATCGTGCGCTCCAGAGAAATGAAAACTATATTTACAGTGGAAATACAGCAGTAAAGCAAGTTCAGCCAAACACAATTCCAACTGTAGAATTGCCACCAGAGAGATTCGATACAGTGAATCTTCAAGCAGAGATTAAGAAGAATATCGATGAGATTATGAATGCTACAGAAACAGGTGCTGTTTCTGAAAACATGGAAATCATCAAGGAATTAGCTGGAGAAATCCCATATTTAACTGTTCCTGAGGAAAAAGAAGAGCCAGAAGCAAAGGAGACTGAGACAGCTGAAGATAGTTTGATGCAGAGTTATCAAAAGTATCTGTCAGAAGAATACGATGGACAAATCAGTATGAATCTCCCTGAGGAAGGTCAGCCGGAAGACGTACAAATCGATGGACAGATGACTATTCAAGATGTAATAGAAAACTGGGAAAAGACTCGACGGGCAGCAGAGGCTGCTTTAAATGATGCTGAGCAGGAAAAACTAGAAACAGAAAAAGCGAAAGCATTGAAAGAAGCAACTCACATTATGAACCGTTTGGAAAATGTCATTCCTAAGTTAGACGCTGGAGTACAGCCCAAGGAACTACTGAAGGAAGAGTACTTATCCAAGAATCCACAAACCGATGTAAGTGAAGCAGCGAAGAAAGATGGTGAGGGCTTTGGCCTAGGTCTACATACACCAGTGATTTCTCCTAATGAGGCTGGACACGAAGAGGGAATCGGTAAGATCCTTGGATCTGTTCCAAAGGGACTTCTAGATGAAGAGGAAGAAAAATTAGCGGATGATTGGTTGCCACCTCATCTAGAAAGTGAAGTGGCGGAGAATACAGAGTTTGAAAACGAGGACGAAGACGTGAATTTACAAGATGCCAGCCGAATTATGGAGGGCGTTAATGATATGCTCCAGAGAGAAATCGATCGCTTGACTGGAGATAGTGACTTGAAGATGGATCTTGATGAGGTTGAAATCCCAAGAGCACCAGAAGCAGAAGAATTAGATGAAGTCGTTGAATCAGAAGACGAAGAAGTAGACGAGACACCAGACGATCAGCAGGTTCTAGCAGATACCATTGTTGCATTGATGAATGAGGAAGAAGAAACTGCTGAGCCGGTAGAGGAATTCGAAGAAGAGTACCAGGAGCCAGAAGCAGCAGAAAAAATCGAAGAACTTGAAACAGAGGAAGAAGAGTTCGAGAATCAGATTGCTGAAGATGAAGAAACCCTTGAAAATGTAGGCGGTATGGCTGAAGAGGGTCCAGATAGCGATATTAATATTGATCTAGGAGAAATAAAAACCAAGGAAGAAGAACCAGAACTCGGCCTTACACAAAGTATCTCAGCTGCACTGCAAAGCGCAGCTACGCAAATTGAAGAGACCAAGGTTGATGATTCAGTAGAAGAAACTGATAAAAATGAAAGTGAGCTAAATGATAAAGTAGTACTTACTGAAGAGGAGCAGGATTTATTCACTTACTTCACTCCAATTGAAGGCTTAGAAGATGCAATATGTAATTCCATCAGAGGAGCGGGTCAGAGATTGTTATCTCGTGAGCCAATTTCGACTGGTAATATTGCAATTATTGGTGGTAATGGAAGCGGCAAGACAACACTGGCCAAGGGCCTGATTCGAGTACTCCAGGGTAGATTTAATAAGCCTAAGAACAATGTGGGTAGAATCGATGGCGATAAGCTAAATGATAAAGACATTCAGGCTCTTTATGATCGAGTTCGTGGCGGATGTCTTGTAATTGAAAAGGCTGGTGAATTAAGCCTAGAGACAGCCGTTTCGCTATCCCTGATTATGGATAACGATCAGGAGAGAACCCTTGTAATTATTGAGGATAATCGTAAGGGAATTGATCGTGCACTTAGCTTAAATGGTCAATTTGCCAAGAAATTCACGGAGAAAATTACTATCCCGGTATTTACCGTGGAGGAACTAGTTAACTTTGGTAAGACCTATGCAGCAGATAATGGGTACGTAATTGACGAGATGGGTGTGTTGGCGATGTATGATCGAATCAATAGCATCCAGCGTTTAGATCGTCCTACTTATCTCACTGATGTAAAGGAAATTATGGACGAAGCAATTGAAAAAGCCTCTAAGAAGAGCTTTTTCCATCGTAGAAGATCCAATGAAGAGGGACTATCTGTATTAATTGAAAAAGATTTTCTGTAATCGTTAATTTCCGAAGGGGGGATAATAATGAATCAGTATTTTTCGGATTATGATATGTACCTATTTGGTCAGGGGACTCACTATGATATTTATCGTAAGTTAGGGGTGCATCAGATAGAACGAGAAGGGGAAAAAGGGTATGTATTCGATGTTTGGGCCCCTCATGCAGAAGCAGTAAGCCTAATTGGAGAATTCAATAACTGGAATGAAGAATCCCATTACATGATGCGCCTTCACCCAGAAGAGATTGGTATATTTGAGTTATTCGTTCCAGAAGCAAGAGATGGACAGATGTATAAATTTCTAATTCGTACATCTGACGGGAGAAAACTATATAAAGCAGATCCATTTGCTGCCATGGCTGAACTTCGCCCAGGAACAGCATCGAGAATAGCAGACCGAGAGAATTATAAATGGAATGATTCCAAATGGATTAAAAAACGGGAAAAAAAGGAACCTTGCTATGAGTATCCTATGTCCATCTATGAGCTTCACCCAGGATCCTGGAAGCGGCATCCTGGAAGAGAAGATGATGGATTCTATACTTACAGAGAATTGGCGGAATCCCTAACCGAATATGTTACAACCATGGGATATACCCACGTTGAATTAATGGGAATTTCCGAGTATCCATTTGACGGATCATGGGGATACCAGGTGACAGGTTATTATTCTCCTACATCCAGATATGGCACGCCTGAGGATTTCTCTTACTTGGTTGACTATTTACACCAGCATGGTATTGGCGTGATTTTAGACTGGGTTCCAGCGCATTTTCCAAAGGATGATTACGGACTGGCTGAGTTCGACGGTCAGCCATTATTTGAATACGCGGATCCTAAAAAGGGCGAGCACCCTGAATGGGGGACTAAGATATTTGACTATGGAAAAAATGAAGTTAAAAACTTTTTGCTTGGTTCTGCATTAATGTGGGTTGAAAACTATCATATTGATGGATTGCGAGTAGATGCAGTGGCATCCATGCTCTATCTAGATTATGGCAAGGAAGCAGGCCAGTGGACTCCAAACCAGTATGGTGGTAATGAAAACCTAGAGGCAGTAGAATTCTTCAAGCACTTAAATACATTAATTACAGGTCGAAATCATGGTGTAGTAACCATCGCAGAAGAATCTACAGCATGGCCACAAGTGACAGGATCAGTGAAAGAGGGCGGATTAAATTTCTCCTTCAAGTGGAACATGGGATGGATGCACGATTTCCTGGACTATATGAAGTTAGATCCATACTTCAGAAAAGATAATCATCAAAAGATGACCTTTGCAATGTCATACAATGAGTCAGAGAAATACATTCTTGTTCTCTCCCATGATGAAGTGGTTCATCTGAAGTGCTCTATGATAAATAAGATGCCCGGTATAGGAGTAGATAAATTCCGAAACCTTATGGTGGGATATGCATTTATGTTTGGCCACCCTGGAAGGAAACTACTTTTCATGGGACAGGATTTTGCCCAATATCATGAATGGGATGAAAAAAAGGAACTAGACTGGTACCTACTGGAGAATCGTGAGAATAAGGCGATTCAGGACTTCGTGAAGGAGTTACTCCATATCTATAAGAAGTATCCTGCCATGTATGAACTTGATTCAACATGGGATGGATTTGAGTGGATTAACGCGAATGATTCCTATCGCAGCATCTTCTCATTTGTGCGGAAATCAAGAGATAGGAAGAATAGCCTGCTGTTTGTATGTAACTTTACCCCAGTGGCCTACGACGATTATCGTGTTGGAGTTCCGACAACAAATAAGCTGAAATTGATTTTGAACAGTGAATCAAGCAAGTTCCTGGGAACCGAGAAGAAGAGACAGGTAACATACACTCCAGAGCATCAGGAATGCGATGGTAAAGAGTATTCCATAGGATATAAGCTTCCTGCATATGGAGTGGCAGTATTTGTATTTTAAATGTAAACCACACAGTAGTCTGGCTTGGTAGCCAAGATAGAAGCAATTAGAAAGTAAGAGAATGAAATTATCGGAAATGCAACATACAATCCCTTGGAAGAAAATAATATTTCTAGGACTGATTATTCTAATTGCGATCGTGGGTTTGTGGCTTGTATCAGCTCTAAGACATTTTTCTGGTTATGATGTGGTGTCGTCACGGACACAAAAAGACGCATCTAACTCCTCCTATGTTGTATTGGGGGATAATATTGTGCGTTATGGACGAGATGGAGCGATTTATACAGATAATCAAGGGCATACTATTTGGAATGCTACTTATGAGATGACTGCTCCAGCTGTGGATACGTGCGGAGAATACCTGATCATCTACGATAAAAATGGAACCGAAGTAGAAGTGATGAATGAGACTGGCAATGTTACAGACATTACCAGCAGTTATCCAATTACTTCTGCCAAGGTATCAAAAGATGGCTCCGTAGCTGCTCTGATGCAGGATGGAACTGTTGCACACATTTCCCTGTATAATAGTCGTGCAAAAGTTATCGCATCAGGAGAGATTCATATGAATAAGGGGGGATTTCCTCTAGCAATTGCCCTATCTCCCAATGGGGATCGTCTGATGGTATCTCTGGCAGGTCTGACCAAAAAAGGGATTGGTACCACCATCAATTTTTATAGCTTCGGTAAAGCAGGTAAGGATAAGATTGACAATATGGTGGCAAGCTATGAATATCCAGGAACCTTAATCCCAGATATTGATTACTTTGATTCAGGACGGGCTGTGGCGATTGGTACAGATAAAATAATGCTGTACTCTTCAGCTGAAAAGCCTGATGTACTAAAAACCATTAAGCCTGAAATCGAAATGAAGTCAGTATTTCATAATGAAGGATATGTGGGCTATATATGCAGTAAGAAACAAGAAGACGGCAAACTCAAAGAGACAGCGGAAGTATATAGTCAAAGAGGTTTTCATAGATACAGTAAGACACTAACTAGTGAGTACTCAAAAGCAGAATTGCTCCCTACAAATGAGCTGTTGTTAGAGAACGGAACCAATGTAACACTAGTTACAATATTTGGAACTACAAGATTTAGCGCAAATCTGAAGCAAAGCTTTTCGGACTTTATACCCATCACCAAAAATCATAGATTCTATGTAATCTATTCTGAAAAGATAGACGAGATAAAGCTACATTGATTTTATCCATAATTGAAATGTAAAACACTTGATTGGTAAAGCTACAATGATACTTTGTCAATTTTATCCCAGAAAATAGAATTGTGATTATTTTGAATAGAAATAGAAATGAACTATTATTTCTATGGATGTAGTTTAATAAAAAATAAAAACGTATATATATAATAGAAGAAACTAACAATATGTAAATAAGAGGTTGATTTATTGAATATTCTAACGATTGTATTATTAGCGATTTGCGTAGCATGTATTATTAGAGGAATAAGAAAAGGCGTATTGATGATGCTAGTTGGATTAGCATCATGGATATTCGTGCTCCTATTCGTCCCTCAGATTAGTCCAAGAATAGAAAAAGGCCTAACGGATAATAAGAAAGTGTATACCACCATCGAAACACAAGTAGATCGGTATGTTCAAAAGAAAGAGAAATCCCTAGGCACTGACACAAGTGTTAATACAACTACAAACAGTGCAAATAATGTATCCAATGAGCAGAGTGAGAAGCAATCTGTAGAAGAAATGATAAACTCTCTAGGACTATCCCTACCAGATAATATGAAAGAGTCCTTGATTCGTAATGTGAATGCCATTGATGCACAAGCAAATCAGGCGACAGACAGCATAGCAAATACGGTCCGAGCAACCTTAGTATCGACGATAACCGCCTACTTTATTAAAGGAATAGCGATTATACTAACAATACTAATTGCTTATCTAATCATATTAATTGTTCAGACGATAATTAGATTCATCGGTAATATTCCAGTTCTACATGGTCTAAGTAGGGCCCTAGGAGGAATACTTGGAGGCATTGAAGGAATATTATTAGTATTTCTGATACTGTTTGTAATATCCTGTTTCGTTGGAACAGAGACTGGTGCAGCAGCCCATAAAATGGTGCAGGAAAGCCAAATATTACAATCTATAAATGGATATAATATATTTTTTAAGTTATTTTAATGAAAAGTGTTGACAGTATGGCCTGCGTTTGGTAACATACCTCATGCGCTGATGAAACAGCTTCAGCACAAATCAAGTAAGCGAATTGATTTTCGGAACACTTGAAAAATAAAACTAAAAAACTTCTTGACAGATACAGGAAAAGAGAGTATCATCAATGAAGTCGGCGCGAGAGAGCGTTGAACAAAAAGAACCTTGATAACTG
>OCVV011204195.1_pt1 | contig 12070 bp, 16 predicted proteins | sample 1539721 | NCBI WGS metagenome assembly OCVV01 (sample SAMN02144230, study PRJEB22623) | gut metagenome | biome: sheep rumen | host: Ovis aries | place: New Zealand | reverse complement strand
TGCCCGTCTATAACTTGATAGAATACTTGATAGTCTAATTCTTCTAATGCTTCTGTAATAACTCTAAATGTGTTCCCCTTATCGTGGCTTGTAAGGTTCTTTACATTCTCTAACATAAAAGCGTTAGGCCGCTTTGCTTTTAGTATGCGGCACACATCAAAAAACAATGTTCCTTGTGTTTTGTCCTCAAATCCTGTTGCCCTTCCTAAACTGTTTTTCTTTGATACGCCCGCAATAGAAAAAGGCTGACAAGGAAAACCCGCAACTAATATGTTATGCTCTGGAATGGCGGAGGCTTCAACCTTTGTAATATCTCCGTCTGGTTCATCACCAAAGTTTGCCTTATAGGTTTCTGCGCTGTATTTGTTCCATTCACTTGAATAAACACATTCTCCGCCCTGTCTTTCAAATGCTATCCTCATTCCGCCAATTCCTGCGAACAAATCAATAAACTTAAACATTAACGCCCCTCCGCCTTTACTGCCGCCATTAGCGGCAGATAATTATATCACAGTCAATCATCTATGAAAATATCCGCGTCCTCAATAGGAAAATCAGCAAACAAATAAACCTTTGCTCCTGCCTCTCTTAATGCTCTTGCCCGACCTGCGGATTGCTCTAAATACAGTTTTATTGTTTCTATCTGTAAATCCTGTATTTTTTTATTATTCCATATAAACAAATTTCTAATTCTTCCTGCTACTTCTACCATTGTAGGAACACGCTCTATCGGTTTTTCCGCATTAGGAAACATATCATAATAACGGTTTCTATAAAAATCATCATTATTATCAAACTTACCCGCTACAATGACAGTCTTTCCTCTTAAAAAATCTAATCCTGCGTTATTTGATAAGTTTATTGGCTTATCTTCACCATTTTCTGTTTTATATGGTATTAAAAATCCTGCTCTTTCCCAAGCCTTTTCACTATTTTTAAATGATAATACATAGGCATTTTTTCTTTCTTCCTCTGGTATTTTAGTCTTAACATACTCTATTAAATCTTCCACCTTACTATTGTTGTTTCCTCTTGCTCCTGTTATTCCCATAAATTGTATTATCTTTCCATTATTATTTGCTAATGGAAACTTATATAATTCTATTTTGTTAGTGTTATAAATCATTTCTAATAGTGCTGATTTAGGCGTTGCTGATAATAATTTAATAGGTACTCCATTTCCCAAAGCACTATCTATTAACGTGCTTTTAGTAATTATTCTAATTGTTGGATTGCCTTTTTTACTACCTATTTTCGGAGGTTCTTTGTTCTGTTCTAATATCTTTCCTATTCCTGCTACTTTATTATCACTATTAAAATAACTTTGCCAATCAAAATTAGCAAGTGCTGTTTTTAGCGGCTCTATATTTACAAGTTCTCCACGCTTTTTTTCTTTTATTAAGTCCTGTATCTGTAATACTAACTGTTTCTTTTCTTCATTTTCTACAAAGTTAGTTAGCCCGCCTAATGCTACACCATCAAGTTCTATTTCATTAAATAATGCTTCTTCTATATTTTCATCTATAATTATACAATCTGCTTTACACTCTCTTAAATGTGCTATACATTGATGAGTACATAAGAATAAACCTTTATTCTTTTCATCTAACATTATCTGTATAGCCTTATAGCGTTCGCTTTGTTTGGTTTTCGCTGGAAAACCAAATTCCATATATAATAAATCTTCTTGCGTGTATGTTCCACGCGGAACAAAGTGTATTAAATCTTCCGCCTGTTTTAGCATTTTCTTATCGTTGTTTGTCTCATTATAGGCGGCTGTAAAGCGTTCTCTAAATTCTTCCAACGTGTTATAAGTTGGGGCTGAATAAATAATCTTTTTATGTTCTAAATCCTGCTGTAAAAGCCATTGTATAACGTGATATGTTTTACCGCTTGCGGTTTGTGATTGTATATAGACTATACCCTTTTCACTCAATAAACGCGGCATTTCCTCCGCCAACATTTTATCTAATTCCTCTAAACTTATTTTCTCTATGTTGTTTTCCGCTATATGCGGGGTTTTACTTAAATAATCTTTAACAGTAGTAAGTATTTCTTGCCCTTGATTATCTGTTTCTTTTACTATTCCCAAAGCGTGTAAAGTAGTATTTAAAAACATACTTCTAATTTGTTCTTCATTACAAGTATGCCCCTCATATACATTTTTAAACTTGTTATAAATCTCTAATACTTGTTTTATAACACTCTGGTTATTATCCGCATACTTTATATACTTCAAGTTTGTAAAGAGAGTTAGCCGCTGATTATAGTTTAAATAAATGCCGTTTTCCCATTTATCCCATAACCAACACCTTCTCCCGCGTAAATATTCCCACCATTTAAAGCCTTGCCCTATATACAAAGGTTCTAAATCTGCCGCGGCCTCATCCTCAAAATATTTATTCTCGCAACCCTTTACCGCTTTCCGCGCTTTCTGGATTGCTTGCCCCTCTTTCACCTTCTCCGCCACGCCTAACCAACCTATCACAGATAAAGGCATTGGCGTATGTGATAGCACATTAACGCCCCTGTTGCCGCCAAACCATAGGCGGCTTGCGTCCTTTGTGCTACTATCGGGGTTATACTGGCTGAATTGCTCTAACATTGCCTTGTATATCGTTTCATACTGTATTGCCTTTATTGGCTCTTCCAATATCCACAATACGCGGAAATTATAGCCCGCTTTTATCCCTTGACTATAACTGTAATACCACGCGGAGGGGCTAATACCTATGCTTGTAGCATAATCAATTATTGCTTGCGGTTCCTGTTCGCAACTATCAAAATCTAATGCTATTATCTGTGCCGCCTTTACGCTTGCTTTCTTGAAACTATCTGTTGTAGGTTCATACAAGCCCGCCCTCCACGCTCTGCCCTCTCCTATTATGCGGGCTACATCTTCCACGTTGTCTAATGTGCCAAATATATAATTAGCGGGTTTTTGTAAGCCTATAATAAGCCCCTTGTCTGTGGGCTTTGCGGCAAACTTACCGCTACTGTAAATCAATCTAATCATAATCCTAAATAACCTCCTGTTGCCGCCCTCACAGTTTTCAAGCCTTCTCCTGCTCGCGCCCCTCTCCCGCGGCTCCGTTGCCCCTCCGCGGAGGCGTTGCCGATTTTTGAGAGCAAAAAAGGTTAGCCGCGTTCTTGCTATTGTATAATTTATTACAATAACCAGAATGGGACTAACCTTTTTTTATCCGCGGCAACCACTCCCGCAAACGCGGGGGCGGCGGCGGAGGCACAAAATCTTGTAGGCTGTGAGTGCCAAACTTGCCCCATTGCCCGCCATTTGGATTATAAAGCCTAATAACCCAAATGGCAATAGCAACAGTTTAAAACAACCCGTTTTTATTTAATCATATCAAATACCACTTGTCGCAACTGTTCATCTTTGATATCTAACTCCGCCTCACAATTGTTTAATAGATACTTTATAGCCTCCGCCATTGTGGTTATATCTTCCTGCTTGCTAACGTTGCCTGTAATATCATAAAAGGGTTTGTTGCGGCGTTTTACAACTTTAAGCCCGTCTATTTTTCTAATGATTGTTAAATGCGCTGTAAAATCTGGCGTTCTGCGGCCTATGATACACATATTGATATAACTCATTCTTTAACGCCCTCCTTCTCTCTGGTAAAATGCCTCTTAATCCTGCCCCATATTTTTTTCTTTTTCTCTGCGGCGGGGGGCATTAGTAATAGCAACTTTTCCTTTTCTTGTTTCTCTGCCGCCAACAGATTAACAAGTTTAGCATTTTCCCCTATAAAGTGTAATCTTTCCGCCTCTTTATCCTGTAATTGCTTTTCCAAATTAGCAATATCTTTTTCTTGTTTGCGTTTCTCATCTTCCAATGCCGCTATTTGCCGCTGTAATGCCTCTATCTGCGGCTCTGGCGGGGCGGAGGGCCTACCACTCTCAACAGGGGGCGGAGGGGGGTTATTTGTAGGATTTTCGGGGTTTTCTGTATCCTCAACTCCCCCGCCCACCTCATCCGCAACAGTAGGATTATTTTTAGAAAGTCCATAGTATTCTAACAAGGCTTCTAAAATAGCATCATCATAATAAACTTTTTTGTTTGGCGTTTCTTTTCTATGTTCCGCCATTAGTTTTTTTAATGCTTCTTCCTTCTTAAAAACTTGCCTGATAGATTGCGGCGTTCTATTAGTAAGCCGCTGTAAGTCATTCATAGAGTAATTAGCCATTGTTATCCCCCTCATTGCGCTATCAAGTAAGTTGCGAAAATGTTAGAAAGCATTGGAAAGCCTTGTAAGATATTCGCAATTGTTAGAATAAGTTAGAAATTGACTGTTGTCAAGTGTTAGAAACTGTTGGAAAATCATAGAAACAATTAGAAATTAGCCCCTCTCCCAAACGCTCACCAAATGGCAAGCCCTCATAAATGCCCCTAATTTGCGTTTTAAGCGGCCTCCGCCTCTGGATGAGGATTTACCCACGGAAAGCGTTAGGCGGGCTAATAGCCCCCGTTTTGTGGCTCATTTTTAAGCCTGCTGTCAATGTCTAACACTTGCGTTTTTACCGCGGCCTAAAAAGAGGCAATAGGCACAATTGCCCCTAATGATTGCTTTCTAATCTGCCCTGTATGGTAATTATAATCATTCGCCACTAATGTTTTATACTTTCCTGTTTGCGTTTTAAGATAATTCCGCATATCCTCAACAGAGAAAATATAGAAAAGCCTGTTTCTGCTATCTCCGTAAAAAATAAAATCTGCCTCTGTGTAATTCGCCCAACCTTGTTTATTCTCTTGAATATTGGTTAGCAGTTCTAAAAACATTGCTCCGCTTTCTGCTATTCTGTTATCCCATTTAACTTCAATATCAAACTACTCTCCGCCTTTAATAACAGAAAAGTCTATATCTTTCCGCCAATACTGCGGGTTCTATGTTCTATCTATCACAGTATAACCCGCCTTTTCTAAACATAGGCGGGCTAATTGTTCGCCATCCTAATAACTACCCGTCATTTATAACGCCTCCTTTCCGCGTTTTTCGTCTTTCTCCGTGTTTTCCGTAATTGGAAACTCATTTAAAAATGCTCTATAAATCTCTTTGAAACTCTTTTAATGCGAGGCTTGCCTCATTCTTGATTTTAATTTCAATAGCCTAATCAATTAGTTTTCTTGTTTCCGCTAACAAATTTTCCCGCATATCTTTATAAAATTGGCTCTGGCTCTGTCTTTCTCTCTGGCATCTGCCATAGGCCGCGGTTAAACTCCCATCATTCCATACATTGTAATTTATCATTATTGTTTTCCTCTTTTCTTCTAAACTCATCTTGTATTGTCTTAAATCTTATATAAGTGCTAATAGGCAATCCGTAATACTACGCCCTCTCTTTAATTATTTCATACTCTTTCTATGATAGGCGGATAGTAAAGTTAATTGTTCTTTTATCCATTTCTTTAACTTCCTTCTATAATTTACTTGCGGTTTTATGCCGCCATTACATAATAAAAACAGAGGCAATACTTTTAACTGCGTTTGTCCTTACATCGTCTTTCAAAATTTTTTGTGCTCTTCAACTGGATAAAGGCCACATATGAGGCACAATAAAGGCGAAAAAAATATTTTACCCGAAATACACCCCCCGCCCCCCTGTGTATAAAGAAAAGGCGGAGGTTAGCCGCCTCCGCTTATTGCTTTACTTTATAATTTGCTATCTGTTTCAATTCTTTAAATATTCTTTCTATATCTACATCTGTTAATTTACCCTGTTCTAACAGTTGTTTTTCATAAGGATTTAATACATTGACTGTTATACCTTCTCTTGTTGTAAATGATGCTATAATGTTTTCACCATCAACATAACAATAAATAATTTCTTCATCATCCATTAGTTCTAACTGACTTGCTAATTCTTCAAGAGACATTGTTAGCCCTCCCACACATCTTTGATATTGCTGTAATTAGCCATTTTCTAAACCTCACCAATCTAACATAGAAAAAGGGGGTTCATTAGTTAGCAAGTTTAACATAATCTCCCATTGCCGCCTTGTGTGCTGAAACTCGCGTTTCTCATCTGGATAACTGCCAGGTTGAAAAATCAAGTTTCCGCTAACATCTTCCACATAATCACATTCCCTAATGTTTCTATCTAATTCCTCAATCTGGCCTTTAACAAATGTTATTGCGGCGGGCTTGCGTTCTGCCTCTGTCTTAACAGTTATCATTTATCCGCCTCATTGCTTTCAATGTTATTTTTAATCTGCGCTTTAATGTCCTCCGCATCTGCTATAATACTTTCCAATGTGCCTTTATCCTGTGATTTAGTCAATCTGTTTTCAAGTTCTTTCAAGTCCTCAATATTCTTTGTTAGTCTGTTTAAAAGGTTTTCAACGCCATTCATAATAATACTCCTTTCTTTATCTCTGGCGGAGAGGGCTTAACTCTCCGCCTGTTTTGCCATCTTGTAAAATGTTGCTCTGCTAACGCCCGCCCGCTTTGTGGCCTCTGTTGCGGTTATATTGCCCGCTTTCCATTCCTTTAAAGCGGCCTCAAACTCTGGCGTTCTTTCTGCTGTTGGCCTACCTACTCTTTCTTCCTTTACTGCTTGCCTAAACCCAAACTCCCTTCTTTCCGCGTTTATCTCCCGTTCATAAGCGGAAATAGCACCTAACACAGAAACTATTAACTTTCCTGTTGCTCCGCTTGTATCTATGTTCTCTTTGAGAGATACAAACGCAACGCCCTTTTTATCAAAATAATCAAGAGTGTTTAGCAAGTCTGGCAAACTGCGGCTAACGCGGCTAAAACTCTCAAAATAAACTATGTCTCCTTCCCGCACATAGTCCAACATTTTTTGAAACTCTGGCCTATCTGTATTCTTGCCGCTAACCTTCTCTATAAAAGTCTTATCAATATCTTTCGGCATAGCATACTCTTGCCGTTGTGTGTTTTGATGAGTAGTTGATACTCTAATATATGCTATCTTTGCCATTGCTTAACCCTTCCTTTCTGTAGCAAGTTCTCTTACTACGCTATCATTATACTATAAAGTGTTTAACAATGTCAAGCATAATTTATAAACATTCAAAAAATATTTTTACGGATTTTTAAACACTATTTAACCCCTGTTTGCTACTGTTTAAAAATCCAAGGGTTTTTAAATAGGCATTTAAATAGGCATATAAAAAGCCCTCCGCGGCGGCGGAGGGGCTAACATATTCTTGCTATTACTTTTTAGAGGGTAAATACTCTTTGAGATACCATTTTTTAGCGGCAAAAAATCCTGTCTTGCCATCTTTGTTAGTTATGCCTGTTCCGTTTTTACCACTACCGTGAATAATATCATCAAATTTCTTTAGTGCGGCCTTATCTGCTTTAAGTGCTTCTCTAATTTGTTCGGCGTTCAATCCATCGGATTTATCTTTCATCTTTGCGGCTCTGGCTTGTGATTTCATCCGTAAATCATAACCCATACTTACATACAGTTTTACTGCCTCTTCATCACCTTTTGCGGGTTTTACTGTGGTATCAACTGTGATAATGTGCTTTCCGCTTTTGTTGTTGATAGTATAATACTTCTTTACCTTTGCTTGCTCCGCCATTCCTAAACGCCCCTTTCATTGGCATAATTTGAGAGTATTATAACCTCATTCCATTAAAAACGCAATGCCCTTTGTATTTCCTTTGCGGCCTCTGCCGCATCTATCTTTACCTCAACACGCTAATTCTGCTGTTGCTGATAAACTTCTTGCTTTACTTCTTGCCGCATTTCCTGCCGCAACTAATCCTAAAATACCTTTAAGTTATAATTCATCTCATCAAGTAATTGTTGCCTAAATTGCTATTGTTCCTATTGCCTTTTCTATTCTAAAAAGTATTCATAACTTGACTTACTCATAATTTTAACCTCCGCCACAAATTGCCCTAAATGGTTTATTTGCTTGCTACATCCTTATTAAGTTGAAAAGAGGATACATAATCATAATATAATTGAATAGCCTTATCAAAAGTTTCCGCCTATGTTATCTCTAAATACTATAACAAAGAGGTTATTAAATAGTTCTGTGGTTTTATGCCGTGCGCTTGCCATTGCCTTAACGCCTCCGCCTCCGCTCCTGTTAAACGATATTTCTAAATAACACTCTCTAAACTAACTCCGTTATTAGCCAATAGCCGCAACAGTTTATCTAAAACAAATGTCTCCGCCTCTGGTTTTCCGCTTACATTAAAATAAATCCATTCCTCACTTACCATTATTATAACCCCCTTTATAATAAATCATTGCCGCGGCCTCTAATACTTCTGGTTTAGTCTCTTTTAGCCAATTCAATATAACATCTGCCTTATCTGGACTAATGCGGTTTTCACCCCTCCGCCACTTATACAAACAAGAGGGCTTTATACCTGTTTTCTCCGCCACCTATTTTATAGTTATTGTTGGCGTGTTCATTGCGGTTAAAAGTATGTTTTCTAAATCTCTAATTGTGGTTAATTCCATAATTACCACCTCCCTACAATAGACAAGTAAGAAGATTAGCCCGCAACTATTACAATTTCTTCCGTTGCTATAAAATTTTTTTCCGCGCGGAGTAAATCAAAAAAAGGGCTTGCGTTTCCGCAAGCCTTTTTTACTTATTTTTCCGTTTTTTCTCTTTAATTAACTTATCAAGATTTACCATATAATTTGTAATTATCAAATAAACATCAATTAAGTTATTATAATCTACTCTGTTGTTCTCATCCATACGACTATGGCAAGGAAATTCTTCTAAATTTATATCATAAATATATTTTTTTAATGCTTCATCAATTACTTCTTTACAATCATCCCAATAATTCATAATAATATTATATAATTCTTCATCATCATTATAGCATTCATAATAAATACCATAATCAGTAAAATGATACATACAATGATACTTTAATTTATCATCAGTAAATGATAAAGTAGGATACCCATACAAACTACAACAACCAATTGTGTCAAGCACATTAAAATAAGGCGATTTAAATACATTTACATCATAATTAGTTTTCATAAAAAATTATACTCCTTTTTCTCTTATGATATTTTAGTTTTGATTATGACGCGTCATTCACTATATACACAATATAATAAATTTAAAAAATAGTCAAATATTTGCCCTTAACCCAAACGCTTGACAACGCAACGCCTTACAACGCAAGGCGCGGAGGGCAAATTATAACAATAAAAAGGCGGAGGATTGTTTTATAATCATCCGCCCTATAAAAACAAGTGTGTAAATTTGCGTTCTAAACGCCTCTGGCGGCGGAGGGTAATACATTCCCCCGCCTTAACCATCCTTCAAGCCCTCTCATTGGCGATTTTTGCCGCCACTTCTGCGGGAATGTCCTTTTCCCCCAATAAATCCGCTAACTCTGCTACTGTGTTTGTGTCTATATCCTCTAATGGCTTTTCTAACTCAATATCTAATATTTGCTGTAAGTCCAACAAATTCATAAAACCGCCCTCCATTTTTTAATTATCACATTTTTTTATTTCTTTTACAAGTGCGTTTAAAGTTTCTTCTTTTTCTTTCTTTAACTGACATTCCCATATAACTATAACTTTCCATCCATTTTCTTTAAGCGTTTTATAATTTCTGTTATCTCTCTCTACATTACCATTTATTTTCTTTTGCCAGAAATCCGCGTTTTGTTTAGGCCAAACAAAATATTTACAATCTTTATGTAAATGCCAGAAACAACCATTAACAAATACAACTGTTTTGTATTTGCTTAATACAATATCTGGTTTTCCCGCCATTGTGCTAACATTTACTCTATATCTAAATCCCTGTTTAAACAGGTATTTTCTAACTAATATTTCTGGTTTAGTATTCTTTCCCTTTATTGCTGACATATTTTTACTGCGTTCTTCTTTGCTCTTTATGTCAGTCATTTTATTTATGCCTCAATTTCTTTTACATAATCAATAAATCTTTTAACCGTCCATATTTTATCTTGATAACTTGTAGGATAAAGAGAGATATATTTTTTAGGCACTACTAATATAACTCTTTCCTGTTCCATCTCTTCTAATTGTGCGGAGGAAATGCCCTGTTGTAATGTTAATAAATATTTATCTCTGTTTCTTAATCTATCTGCCTCATTTATTACTTGCCTCCACCTATCTTTACAAGTTGTTTTTGAGGCAAGGGAAATTAGTTTTTCTACTGGATAGTAAATATTATGGTATGCTTTCCCTGATGGGAAAATAAAATCTGGCTTTTTATTTCCCTCCGTTATTACTTGCTCTTCATACTCAATCTTATTATCATCAAATATAGCCGCTATATGATGCTCTAAACTTTTTCCCGCTCTGCTCTTGCGGCGATTTAAAACTTGATTGGCAAGTTCTATAAAACTTTCCATATCTTTAAATCCTTGATTTATACTATGCCCATAAACAAAAATTTCAAACTGTCTAAATAATCTATATTCTTGGTCTGTGTATGATATGATTTTCTCATCTGGTTTTATTACCGTATATTCTTTATGATTATAAATAGTGTCCTCTATTTCTCTTGCTATCTTTGACATAGTATAACTATCTGGAAATACAGTATTTAAATCTTCTCCTGTGAATTGTTTTATATATTTACTTGCTAAATCATACTCATTATTAGTTTCTGCTATACTACCTCTTTTTTCTATTAAAGCATTTGTTTCAGTTGAACTAATACCAATAGCATCTAAATAATCATTTATTTCATCCTCTGTAAGAAGAAAAAAGCCGCTATAATGTTCTCTGTCCTGTTCTGTAAAGACAAATAAAGCCCCTGTATCTTCTTTGTTTAAAAATGGAAAGCCACGCCCAAATGCTGTTATTCTTAATTCTTTCTTGCTTGTATAATATGTAAATGTGCTTTCTGTTTCAAAATCATCTTGCCATTTTATAATAACTTGCCTTTTTTCAATATGTCCTAATTCGTTTATATCCTTGTCAAAAAGCATAGTAATAGCCTTTTTAGAAATCAGTATGCCCGCTTGATGCCCTCCCGTTTCACCGCTATCATTTGCTGATAGAAACTTACAATAGGCATTGTTGGCTGAACGAGTGCTTTCTATTGCTTTTCCAACTATGCTTGTATAATCCATTGTTAGCCCCCTAATTCGTCTAATTTTTTGACAATTAAGCCCGCTATATTAGTCATTAGCGGAACAACAACAGAATTACCAAATTGCTTATATGCTTGTGTATCACTCACCACAATTTTAAAATCATCTGGAAAGCCCTGTAATCTGGCACATTCCCGCGGCGTTAGCCTCCGCGGGTTCTTTCCTTCTTGCGCTATTAAAATCTCGCTCCCGTCTTTGTAATACCTGGCGGACAGTGTGCGGCTAACCCCATCCAATGGGGCTATACCATAACCAAACCCGTTTCCCGCTTCTTTATGTTTCTGCGCGTATGCCTGTAAGTAATTCCATAGTTTATCAGTTAATGTATATTTACTATCAACATTGCTTTCTAATATGTCTTTTACTGTTGGTTTAGGTTCAACAGGCGTTATATCAAACTTAAAATCTATATCTTTTCCATATCTCTTTCTATCAAATCCAACTATGATAATTCTTTCTCTGTGTTGCGGCACAAATGCTTGCCCGTCTATAACTTGATAGAATACTTGATAGTCTAATTCTTCTAATGCTTCTGTAATAACTCTAAATGTGTTCCCCTTATCGTGGCTTGTAAGGTTCTTTACATTCTCTAACATAAAAGCGTTAGGCCGCTTTGCTTTTAGTATGCGGCACACATCAAAAAACAATGTTCCTTGTGTTTTGTCCTCAAATCCTGTTGCCCTTCCTAAACTGTTTTTCTTTGATACGCCCGCAATAGAAAAAGGCTGACAAGGAAAACCCGCAACTAATATGTTATGCTCTGGAATGGCGGAGGCTTCAACCTTTGTAATATCTCCGTCTGGTTCATCACCAAAGTTTGCCTTATAGGTTTCTGCGCTGTATTTGTTCCATTCACTTGAATAAACACATTCTCCGCCCTGTCTTTCAAATGCTATCCTCATTCCGCCAATTCCTGCGAACAAATCAATAAACTTAAACATTAACGCCCCTCC
>OCVV012845487.1_pt1 | contig 12072 bp, 6 predicted proteins | sample 1539721 | NCBI WGS metagenome assembly OCVV01 (sample SAMN02144230, study PRJEB22623) | gut metagenome | biome: sheep rumen | host: Ovis aries | place: New Zealand | reverse complement strand
TAAGTACAAAGTACAATTTACAAAGTACAAATTCCAATCAGGGATTTTAAGGATTTTAGAGGGATTCTGTAAGTGAAAAGTGATAAGTGAGTCAACGTTTTTTTTCTTTGTCAACAAATGAACACAAATAAGGCACAAATTTAAATAAGTTTTTTGAGATAATTTGTGATAATTTGTTGACTGAAAAATACCATCCGGCTCAATCGCTTCACACTTCACGTTCAACACTAAACTTTAAACACTAAACATAAAATTGTGTTCATTGTCCTTTGTACTTTGTACTTAACAAGGTTCTTCATTTAAATATAATTTTGAAGTCTATGCAGTCTTTTTTCCTTATTGTAGGACGTATGATATAGAAACAAACTTATTAAGTGTTTGAGTAGGTGTCTCCTAAAGAACCTTTTAGCTCGGCGTAGCCAAATAGGCTAAATGTACTAAATTTTAATGTTTTGCCGATTTTGCCAATTTCTTTAGGAGACCCTTTTATCTTCAAACCAATTCTTCAAAGAAACTGTCATGGATTTAAGCGTTTTTCAAAAAAGAATCTTTCCTGGTAAGTGCAATTCCGTAGTCATCATTCATCTGCGCATGAAATGCTTGCTCTCTGCATTGTGCCTTCTATCAGTAGGCAACATATCAGCACAAAGTCGATTGATGGTCAACGAAATTCAAGTGGCAAACCTTGACCAGTACATTGACCACTCCTACAACTATGGTGCATGGATAGAGTTGTTCAACCCCACCGATGAGGACGTGAGTCTTCAACAGATGAAACTCAAGCATATTGATTCCGAAGGCGAAGTCACGACATTCACCTTGAACAGCAATCATGGCATCGTGCCGGCAAGGAATTATGCCTTGCTGTGGTTCGACCACTACATGGGAACTGGGTTCTATGGTCCTAACGCAAACAGACAGGTCGATATGAAACTGGACTCGGAGGGTGGCAGACTGGAGCTGACAAATTCGCAAGGAATCCTACAGGATGCAGTCAGTTATCCACCATCCATCGCCCGTTCCTCCTATTTGCGTGCCACGGACGGAAGTGCCGAATGGGGCTACACGGCTTATCCCTCGCCTGCTGCGTCGAACAATGGTTGCGAGATAGCGACGGAAAGGATGGAAGCACCTCAGGTGAGCGTAAGCGGGAGAGTGTTTAAGGAGCCGTTCCGTTTCTCTGTCACTATTCCCGAAGGTGCAACTCTCCTCTACTCCACCGACGGTTCTGTGCCCATGCCTGGAAAAGGGAAGGTGAGCCGCGATGGAGTGTTCCAAGTTGATACCACCACCATCTTCCGTTTCCTGCTCACTCGTCGGGGATGGCTCCACAGTCCTGTCGTCACTCGCTCGTTCATCCTCGACACACAGGGCTACTACCTGCCCGTCGTAAGTGTTTGTTCCCATCCCGACAATTTCTTTGACGATACCATCGGACTTTATGTTCAGGGTACGAACGGAAGGGTTGCGAACAATTCCAAGAAGCGCGCCAATCAGAACATGGACTGGGAACGCCCCGTGAACATGGAATACATGGTGCCCGATGGCAATGGACGATACACAGAGGTGCTGAACCAGGAAGTGAGATTCACCATCTTCGGAGGATGGACACGATTCAACGCGGGAAATGACTTCTTTGAGTATCGTTCGTCCTTCAAACTCAAGTGCGAGAAAGCATTCGAGGGTATCAAGGCGTATGACTATCCCGTGTTCAGCAGCAAACCCCACATCAAGCTCAAGAGCCTGCTCGTGCGCAATGGCGGGCAGGACCGCAATGTGCGACTGAAAGATGCAGTCATGCACGAACTGGTTCGCACCAGCGGCATCTATCTCGACTGCCAAGCATGGCAACCCGCCCATGTGTTCATCAACGGGCACTACCTAGGCATGCTCAATCTGCGCGAGGAAAGCAACCGACAGTTCGCCTACAGCAACTATGGCATAGACAGCGACGAGATAGACCAGTGGGAGAACGAGTTCATCATCAAGGCAGGCGATGCGCAGCAACTGAACCGTTGGTACAACGCAGCACTCAGGCTGGGCAGAAACCGCAACGAAGAGAGTTGGAAAGAGGTCTGCTCCGTGCTCGACGTGGACGAATACTGCAACTACATGGCAGCCGAATGCTATATGGGAAACCTCGACTGGATGCGCGGAGGACTCAAGAACCTCAAGGGATTCTGCTGCCGAGGCGACGATGGAAGAATCCACTTGGTGTTGCACGATTTGGACGGTGCATTCGGCGACACCGACATGCTGAGCCAAGTCATCAACAAGGGAACGATGAAGCTTTCCACCATCTTCAGGGAAATGCTCCGATACCCACCCTTCCAGAAGCAGTTCGTCGATGCCTATTGCCTGATGGGAGGCAGCGTGTTTGAGCCTCAGCGCAGCAAGCCCATCATCAACAGCATGACAAGCCTCGTGAGCCAAGCACTCCAGCAGGAAGGCACCGACCCCAGCACGAAGATGCAAGAACTGACCCAATCGTTGGTCAGCACCATGCACAGAGCTGCACTACTGCAAACCCTCAAAGCGCAATTCCTGCTGGAGGATGAATACACCCTCAACATCCATTCCAACGTGGAGGAAGCCAAAATCCTGCTGAACGGGCAGGAGATACCGACAGGCAAGTTCAATTGGGCACTATTTCCACCCATCCAACTCACACCCATCCCACCAGCAGGCTATGTCTTCAAGGGATGGAGCAAGGACAAGAGCATCTTCACCACCGACTCCGTCATCCTTGTCAACCAACTCTTGGAGCGAGGAAAGTACGAACTCACCGCCGTGTATGAGCCAGTAGCAGAAACCGACCATCAGCCCAAGGTGAGAATCAACGAAGTGAGTGCAGCCAACGACATCTACGTGAACGAATACGGCAAGAAGAGCGACTGGATAGAACTCTACAACACCACAGACACCGACATCGACTTGGCAGGACTCTACCTGAGCGACCAGCCTCAGAACCCGCAGAAGTACCAGATAGGTGCAGACTCCGAAGCGGTCAGCACCATCATTCCTGCCCACGGCTTCAGAATCGTGTGGTGCGACGAGCAAGTGTCACTGAGTCAGTTGCACACATCGTTCAAATTGGAAAATGCCGACGAAGGCTTCGTGTCCATCACCAGTGCCGACGGAGAATGGTGTGATTCCCTCCGCTATGCCTTCCAAGCCCGCTTCTACACCTACGGACGCTATGCCGACGGAGGCAACGAACTGGCACTGTTCTGTCGTCCCACCATCGGCAACACCAACAGCATCTGCACAAGCACCCAACTCATCCACGACTCCATCAGCACCGACATCAACGACATCCACACAGACGCAATGGCTGAAGACTCAGAAATCGCTTCCGTGGAATACTACAACCTCAATGGCATCCTCGTCCGTTCGCTCCAAGCACATCAAATCTACCTGCAAAAGACCACCTATCGCAACGGAAGAACACGAGTCAGAAAGATGATGATGAAAAATGATATTAAATGAAGATTAAAAAAGCTTGAAATTATTCTCAACCACGAATTACTCGAATTAAACGAATTTTTAAGAATTATATCATCAAATTTCACGAACAAAAATGCTGGCATTTTTTTAATTAGAGAAATTCGATTAAATTAAATTCAAAATTCGTTTAATTCGAGTAATTCGTGGTTTAAAATCGTATCAAGTTATTTTTTAACGATTACTAAATAAGCTTCAGTTCTTTGAGGCGGTGGTATTCTTGTTCAAAGTTGGGAGTGAGGATGTCCTTGCCGATGGCATCATTGATTTCTTCCGTGGTCCAGAAGCGTCCGCCGTCGAGTTCGTCGGAGGGATGGATGTCGTCGTCATAGATGGCTTTGTGAACAAAGACGAGTTCGCGCTCACGGGCTGACTCAAAGACGTATTTCATGAGGAACTGGGTGTCTGTCTCAATTCCTATTTCCTCTTTCACTTCGCGCTTGAGTGCCATCGCGACGTTCTCGCCAAAATCGACGTGACCGCCAACGGCTGTGTCCCACTTGCCCGGTTGTATGTCTTTCCACAGAGGGCGACGCTGCAAATAGAGTTCACCACGACTGTTGAACACATGGAGATGTACCACGGGGTGCAATGGCTTGCTGCCTCCATGACACTCACCACGAGTGGCTGCACCCGTGATATTTCCTTCCTCATCCACGAGAGGAAGCATTTCGTTCTCGTTATCTTTCATTGAAATCCTATCTTTTTCTAAATCGTTTCAAAGATAAAGTTTTTTTGTCAAGGATTAAAAGGATTTGAAAGGTTTTTTCAAGAACTAACAACAAAGAGCCAAGGAATACTTGTCTTATTCTGCCAAAGTGCCGTAATTTTGTATAAATTTGGCAAAACAAACACGTCTTATTTTGCCATCCTACAATAATTTTACATAGATTTGGCAAAATAGCATACTCTTATTTTGCCAAATTGGGCTCATTTTTGTATCTTTGTGGCAACTTTAAAACAAAGTCAATATGCAGAAGATTATTGGAAGAACAAGAGAGATACAGGAACTTAAGGACATTTATGACTCTGGTGTACCTGAGTTTGTAGTCGTCTATGGAAGACGACGTGTTGGTAAAACATTTCTTATCCGAGAATTATTTGCAGAAGACTTATCGTTTTACCATACAGGGCTCTCCCCACAAGAAATTGACAAGACAAACCTAATGACAAGCCAGTTACTCAATTTCTCATCAAGCTTGAGGCATTATGGTATCAACACACAAGGCGCATTGAAGGATTGGATAACCGCTTTCGATTTACTCAAAGACTTCTTAGAAGAAAAGATTAAAGCGAATCCCAATAAGCGACAAGTGGTTTTCATCGACGAATTGCCTTGGATGGATACTCCGAGGTCTATGTTCGTTTCTGCACTGGAGCATTTTTGGAATGGTTGGGGAGCAGGTGTATCACAATTGATGCTCATTGTATGTGGTTCTGCGACAGCATGGATTTCCGATCATTTACTGCACAACAAAGGAGGATTGTACGACAGAAGAACAAGAGAAATAAAACTACATCCTTTCACCTTGCACGAGGCTGAACAGTTCTATGAGGATAAAGGGATTATGCTGAATCGTTACTCACAGATGCAACTGTATATGATGGTGGGAGGCATACCTTATTATATGACATATATGCAGAAGGGGAAAAGTGTTGAACAGATTGCAGATTATCTATTTGCAGACAAAGATGGCAAACTCCGTGACGAGTTGGAGCAACTCTTTGTGTCACTTTTCACCAACCATGAAGACTGCATGAAAATTGTCCGTTTTCTTTGTAAACGCAAAACAGGATATACAAGAAGAGAAATTGCTGATGCTACGAAAATCCCATACGGCGGTGGACTCACTAATACACTAAAGGCACTTGCTGAAAGTGATTTCATCACAAAATACACCTATTATGGCAAACCAGCCAAAGAAGAACGTTATCGGTTAACAGATTTCTTCACACTTTACCAGCTGACCGTCATAGGAAAGAAACAAGACCCTGATAGCAGAAATTGGAACGATAGATTTGGGCAAAAAAACATGAAAACATGGTATGGCTTTGCATTTGAGGCTTTATGTTGGAATCATATTACCCAAATCAAGCGAGCACTCGGCATTCCTTCTGTACACACCGAAGAATTCTCCTGGCGCTTTGAAGGATCAAAAGAAGAAAAGGGTGCTCAGATTGACCTTTTGATTCGGCGTGCTGACAACATAATCAATCTGTGCGAAATGAAGTTTTGTATAGGAGACTTTACCTTTGACAAGAGCGAAGAAGCTGCCCTTTGTAATAAGATTGCAACATACCAAAGAATTACGGGATGCAAGGAAACCATACATCCAACGCTAATTACAACCTATGGATTACAGCAAAACTTGCATAGCAGTATCATTCAAACGACAATCACAGCAGATGATTTATTTGTGTAGCTTCATTTGAGGGCGTGAGTCAGTCGGTAGGCACGTGGCGACATGCCTGTGTGCTTCTTGAACATTCGGGAGAAATAGAGGCTGTCGTCGAATCCTAACTTGTAGCAGATCTGATTGATTTTCAAGTCTGTCGTCAGAAGCAAGTGACAGGCATGCTTGATTTTCTGCTGCTTGAAATAGACGAGTGGACTGACTCCCATCTGCTTGTGGAAAATCTCGTTGAAATGGCTCTGGGAATAGCCCACGTATTGGAGCACGTCCTTGAGCGTGATGCGCCGCTCTATGTTTTCATCCATGAAGTGCTTGGCAGCGATGACGATGGTGTGCTGCTGGGCATCGGGGAGCAGAGGGATGGGGGTTCGTCCTCGACGGAACTGGCAGAGGTAGCGCATGGAGGCGAGATAGTGGTGAAGGAGGGAAGAGACGTAGCGGAGGTCTTCGAGTTCCGTGCCTTGCTGGAGGGTGGAAAGCATCTCCTCGAAGATGTTGTTTCGTTCGCTGATGCGGGAATCGAGGGAGACATTGATGGTCTGAGGCGTTTGTGCTCCTTCTGCATAGACAGCAGCGTGTTCCCCCTTGAAATGCACCCAGTAGATGGTCCAGTGGCTATCGGGATTTGCTCCGTATGCATGAGGGATTCCCACGGGCAGGATGACATATTGGTTGCGCTCGATGTGGTACTTTTGACTATCGACTGTGCACCATCCACTGCCGTCGGTGCAATAAATCAGAACGTACTGGTCGATACCTTCGGGGCGATTGCGATAGTGGTGCTTCGCCATGGGATAGAAGCCAATATCGGTGATGTAGAGATAGTGAATCAGTGGGTCGATGGCTTCCAGGGCAATGGTCTCGGGTGATAGCACTACGGTTCGTTCGCCCGAAAATCCGTCTTTTCTTCTTGGCATGTCGCGTTGGAGTTAAGAATCCTGCCAAAGGTATGGATTTTTGGGCAAACATACGCACAATGTGGTCCATTTTTTGCTTGGAGTATCGTCGTGAATGCAAAAATGTGGGAAAAAGGGTGTGAGCGAGGCGGTGTTTTGTCCATAAAGAAAAGATGGAAAGTCCATGTATTTCGCCATGAAAAAGCAGTAATTTTGCAGCAAATAATCAAATTGCTTCGGCAAAACCGAAGCTTACAAAAAAATGAAAAATAAAGTATGAGGAATTAAAAATCTCAGAAAATAACGATAACTAACAACTATATATATGAAAAGTCAGAGCAAATTATTCATTTATTTCATTTGCATGGTTTCTGCCATGGGTGGCCTACTCTTTGGCTACGACTGGGTGGTGATTGGCGGTGCAAAACCGTTTTATGAATTGTATTTCGGCATTGACAACAACCCTGTGATGCAGGGGGTGGCGATGACAACAGCCTTGGTGGGTTGTTTGGTGGGAGCGATGGTGGCAGGTGGTGCTGCTGACAGGTTTGGTCGCAAGACACTGCTCATGTTGTCAGCAGTGCTGTTCACGGTGTCAGCCATCGCAACAGGTTTGTTCAATGATTTCACGCTGTTCAACATCGCCCGCTTCGTGGGTGGCATCGGCATCGGTATTGCTTCTGCCTTGGCACCCATGTATATTGCCGAGGTGAGTCCTGCTGAGATTCGCGGACGGATGGTGTCGCTGAACCAGATGACGATTGTGCTGGGCATTCTGGGTGCGCAGATAGTGAACATGCTTTTGGCACGCGACACCACGGATGCCGAGAACCAGGCATGGAATTTGCAATGGGGTTGGCGCTGGATGTTCTGGGCTGAGACTCTACCCGCTGCCTTGTTCCTCATCATGAGTTTCTTCATTCCTGAGTCGCCTGTATATCTGAAACTGAAGAAGGCTGAGGCAGAGCCTCAGCATACGGAAAGAAAAGAGGCTGGTCTGCGTGAACTGATGCAGGCTAAATACGGGAAGGTGCTGTTGTTGGGATTGGTGATTGCCGTGTTCCAGCAGTGGTGCGGAACGAATGTGATTTTCAACTACGCACAGGAAATCTTCGTTGGTGCTGGTTACAATGTTGATGGCATGTTTATCAATATCGTGATTACGGGCATCGCCAATGTAGTATTTACCTTTGTGGCACTGTACACGATTGAGAAGTGGGGACGTCGCACCCTGATGCTGATTGGTGCTGGCGGATTGGGCATCATCTACTTCATCCTTGGCACTTGTTATTATCTGCATGTGACAGGTTTCATGATGGTGGTGCTGGTGGTGGCAGCCATTTCGTGCTACGCCATGACGCTGGGTCCTGTGACATGGACCTTGCTGGCAGAGATTTTTCCACATCGAGTACGTGGCATCGCGATGGCAACTTGCACCTTTGCCTTGTGGGTGGGATGCTGCACGCTCACCTTCTCTTTCCCTCCAATGAACGCAGCCCTCGGCAGCAGTGGTTCGTTCTGGATTTACTCTGCCATTTGCATTTGCGCGTTTGTGTTCCTGTTCAGAAACTGTCCCGAAACGAAGGGAAAGACGCTGGAGGAACTGGAGAAGGAATTGGTAAATGAAGAATGAAAAATAAAAATGAAGAATAATTCAAATATAACTATGGTAAAAGCTTGGAGAGAAGATATTGTCATCCCTACGTATGAATGTGGGGCATACGAAAAGAATCCTATTTTCTTGGAAAAGAGAGTGTATCAGGGTTCGAGTGGTGTGGTCTATCCTTACCCTGTCATTGAGTCGATTGCCGACGAGAAAACCGAACACACCTACCATGCTGTTTGGTTGGAAAATGAATATATCAAGGTGATGATTCTGCCAGAGCTGGGTGGACGAGTGCAAATGGCATACGACAAAATCAAACAGCGTCATTTCGTTTATTACAACCATGTCATCAAGCCTGCCTTGGTGGGACTGGCTGGACCTTGGATCAGCGGCGGCATCGAATTCAACTGGCCTCAGCACCATCGTCCGAGCACTTTCATGGAGGTGGATTGCACGATTGAGGAGAAAGAAGATGGCAGTGTGACGGTATGGGTGAACGAAATGGAGCGCATGTTCCACCAGAAGGGCATGGCAGGCTTCACGCTTCGCCCTGGCTGTGCCTATTTGGAAATCAACGTGAAATTCTACAACCGCACAGAATTGCCTCAGACCTTCTTGTGGTGGGCAAATCCAGCCGTACACGTGAACGACGACTACCAAAGCGTGTTTCCGCCCGACATCAATGCCGTGTTCGACCATGGTAAGCGTGCCGTCAGCACCTTCCCCATCGCAACGGGAACCTACTACAAGATGGACTACTCGGCAGGCGTGGACATTTCGAACTACAAGAACATCAAGGTGCCAACGAGCTACATGGGAGTCAACTCGAAATACGACTTCGAAGGCGGTTATGAGAACGACACGAAGGGCGGAATGCTCCATGTGGCAAACCACCACGTGAGTCCTGGTAAGAAACAATGGACTTGGGGAAATGGTGACTTCGGACAGGCATGGGACCGCAATCTCACCGATGAGGACGGACCATATATCGAACTGATGGCTGGAGTCTATACCGAGAACCAGCCCGACTTTTCGTGGATTCAGCCTTACGAGGAAAAGGAATTCACGCAGTATTTCATGCCATATCGAGAACTGGGTATCGTGAAACAGGCATCGAAGGACATCATCATGAATGTGGATGAAGCCGAGCAAGGCATCCGCCTCCGATTGATGACAACATCGAAGCAAGACGTGAAACTCGTGGTTAAGAAAGATGATGGAACAGTGTTCTTTGAAAAGACCGTACAACTTACTCCCGCCGAAATCATCGACCAAATCATTGAGACGGGCGATGCCGCTTTTAATGAAATCACCGTAAGTGCCAACCGACTCATCTGGCACGCCGAGAGCGACGAAGTGAAACCCGTTCCTGATGCAGCAGAGGCAGCGCTGAGTCCAGAAGAAACGAAGACCAACGAGCAGCTCTATCTGACGGGCTTGCACTTGGAGCAATATCGCCATGCCACTTGGAGCCCTCTCGACTACTACGAGGAAGCCCTGCGACGTGACCCTAACGACGTGCGTTGCAACAACGCCTTGGGACTTTGGTACATCCGTCGTGGACGATTCGCCAAGGCAGAACCTTATCTTCGCCGTGCCGTGAAGATACTGATGAAGCGCAATCCCAATCCATACGAAGGGGAGCCACTCTACAATCTGGCACTCGCTCTCAAATATCAAGGAAAAATAGACGAAGCCTATGACTGGTTCTACAAGGCTACCTGGAACGGAGCATGGCAGGACGCAGCCTATTTTGCTTGCGCACAGATTTCCGTGATGCAGAACCACATGGAGGATGCACTCTACGAACTCGACCGTGCCCTTATCCGCAACTGGCATCACCACAAAGCTCGCGCACTGAAAGCTGTAGTGCTGAAGGAACTGGGACGCGAGGCAGAAGCCACTGCACTCATTGAGGAATCCCTCCAACTCGACCATTTCAACTATGGTTGCCTTTTCGAGAAGGGCGACACTGAGACGATTCGCATGCTGATGCATGGCAATCCACTCAACTATCATGAATTGGCTCTCGACTATGCTCAGGCAGGACTATGGGAGAAATGCATCACCGTACTTCAATTCTCGGAAGAAGTGGATGCAGTCAATCCGATGACATTCTATTATGAGGGATGGACGAAAGAATGGTTAATGAAGAATGAAGAATGTAGAATGAAGAATGAAGAACAAAGGACAAATGCCTCGCTTCACGCTTCACACTCCACACTTCACGCTTCACACTCTACGTTCCACGCAGGGGAAGGTCTTTTCGAAAAGGCAGAGCAAACATCAAGCTATTGCTGTTTTCCAAATCGCTTAGAGGATATTTTGGCACTGCGTTGTGCTAACAAGGTGAATCCAAGTGGTGCTAAAGCGTACTATTATTTAGGTTGCCTCTACTACGACAAGCGTCAGTATGATGTGGCGGTGGAAGCATGGGAGGAATCTGCACGGCTCGACGAAACATTCCCAACCGTTTGGCGCAATCTCGCTCTTGCAGCTTTCAACAAGGAACATCAAGCGGAAAAGGCTTTGAAATACATGGAGCGTGCCTTCCAACTCGACACCACCGATGCTCGCATCCTCATGGAACTCGACCAACTCTACAAACGACTTCAGCATCCTCATGCCGACCGTCTGGCTCGCTTGCAACAATATCCACAGCTCATTCAGCAGCGTGATGACCTCATCCTGGAGGAAATAACTTTGCTCAACCAGTTAGGACGCTACGAAGAGGCAAAGACCAAACTCGATGCACACCATTTCCATCCTTGGGAAGGAGGCGAAGGCAAAGTGTCGTTGCAGTATCAGACCGCACGAGTGGAAATGGCAAAAGAATGGTTAATGAAGAATGAAGAGGAGGAAATGAAAAATGAAGAATATAGAATGAAGAATGATAATTACACATCCAATGAGAAGAGTAAAACACATTCTTCATTCGGAGCGAAGCGACCATTCTTCATTCTTCATTCTAAGAACGCATTATCCCTCCTTGAAGAATGCCTCGTTTATCCTCATCATCTCGGTGAAGGCAAACTCTATGGCGCACAGGAAAACGACTTCTATTATCTGATGGGCCTCGCTTACGAGCAGATGGGCGACATGGAGCAGGCACGGGAATGCTGGTTGAAAGCCACGGAAGGACCTACAGAGCCAGCCGCGGCCATGTACTACAACGATGCCAAACCCGACAAGATTTTCTATGCCGGACTTGCCTATCGGAAACTCGCCGACTCCACAAGCAACGAGGAAGAGAAAACGCTCTTCAACGGCAAGGCAAACGGCACCTTCTATCGCCTCATCACCTACGGAGAGAAACATCTTTTCGACACCGTGAAAATGGACTACTTCGCCGTTTCCCTACCCGACCTGCTCATTTGGGAAGGCGACTTGCAGCAGAACAACACCATCCACTGCAAATACATGATGGCATTGGGCTACTACGGCATCGGCAACGAAACGAAGGCGTTACGCTATCTCCGCGAGGCTGAAGCACTCAACCTGAACCATCAAGGCATTCAGGCTTTCCGCACACTGATTCAACAATAACGTATTTATTCAAAGGTTTTAACTTGTATTATTCACAGTCGCAATAACATGCATTACTTTTCTGCATGGTTGGCATAGCTCGCCATGTTCTGTATGCCAGAGCTCT
>OCVV012826513.1_pt1 | contig 12072 bp, 7 predicted proteins | sample 1539721 | NCBI WGS metagenome assembly OCVV01 (sample SAMN02144230, study PRJEB22623) | gut metagenome | biome: sheep rumen | host: Ovis aries | place: New Zealand | reverse complement strand
CCGTAGAAAGCACCGTTGCTGGTGGAGAAGAGTCCCGTCATCAGGGTTCCGAGTATTCCGCAGACGCCATGCACCGACGAAGCACCAACGGGGTCGTCGATATGCAGGACATGGTCGATAAACTCAATGGCAAATACCAGCACCACGCCGCACACCAGTCCGATGATGATAGCGCCCAGGGGGTCAACGAGGTCGCACCCTGCCGTGATGCCCACCAGACCAGCCAGCACACCGTTGAGGGTCAGCGAGAGCGACGGCTTGCCGTATTTCAGCCAAGTGACAAACATCGTTGCCGTACCGCCTGCCGCAGCCGCCAGATTGGTGGTCAGGAACACATGGGAGATGGCTATGCGGTTTACTTCGCCGCTGGCTGCCAGCTGGCTGCCCGGATTGAAACCGAACCACCCCATCCAGAGAATAAAAACACCCAGGGCAGCCAAGGTAAGCGAATGACCGGGGATGGCTCGGCTCTTGCGGTCTGCATCATATTTCCCGATGCGCGGTCCTAATGCTAAAGCGCCTACCAAGGCCAGCACACCACCTACGCTATGGACGATGGCCGAACCCGCGAAATCGTGGAACACATCGCCGAAGGTCGTCATCATGAAGCTGTCGGCAGCACTGTTGCAAAGCCAGCCGCCTCCCCACGTCCAGTGACCCTCGACGGGATAGATAAAGAGCGAGATGAAAGCACTGTAAATGACGTACATCGAAAACTTCGTGCGCTCAGCCATGGCACCGCTGACGATGGTGGCAGAGGTGGCACAGAACACGGTCTCGAAAATCAGGAAGCCCTCCGTGGGAAGGTCGCCCTTGTAGAAGGAGAGATCGCCCCAGTTGGGCGCTCCGATGAATCCTGCTCCGTCGGAGCCGAACATGAATCCAAAACCCAAGAAGAAGAACAGCAGCGAGCCGACCATGAAATCGACAAAGTTCTTCATCAGTATGTTCGCCGTGTTCTTACTGCGCGTAAAACCAGCCTCGCAGAGGGCAAAACCCGGCTGCATCCAGAATACCAACATGGCAGCCAATAACATCCATACAGTATCGAGTGAAAGTCCTATAGTTTCCATAATCCTTTGTGTTTAAGTTGTGTTTGTGTTGTTGTCCTATTTCTTATCTCTCAGTACGGTGTCGCCGTGTTCGCCCGTGCGGATGGACCAGGTGTCAATCACATCGCTGACGAAGATGCGTCCGTCGCCAATCTCACCCGTATGGGCTACTCTCAATATAACCTGAACAGTGGGCTCCAGGATGACGTCACGGCAGACGATGGTCAATGCCACACGCTCTATCACGTCCGTACTGTACTGGACACCACGGTAAATTCGCTCCTGACGGCTCTGACCGATGCCATGCACATCATGATACTCGAACCAGTCGATGTCAGAACTCAACAATGCCCGTTTGACATCTTCAAATTTGGTCTTACGGATAATTGCCTCAATCTTTTTCATAAACCAACAGCTTTAAATTAATAAATTAATAAATAATGTGTACGTACGTTACACTTGTGGATTTCCTTATGCAAAAGTAAGCATTTATGCTAATAATCTTACTTTTTCGTATCGTTTTTACACAAAAAATCGCCCCCAACTATCAAATAGAAAGATTATCCCCCTTCGCAAGTTACGTTTTAGAAGCAAAATTAACCGATTTTGTATCAAATCGAAAGTATTTTTTGAAATTAAACATAAAAAAGTCAGTAAATTAATTGTTTTTCTTTCATTTTGTATTATCTTTGCACCGAAAAAGAAGCAAAAGCAAGACTAAACAAGGATCGTATGACAAAATGTAAACTTCAAAACGAAAAAAGAGGACTTTATCAAAACCAATATGAGCATGACGCTTGCGGTGTGGGGATGATTGTCAACATACACGGCAACAAGAGTCACGAACTGGTTGACCAGGCTCTGCGAGTGCTGGAGAACATGCGCCATCGCGGTGCAGAGGTGGGAAAGGACGGCGACGGCGCAGGCATCATGGTCCAGATTCCGCACGAGTTCATCCTGCTGCAGGGCATTCCCGTACCGGAGAAGGGCAAGTATGGCACTGGTCTGGTATTCCTGCCAAAGGAAGAGAATGCGCAGCGCGAGATTCTCAGTATCATCATTGAGGAGACTGAGCGTGAGGGGCTGCAACTGATGCACCTCCGCAACGTGCCCACCAACCCTGACTGTTTAGGCGACTCGGCGCTAACCACGGAGCCTGCCATCAAGCAGATTTTCATAACTGGCGTGAGCGACGACAAAGTGAGCACCTTCCAGCGAACTTTATATATCATACGCAAGAAGATAGAGCGTCGCATCAGCCACCCGGACTTCTATATCTGTTCACTGAGCAACACAAACATTATATACAAGGGCATGCTGTCGTCCATGCAGGTTCGTCAGTATTATCCCGATCTTACAAATCCCTATTTCACAAGCGGACTGGCGCTGGTGCACTCGCGATTCAGCACAAACACATTCCCCACGTGGTCACTGGCCCAGCCTTTCCGCTTGTTAGCCCACAACGGCGAGATCAACACCATCCGCGGCAACCGCGGATGGATGCAGGCCAGAGAGAGCGTACTGAGCAGTGAGGCATTAGGCGATGTCAAAGACATTTCGCCGATTGTTCAAACGGGCATGTCCGACTCAGCAAGTCTCGACAATGTCCTGGAGTTCTTCGTCATGTCAGGACTGTCTCTGCCACATGCCATGAGTGTGCTGGTTCCCGAGAGCTTTAACGACAAGAATCCGATATCCGAAGACTTGAAGGCTTTCTACGAATACCATTCCATCCTGATGGAGCCGTGGGACGGTCCTGCAGCCTTACTGTTCAGCGACGGCCGGTTCGCCGGAGGAATGCTGGACCGCAACGGACTGCGCCCGGCCCGTTACACCATCACCAAGAACGACACCATGGTCGTGGCCAGCGAGGTGGGCGTGATGGATTTCGACCCAACGGAGATTGCCGAGAAGGGACGTCTGCAACCAGGAAAAATATTGCTGATAGACACCCAGGAGGGCAAGATTTACTACGACGGAGAAATCAAACAGCAACTGGCGCATGAACATCCCTATCGCCAATGGCTGAACACTAATCGCATCCAGTTGGAAAAACTGAAATCCGGCCGGCATATAGATAACGCCGTCGGCAACCTGCTGCAGAAGGAAATCATGTTTGGCTACGGAGAAGAGGATGTTACCAACACCATTGTCCCAATGGCAGTCAACGGACAAGAGCCTACCGCCTCGATGGGCAACGACACCCCTCTTGCCGTCCTGTCGAGTCAACCGCAGGTTTTCTTCAACTATTTCCGTCAGCAGTTTGCACAGGTAACCAACCCTGCCATCGACTCCATCCGCGAGGAACTGGTGATGTCGCTGACTGAATACATCGGACGTGTAGGTTCGGGCATTCTGACCCCCGACGAGACCAACTGCAAGATGGTGCGCCTGCCCCACCCTATCTTGAACAACACCCAACTCGACTTGCTCTGCAATATCCGATACAAGGGATTCAACACCATCAAGTTGCCAATACTCTTCGACGGCAAGAAAGGTGCCGACGGACTGCACGACGCACTGGAAGCGCTCTGTCATCAGGCAGAGAAATCGGTCGATGAAGGTTACAACTACATCATCCTTACGGACAGAGATGTTGACCGACAGCATGTTGCCATTCCCTCGCTCCTTGCCGTCTCAGCCGTCCATCACTATCTGATCAGTGTAGGCAAGCGCGTGCAGACGGCACTGATAGTGGAGAGTGGCGAGATTCGCGAGACCATGCATGCAGCCCTTCTGTTGGGCTATGGTGCATCTGCACTTTGCCCGTATATGGCTTTTGCCGTCCTCGACGACCTGGTGAAGCGTCATAAGATACAAGAAGACTATATCACTGCCGAGAGCAACTATATTAAAGCAGTGAAGAAAGGACTCTTTAAGATTATGGCAAAGATGGGCATTTCCACCATCCGCAGCTATCGAGGTGCCAAGATTTTCGAGAGTATCGGACTGAGTGAGAGTCTGCTAAAGGCCTATTTCGGAACAGAGATCAGTACGATTGGCGGCATAGGCTTGGAGAAAATAGCCAGTGATGCCATCGCTTTCCACCAAAAGGCATACGGGGCCATCGCTGCTTTCCTTCCCAATCTCGGACAGTTCCACTGGCGCAAGGACGGCATCAAGCACGCCTGGAATCCTGAGACGATTGCCACCCTGCAGCTCGCCACCCGCACAGGCGATTACGAGAAATTCAAGGAGTACACACGTCTGGTCGATCAGAAAGAGTCGCCCATCTTTATCCGTGACTTCTTCAGTTGGAAGAAATCACCAATCAGCATCGATGAGGTAGAGCCGGTAGAGGAGATAGTCAAGCTCTTTGTAGCCGGTGCCATGTCGTTTGGTGCACTCTCGAAAGAGGCACACGAAGCCATCTGCTTGGCAATGAACAAACTGGGAGGCCGCTCGAATACGGGCGAAGGCGGTGAAGACGCAGAGCGTTTCCACACTACCGTTGACGGCATCAGTCTGAGCAGTAAGACGAAACAGGTGGCCAGCGGACGCTTCGGTGTGACAACGGAATATCTGGTAAATGCCGAAGAGATACAAATCAAAGTGGCACAGGGCGCTAAGCCCGGTGAGGGCGGACAGCTGCCAGGATTCAAGGTGAACGAAGTCATCGCCAAGACGCGTCATAGCATACCTGGCATCAGTCTCATCAGTCCTCCTCCCCACCACGACATCTATAGTATTGAAGACCTGGCTCAATTGATATTCGACCTGAAGAACGTGAACCCTACGGCGGCCATCTCTGTTAAATTGGTAGCTGAGAGCGGCGTGGGCACCATCGCCGCAGGTGTGGCAAAGGCCAAGGCCGACCTCATCATCATCTCAGGCGCTGAGGGCGGTACAGGAGCCAGTCCTGCCTCCAGTATGCGCTTTGCAGGTATCTCGCCTGAAATCGGATTGAGCGAGACGCAACAGACGCTGGTCAAGAACGGACTCCGTTCGCAGGTGAGACTACAGGTTGACGGGCAGCTCAAGACCGGACGTGACATCATTCTCATGGCACTGTTGGGAGCCGAGGAGTATGGCTTTGGAACTGCCGCACTGATTGTCCTGGGCTGTGTAATGATGCGAAAATGCAACCTTAACACTTGTCCAATGGGCGTGGCGACACAGAACCCTGCGCTCCGCAAGCATTTCATCGGGCGCTATGAATACCTGGTTCACTTCTTCACATTCCTTGCACAGGAGGTTCGTGAATATTTGGCAGAAATGGGATTCAAGCATCTGAACGACATCGTGGGACATACAGAACTGATAGAGACCAAGCCGTCGATTCTGGATTTCGAGCGTCTTCTGAATAAAGAGGAAGGAATGCTCCATTTCACAGGAGATATTCATCAGCCAAGTGTGCCACTCGGTATGCAAGAAACGATTATCGACGAACAGATGATTGCCGCAGCAGGGAAAGCCATCGAACACCAGGAAGAGGTAAATCTGGATTACACCATCAAAAACACCGACCGCGCTGTGGGCACGATGCTGTCGGGCGTCATCGCCAAGAAATACGGAGAACAAGGACTGCCGGAAGGAACTGTCAATGTCAAGTTCAAAGGTTCTGCAGGCCAATCGTTCGGTGCTTTCCTGACACATGGTATCTCCTTCAAACTGGAGGGTGAGACTAACGATTATTTCGCCAAGGGACTCAGTGGCGGACGAATCGCCATCCTGCCACCATCGCGAACCAATTTCGCTGCCGAAGAGAATATCATAGCCGGCAACACCGGACTTTATGGTGCTACCGCAGGTGAGATATACATCAACGGTAAAGTCGGCGAGCGCTTCGGCGTGCGTAACTCAGGAGCCATAGCCGTTCTGGAGGGTGCTGGCGACCACTGCTGCGAATACATGACTGGCGGACGTGTCGTTGTGCTGGGCGAGACAGGCCGCAACTTTGCCGCAGGTATGTCGGGCGGTGTCGCTTACGTATGGGATAAGCACCACAACTTCGACTATTTCTGCAACATGGATATGGTGGAGATTAACCTCGTGGAGGACAGCGTCAACCGGAAAGAACTGCACGAGTTGATTCGCCAGCACTACCTCTATACCGGCTCGAAACTGGCACGCACAATGTTAGACGAATGGAACCGTTACGTGGAGGACTTCATTCAAGTGGTTCCTATTGAGTACAAACGAGTGCTGCAAGAAGAGCAGATGAACAAACTGAAACAGAAAATCGCAGACATGCAAAGAGAGTATTGATTATGGGAAATCCGAAAGCTTTTTTAGACATACACCGCCAGGAGGCAGGTTATCGTCCTATTCACGATAGAATCCACGACTTTGGAGAAGTGGAACAGACGCTCAACACGCGTGAGCGCAAATTACAGGCAAGTCGCTGTATGGACTGCGGTGTGCCCTTCTGCCACTGGGCATGCCCTTTAGGTAATAAGCCACCTGAGTGGAACGACGCATTGTATCAGGGAGACTGGGAACTGGCCTATCAGTTGCTGAACGCCACCAATCCCTTCCCCGAGTTTACAGGCCGCATCTGTCCTGCCCTCTGCGAGAAGGCTTGTGTGCTGAACCTCATCGAGCACGAGCCCACCACCAACCGCGAGGATGAATGCGCCATTACAGAGGCTGCTTTCCGTGAGGGTTACATCACGCTGCACCACCCTGAACGTAACGGCAAGAATGTGGCTGTCATTGGCAGTGGGCCTGCCGGACTTGCTGCTGCTAACGACCTTAATCTGATGGGGTATCAAGTGACCGTCTATGAGAAGAATGAGGCTGCCGGCGGACTCCTGCGCTATGGTATTCCTAACTTTAAACTCAACAAGGCGATTATCGACCGCCGCCTGCACCTGTTGGAGGAGGAGGGCATCGAGTTTAGGTTTAACTCAGCATTTTCTGATTACACTGATTACTCCGATTACGATGCCATCGTCATAGCCACAGGCACTCCCACAGCCCGCGACCTGAAAGTGCCTGGCAGGGAGCTGAAAGGTGTACACTTTGCCCTCGAACTGCTGGCCCAGCAGAACCGCGTGTTAGCTGGCATGGAATTCTCGAAAGACGAGCGAATCACTGCCAAGGGCAAGGATGTCTTGGTTATCGGTGGTGGCGACACGGGCTCCGACTGTATCGGTACGGCACATCGACAGGGCTGCAAGAGCGTGACGCAGATTGAGATTATGCCCAAGCCTGTTGAGGGACCTGTCGATCCCAATAATCCCTGGCCGAACTTCCCACGAACCTTAAAGACCACCAGCAGCCATGAGGAGGGATGTGTGCGGCGCTGGAACATCAATACACTTGAATTCCTTGGCAAGGACGGTCGGCTGACCGGTGTGAAGGTGCAGGAAAAAGGACGGGAGCCAGAGATCATCAAAGCAGAGCTTGTGCTCCTTGCTATGGGATTTCTCCGCCCTGAACATCCGCAATATCCTGACAACGTGTTCGTGTGTGGTGACGCCGCAAATGGAGCCTCCCTCGTAGTCCGCGCCATGGCAAGTGGTAAGAACATTGCACAGCGTGTTCATGAGTTCCTAACGAAATAACGAAAGAATCATGAAGATTAAATTCACCAAAATGCAGGGAGCCGGTAACGACTATATCTATGTCAACACCATGCAATATCCCATACAGAACCCTTCGAAGGCTGCCATCCGCTGGAGCGACCGCCATAATGGGATTGGTTCTGACGGACTAGTGCTGATAGGAGCATCGCCCGTCCCAGAAGCCGACTTCTCCATGCGCATCTTCAATGCCGACGGTTCTGAAGCAATGATGTGTGGCAATGCATCGCGTTGCATTGGCAAATACCTCTACGAAAGAGGATTGACCACAAAAACCAAAATCCAACTACTGACGTTGTCGGGCATCAAGATACTCACCCTGCATGTTGCGGACGGAACGGTTCAGAGCGTTACCGTTGACATGCTGGAGCCCACCTTAGAAGACGAACGGCTGTTTATCCCAACGCGTGGACTCAATGAGGGGACTTTCGTCTCAATGGGAAACCCGCACTACGTCATCTTCACAGACGATGTTGATTTGGTGGAGACAACTGGACGGGCCTTAGAACATCACCCTGCATTCCCTCAGCGCTGCAATATCGAGTTCGCCCAAGTCATGGATGATGGCAGCATCCGCACCCGTGTATGGGAACGTGGAAGCGGTGTCACTCAGGCATGCGGCACTGGAGCCTGTGCTACGGCTGTTGCCGCTGTTATCACCGGGCGCACCAGCCGCCAGTCAAACATCGTCATGGATGGTGGCACGCTGCAGATAGAATGGCGCGAAAGCGACAATCATGTCTATATGACGGGGCCTGCCGAATTCGTCTTCGACGGCGAAATAACTGAATAACGTAATAAAGCAATAATTTATGGCATTAGTAAACGAACATTTCCTCAAGCTGCCCAACAACTATCTGTTTGCAGACATCGCCAAGAAAGTGAATGCTTTCAAGGCAATGAATCCTAAGAAGGAGGTTATTTCGCTGGGTATCGGTGACGTGACACAACCCTTATGTCCTGCCGTCGTTGAAGCGCTGCATCGGGCTACCGACGAGATGGCTACGCAGACAGGGTTTCGGGGATACGGACCGGAACAGGGTTACGATTTCCTGCGCGAAGCCATTCTGAAGAACGACTTCCTGCCGCGTGGCATCCATCTTGACATCAACGAAGTCTTCATCAACGACGGAGCCAAGAGTGACACGGGCAACATTCAGGAACTGGTACGCTGGGATAATTCCATCGCGGTAGGCGATCCTATCTATCCTGTGTATATCGACTCGAATGTCATGATAGGGCGAGCCGGTGTGGTAGAGGACGGCCGATGGTCGAATGTCATCTATATGCCTTGTACGGCAGAGAACAACTTCGTTCCCCAGATACCCGACCGGCGTGTCGATATCATCTATCTCTGCTATCCCAACAACCCCACAGGAACTGTTATCAGTAAGGAGGAACTTCGCAAATGGGTGAACTACGCGCTGAAAAATGATGCACTGATTTTCTACGATGCTGCCTACGAAGCCTATATACAAGACGAATCCATCCCCCATTCCATCTACGAGATTCGCGGAGCCCGCAAATGTGCCATCGAGTTCCATAGCTACTCGAAGACAGCAGGTTTCACCGGTGTGCGCTGCGGCTATACCATCGTACCGAAGGACGTCACCGCTTCAACGCTTACGGGCGAGCGCATCGCCCTCAATCCGCTGTGGAACCGCCGCCAGTGCACCAAGTTCAACGGCACCAGCTACCTCAGTCAGCGTGCTGCAGAAGCCATTTACACTGCCGAAGGTAAAAAACAAGTAAAACAGACGATTGATTACTATATGCATAATGCTCACTATATGAAACGAAGCCTCCTTGATTTAGGACTTCGTGTATATGGCGGAGAACACGCTCCCTATCTGTGGGTGAAGACGCCCGACGGCATGACCAGCTGGCGTTTCTTCGAACAGATGCTTTATGATGCCCAGGTTGTCTGCACACCGGGAGTTGGTTTCGGTCCCAGTGGCGAAGGCTACATACGTCTCACCGCCTTCGGTCAACACGAGTCAACGGAAAGGGCTTTAGAAAGAATCAAAAAATGGCTCTGAACAGCCAACAACGTATAACAAGCACAAAATAAACACAGTTTTTTCAAGATGACAAACTTAAGATTTCAAGTTGTCGAAGAGGCTTTCAAGAAGAAGCCACTCGACGTGCAAGCTCCAAGTGAACGACCTTATGAGTATTTCGGCAAGAAGGTCTTCAACCGCGAGAAAATGTACAAGTACTTGCCGAAACAGGTTTACGAACAGATGATTGATGTCATCGACAATGGTGCCCGCCTTGACCGTGCTATGGCAGATGCCGTTGCTGCGGGTATGATGCAGTGGGCCAAAGAAAATGGTGTCACCCATTATACCCACTGGTTCCAGCCCCTTACTGAAGGCACTGCCGAGAAACATGACTCATTCATTGAGCACGATGGCAAAGGCGGTATGATTGAAGAGTTCAGTGGCAAGCTGCTGGCCCAGCAGGAGCCTGATGCTTCTTCGTTCCCTTCTGGCGGTATCCGTGCCACCTTTGAAGCCCGCGGCTATTCTGCATGGGACCCCACATCGCCCGTCTTCATCATCGACGATACGCTTTGTATCCCTACCATCTTTATCTCTTATACCGGCGAAGCCTTGGACTACAAAGCACCACTGCTGCGAGCCCTTCATGCCGTGAATGTAGCAGCCACGGAAGTGTGTCATTACTTCGATCCTAAAGTCAAAAAGGTCAATAGCAATCTGGGATGGGAACAGGAATATTTCCTGGTTGACGAAGGGCTCTACTCCGCACGCCCAGACCTCATGTTAACCGGCCGCACCTTGATGGGACACGATTCTGCCAAAAACCAGCAGATGGACGACCACTATTTCGGTTCTATCCCTGAACGGGTAGCTGCTTTCATGCGTGATTTGGAGATACAGGCTTTGGAACTGGGTATTCCTTGCAAGACACGCCATAATGAGGTAGCACCTAACCAGTTTGAGGTAGCGCCCATATTCGAAGAGACGAATCTGGCTGTTGACCATAATATGCTGCTTATGTCGCTCATGAAACGTGTCGCCCGTAAACATGGTTTCCGCGCACTGCTACATGAAAAGCCTTTTGCCGGCATCAACGGCTCAGGTAAGCACAACAACTGGAGCCTTTCTACTGATACCGGTGTACTGTTGCACGCCCCCGGCAAGACGGCTGAGCAGAATCTTTGCTTCGCCACCTTTATTGTTGAAACACTGATGGGTGTCTATCGCCATAACGGATTGCTGAAAGCCAGCATCATGTCGGCTACCAATGCGCATCGTTTAGGAGCCAACGAGGCACCCCCTGCCATCATCTCATCATTCCTTGGCAAGCAAGTTACCGAACTGCTCGACCACATCGAGAAGGCTGACGTAGATGACATCCTCGCCATGGCAGGCAAGCAGGGCATGAAGATGGATATTCCTGAAATCCCCGAACTCTTTATCGACAATACCGACCGTAACCGTACGTCACCTTTCGCCTTCACAGGCAACCGCTTCGAGTTCCGTGCCGTCGGCAGCGAGGCCAACTGTGCTTCCGCTATGATAGCCCTGAACAGTGCTGTTGCGGAAGCCTTGGTAGATTTCAAAAAGCGTGTCGATCAGAAAATTTCGGAATACTCAGAGTACTCCGAGTATTCGGAAGGCACTGGCCATACCGCCAAGTTCCATGCCATCATCGACGTTCTCCGAGAGGATATCAAGACTTGCAAGCCTATCCGTTTCGACGGCAATGGATATTCTGACGAGTGGGTTGAAGAGGCTACGAAACGCGGTCTTGATGTCGAGAAGTCTTGTCCGGTTATTTTCGAACGCTATCTGGATGCTGAAAGTATTAAGATGTTCGAGAGTCTGGGCGTGATGACACAGAAAGAATTGGAGGCACGCAATGAAGTGAAATGGGAGACCTACACCAAAAAGATTCAGATTGAAGCGCGTGTATTGGGCGACCTTTCAATGAACCACATTATCCCTGTAGCCACCCGCTATCAAAGTCAGTTGCTGACCAATGTGGAAAATATGGCAGAAGTATTCGCCGCTGACAAGGCCGAAAAGCTGTCTGCCCGAAACCTCAAGCTCATTGAGGAGATTGCAGAACGCACCAGTGCAATTGAGAAAGGGGTCGAAGAATTAGTCGATGCTCGTAAGGTAGCCAACAAGATTGAGGATGAACACCAGAAGGCCATTGCCTATCATGATACCGTTGCTCCTAAGATGGAGACCATCCGCTATCAGATAGACAAATTGGAACTCATTGTGGATGATGCCTGCTGGCCATTACCCAAATATCGCGAACTACTGTTTATCCGATAAATTGGTTAATTACTCAGACAACTACTTCTTTTTTTGGTTGTTTGAAGTTTGCGAAGAGCCTGGCGCTGTGAAGCGTCAGGCTCTGATTTTGTGCCGCGAGCGGGACTCGAACCCGCACAGCCATTACTGGCCAAGGGATTTTAAGTCCCTCGTGTCTACCATTCCACCATCGCGGCAGTA
>OCVV011353543.1_pt1 | contig 12075 bp, 9 predicted proteins | sample 1539721 | NCBI WGS metagenome assembly OCVV01 (sample SAMN02144230, study PRJEB22623) | gut metagenome | biome: sheep rumen | host: Ovis aries | place: New Zealand | reverse complement strand
CTCCCAGCCATTCCGCGATGCCGCCGCACACGCCGCAGATCTTTTTGTCGGCAGCGCTCTTGTGGATGCGGCCGTGGGTCTCTCCCTTGTTGTTGCTCACGAAATACTGGAAAATAAAGTACCCGATGGCCAGTCCGGCCGCCACAGACATAAGTCCTGTCATTGCTGTCCCTCCTTCAGCTTCAGTTCTTCCGGTCATTTCCCTGACCGTGAGTAAAGAATACCACCGAAACGGTCCGGAATACAGATCCGGTTCGGAGAATTAGGGTCGGTTATTTCTCCGGGCAAAAAGGCCTCCCGCCGGCTTATTTCCGGAAAACGATCCAGTTATCCCTCATCCGAACCTTTCCTGGATTTACTGCTCCTCCCCGGGGCACTCCGTCCACCCGTCGATGACCCGGACCGCTTCCTCCCAGGTATCCACCCGGATCATTCCGTTGGCCCGGGCGTCATAGCTCCGGTTGTGGGGCGCTGTGAACAGGATTTTCCTGTAGTCCCCGCCCTCGAGATTGTGAATCCCGTCATCGATCAGCACATCTCCCCGGATCAGCTGCTTCCTTCCGGCAATAATCACGTGGTCCCAGCGGATAAACGGAAAATAGCGGAAAAGAAGGCCGTTCATCTTTTCCTCCACATGCTCCGGCTCCGTCGCCGTAACGATATAGACCTCGTGTCCCTGGTCCATGAAGTGCCGCAGGGCCTCCGCGGCACCGGGCATCGGCTCCACGGATTCCCAGAATCCCTTTTCATACGTCACGCCGTAGATCTCGCTCCTGCTGATTCCGGTATACGGCTCCGCCACGTTCCATCCGGTGATGTCGTCCAGCGTGACTTCCCTGCCGAATTTTTCGTTGGCCCGCTTGACCCAGGCCTTCAGCAGCTGTTCAACCGTATCGTCCATATCCACCAGAATCGTCATGCAGCTTTCCCCCGCCGGTTTACATGGGAAAGCCGAAGCCGTCCCACACGTTCTTTCCGCTGTACTTCATGGCCGTCCGTTCGCCCCGGAGCACCTTCAGCACCGGGAAGGCCATGGCTTCCTGTTCCATCTCACCCGGGTACACATGAATCGGCGCGATCCATCCGCACCGCTCCCGGATTCCCGCGGTGATATCGTCAAACCGCATCAGCCCGCCGGTGAGCAGGATTGCGTCCACCTTTCCGCCCAGCACGGCGCTCATCGCCCCGATGCTCTTGCAGATCTGGTAAATCATGGTGTTCCACACCAGCGCCGCCTTCGGGTCCCCCTGGTCCACCAGGGCATGCACCGTATCGGAATTGGAGGTTCCGAACAGGCTCACAAAGCCGCCGGACCTGGAGCACATGCGCCGGATATCCGCCAGCACATCCTCCGCGGAAGCGGCCCCGTCCCGGGTGCGCTCCTCAATATAGTCCAGCAGCGCCAGCACCGGCACGCTGCCGATCCGGGTGGGGGCAAAAGGCCCGTCCCCGTCCGCGCCCATGGTGCCGTCAATCATGCGCCCGTGATCATGGGCGCTGACCGTGACCCCGCCGTCAATGTGGGCCACGATAAAGCAGCAGTCCCCGACGCTTTTGCCCATGCTTTCCGCATGCGCCTCCGCCACCGCCTTCGGGTTCAGCACGTGGGAGTGGGGATGGCGGTACAGGCCGCGGATGCCGGTAAGCCGCGCAAGGTCGCAGTATTCATCCACATTGGTGGGATTCAGGGTATAGGCAGGCCGGTGATACGTCAGGGCAAACTTCCAGGCCAGCATAACGCCCAGCTTCGCCGCGTGCTCGCTTCCGCCCACGGCCGCCTCCGTATCGTCGTACAGCTTCTGGTCGATGATCGTTACGCCGCTGGGCTGCGTGCAGGCGCTTCCCCCGCGGCCGACAAACACATCGATGGACGCCGGGTCCACTCCTTCCTCCTCCAGCATTTCCAGGATCACCTGATAGCGGAAGGGCACCTGCCCGTTCACATGGGGATACTGCAGCAGCAGCGGCGCGTCATGAAACCTGCTTTTTTCGAACAGCTCCTCCTCGTTCACAAAGAGGCTGATCTTTGTGGAGGTGGAGCCTGGATTGATAATCAGCAGCCTGTATTCCTTTTCCGTCATTGGGGATCCCTCTCCTTCACCGCGGCGGTACGCCGAAACCCGTGGGGATTCCGCGTCCTGAAGAACTGAAGTCACTTATCGATTCGGTATTCTACCACGAAAAGGACAGGGATGTAAACCAAAGGGACGGATTTTCACCCGTCCGCTTTCCGGGAGGCGTAATCCTCCTCTATTTCCGCTTTCCAGCCCGATGCAACCGGCCTGCACGCCCGCATGTCCCCGACGGTCCTGCTGACGATTTCGTAATTCAGGGCCACGCCCCTCCGGTCATTGTGGTACCGCACGGCCCGGTCCCGTTCGATCCCGAAGTGCTTCGCCGTTTCCACCGCGTCGATGTTCGCCCCGAGGAAAAGGAACTCCCAGCCGTATTTGCTTTTCTGCCGTTCCACCATCTTCCGGACCTCGTCGCTGCTGTAGCGGCGGCTTGCGTTTTCCATTCCGTCGGTGGTGATGATAAAGATCGTGTGCTCCGGCCGGTCCTCCTCCCGGGCGTACTTATGCACATTGCCGATGTGGTGGATGGCCTGCCCGATGGCGTCGATCAGCGCCGTGCATCCGCCCACGAAGTACTGCCGGTCCGTCATCGGCTCCACCTTCCGGATATCCGCCCGGTCATGGATAACCGTGCTCTCGTCCGAAAACAGCACCGTGGACACCAGCGCCTCCCCGGGTTCCTTTTTCTGCCGCTCAATCATGCTGTTGAAGCCGCCGATGGTGTCCGCCTCCAGGCCGCTCATGGACCCGCTCCTGTCCAGGATAAAAACCATTTCCGTCAGGTTCTTCTTCATGTTCCAACGCCTCCTGTTCCTTTGTTCAGGAGGCTCTTCCCTCCTGACAGTCACAGGATAGCGCATCAGGGGCTCCCGCAGGTCGCCTGCTATGCGACAACGCTGTTGTTGCCCAGCAGCGGCAGGTCCAGCTCATAGAGCACCTCGTTGATCTCCAGGACGCTGTAAATCCGGTTCCTGATGCAGTATTCCATCACAACGTCCAGCTTGCTGCTGCGGCTCAGGGCGAACCCCGCTTTCTTCAGGAGCTCCTTCGCCTCCGGCAGCGTCATCTCCAGCGCCATTACAAAGGCGAACACCGTCGGCTTGCTGGGCTTGTAATCCGGATCGGAACGGATTTTGCTGAACAGCCTCCTGTCCACGTTCGCCTTCTTGTAGCACTGGCTGTCCGTCATTCCCCTTTCATCGATCTTCCGGAGCAGCGCCTTGGAAAAGCCCTCGTCCGTCTGGCGGATCAGCGCCTCCCAGTCCGGCATTGCGGCGTTTCCCGCCGTCGGTGCGGGCATGGCGTCCCGCGGGGCGGCCTGCAGGGCGGCAAAGTCCATTTCCTCCTCCCGGCGCTTCCGCCGGATCCGGGACTCCAGGACCAGGGCGCTTTTCTCATCCTCCTGCCAGAGGGAAGCCCGGGCCTGCTCCAGGTTTGTCCTTATATGGGTTTCAGCGTAATGGTCGTCAATGTATTCCCGCACATCCCGGAACAGCTTCTTCCCGGTGAAAAACGCCTGGCGGCCGAACACCACCAGCCACACCGTCATCTCGTGATGCAGAAGGAACCGGCTGACGGCTTCCACGGCCACCTCCATGGCCTCTTCCTTCGGGTAGCCGTAGGCGCCGGCGGAGATCAGCGGGAAGGCAACGGATTCCAGCCCCTTTTCCGCCGCCAGCTTCAGGGAATTCTCATAGCAGGAGTACAGCAGCTCCCGCTCGTGATGGTTTCCCCCGTGCCAGACCGGCCCCACCGTATGAATGACATACTTTGCCGGAAGCCGGTACCCTTTGGTGATCTTTGCCTGCCCCGTTTCGCAGCCGTTGAGCCCCCTGCATTCCTCCAGCAGCTCCGGGCCGGCCGCGCTGTGAATGGCCCCGTCCACGCCGCCTCCGCCCAGGAGCGTCGGGTTTGCCGCGTTGACGATGGCGTCCGCCTTCATCTTCGTGATATCGTTCCGTACAATTTCGAAAGGCATGCTCTTCCTCCCCCGGATTCCGTGCTCTTTTTCTTTTTCTCCCGTTGATACGCCCCTATTGTATCCGGAATCCGGACTTTTTTCAAACCGGCCCCCCAGGCGGCGCGGAACGATTGACGCCCCCTGTTTCCGGCAGGTATAATGTTCCCCGGTTTTTTAAGAAACTCCTGAAATGATGCGCGAGGTATCCCATGAACAAAAACTACCGGAAAACGCTGACCGCCTGCTATCTCGGGTTCATCACCCAGGCCATCGCCGCCAATTTCTGCCCGCTGCTGTTCCTCCGTTTCCATACGGATTACGGGATCTCCCTGGGCCGGATTGCCCTGATCCCGACGGTTTTCTTCCTGACGCAGCTGGTGGTGGATGTTTTGTGCGCCCGTTTCGCGGACTCCCTGGGCTACCGGCGCGGCGTGGTCCTTTCGGAGGTGGCCAGCGGCCTCGGCCTTGCGGGGCTTGCCGTCCTTCCGGGCCTGTTTGCGGATCCCTTTATCGGGATCCTGATCTGCGTCCTGGTCTATGCCGTCGGCAGCGGGCTGATTGAAGTCCTGGTGAGCCCCATCGTGGAAGCCTGCCCCTTTGAGAACAAGAGCTCCGTCATGAGCCTGCTGCATTCCTTCTACTGCTGGGGCTCCGTCGGGGTGATCCTGGTTTCCTCCGTCTTCTTCGCGGTCTTCGGCATTGAAAACTGGAAGATCCTCGCCTGCCTCTGGGCGCTGATTCCCCTTTACAATATCTTCAATTTCCTGACCTGTCCCATTGAACACCTGACAGAGGCCGGAGAGGGCATGTCCATCCGCGAGCTTTTCAGGACGCCGCTGTTCTGGCTCTGCGCCCTGCTGATGGTCTGCGCCGGCGCCTCGGAGCTTTCCATGGCCCAGTGGGCTTCCGCCTACGCAGAGGCGGCCCTCGGGCTTTCAAAGGTCCTGGGAGACCTGGCCGGCCCCTGCCTCTTCGCCGTGGCCATGGGCATCAGCCGGGTGATCTACGGAAAATCCGGCGAAAAAATGAACCTGATCCGGTTCATGACCGGATCAGGAATTCTCTGCCTGTGCTGTTACCTGCTGGCCGCCCTCTCCTCCGCTCCCGCGGCGGGGCTGGCAGGCTGCATCCTCTGCGGTTTCTCCGTGGGAATCATGTGGCCGGGAACCATCAGCATCACGTCTCCCCGGCTGCCCCGCGGCGGCACGGCGCTCTTCGCCCTGCTGGCCATGTCCGGGGACCTGGGCGGCGCCTTCGGCCCCAGCCTGGTCGGCCTGGTTACCCAGCAGGCCGGCAACCGCCTGCATATCGGCATGCTGGCAGGCAGCGTCTTCCCGCTGGTCCTGGTTCTCGCCCTGGCGCTGCTGCGCCGGCACCGCCGGTCCTGAACGGGATCCGGGGCCTCAGCGGAGTTCCACCGCTGCCTCCCCGTCCCGCAGGGTAACCAGGACGCCGGTCCGGCTGTCCTGGGTCTGGTAGGTTTCCACATTCATCTGCTCAAGCAGCTCCATGACCCGGGGGTCAGGCGTGGTTTCCTTCTCCTCGGTGCTGGTGGAAATCACGGCGATCTTCGGCTGCACCGTCCGCAGGAACTCCTCACTGGTCGCGTCGCCATCCCCGTGGTTGGGCACCTTCAGCACATCCGCCCGGGGAATGACGCCCGCGCGCAGCAGGGAGGCTTCCTCCGGGAACTCCATATCTCCCCCCAGCAGGATGCTTCCGCCTGCCGCTTCCGCCAGCAGGACCAGGGAATTGTTGTCCTCCTTGTCCGTCGCAGGGGAAATGGGGCCCAGGACGGTTATTTTTCCTTCCCCCAGGGGCAGGGTTTGCCCCGCCTCCAGGATTTCCGTTTCCCGTCCCTGCTTTTCCGCCGCCTTGATGGCCGGATTTTCCTTGTCCTTTTCCTCCTGCAGGAAATAGGCGGGAACATAGATATGGTCCAGGGTGACATCCGACTTCAGCAGCTTTTTCAGCCCTCCCACATGGTCCGAATCCATATGGGTGATGATCACCGCGTCCAGGTGGGTAATGCCTTCCTCCTTCAGGGCCGATTCCGTAACATCCATGGTACTGCCCCGTCCGGTATCAATCAGGTATATATTCTCCCCGGAGCGGAGAATCATGCTGTCCGCCTTGCCCACATTCAGGACATACAGGGACATCTCCTCTCCCGCGCCGGCGGCCGCCGCCGGTGCCAGCAGGCTGCTGAGGATGAAAACCAGTAAAAGAATCAGTCGCATAAAGCACCTCCGGATCATTTCCTGAATGGATTCCTGTCATGTAAACGAGTCTCCTGCCCGTTTTCTTCCCCAGGAGCACCGGCCGTCTCAGCAGGTGCAGCCGCAGACCGGACCGGCCTGCGGCTGCGCCTCGCACAGGTTATTTCATTTTCATTTTGCGGGGGAATAGAACTCCGTACGGGAGGGAATTTCCTGGATCATCACGGAGCTCTGGTCGAAGGCTTCAACCAGCTCGTCCGCGGCGGCGTGTACCTTGTCCGCGGTGGTGTCGTTCAGGTAAATCACCAGCGTATATTCCTGGTACAGGTTTTCCCCGTCCTTCCAGCCGCCTTTGGCTTCCTGGAGGGTGTAGCCCCCGAAGTGACGGACCAGGATTTCCCTGGCCTTTTCCATGGCTTCCTCCTCCGTGAACACCGGCTTGTTGGTATCCTTGCCGTTGGTTCCCAGGTACATCACATACTGGACTCCCGCGTTTTCCGCTTCCTGTTCGGCCGCGGCCGCCGGCGGATTCACCGGGTTCGCGAACTCCTCAAGCCAGCGGAAGGTTCCGGTCTTCTTCACATCGTCGCCGTAAATGGTCCGGAAATCGTCCTTCATGGAAATCACGTGGAAGCCGTCCTCTTCCCACTGCTTCCGGAGCTTCTGCACCTTTTCCGTGTTGCCGTAATCCCGCTCCTCGTCATCTGCAATCAGCATGAACGCGGCGCTCTTATACTTGTTGCCGAAAATCGTGTAGTTGTGCATGCTCACATCGCCGCTGCTGTTGCCGAAGGAAAGCACCGGCTGCTTGCCGATTTCCCGCACGATGGCCGTCACCTTGTTCATCTTCAGGTTCTTGATGATCAGCCGGTCCGTCCGGACGATGGTGTCCTCTTTTGTATACACGTACTTCAGGCCGTCGGCGCCTTCCTGGTGCGTGGCTTCCAGCTCCACGTCCATGCCGATGATCTGCTCATAGGGAACGTCCAGCACGCCTTCCACAAAGGTGCGGCAGATGAACCGGTCGGATCCGCTGATGACATATACCAGGAAGTCGTTCTCCTGCAGGTACTCCACCACCTCAATCATGGGCAGGTAGAAGGAGTTCGCGTAGGTCATTCCCTCAAAGCCGTCCACATCCCGAACCAGCTGGTTGGTCACAAAGTCGGAAAACTGGGTCAGGGTCATCCCCGCGTAGGCTTTCGCCGCATGGGTGGCATGCAAAAGGTCCATTCCCTCCGGAAAGGATTTGTCCAGGGCATGATCCCGGAGGATGGCGCCGAACTCCAGCATCTCCTCATCCGGCGTATAGGAGGGATCGGCAAAGATCCTTCTCGCCAGCAGGTAGTATTCCAGGTAGGTGGGATACAGCTCGCCGCAGAGGGTTCCGTCCATATCGAACACAGCGATCCGGTCCGCCGGGGGAATATAGTCCGGAGAGCTTTCATCCGTCACCGTTTCCACATATTCAATCAACGCCTTCAGCGCGGGCGCCTCGCTGTTCCATTCAGCGAATGCTTCCTCCCCTTCCTCCGCCGCAGCGGGAAGGACGCAAACCATGCAGAGCGCCAGAACCAGCGTCATCAGGGCTGCCATTGTCTTTTTCATTGCCGTTTTCTCCTTTCGGATCCCGGGGCCTTCCCCGTTCTCCTTTTATACTGCTTTCATGGTACCATTTTACCGATCTTTCGGATTTTTACAACCACTTTTTGCGTTCCGTCCTGTTTTCCGGATTCCCGGGAAAGCAAAAACCGGAGGGTTTCCCCTCCGGTTCAGGTTCATGGTTCTCAGTCCACGGGATCCGGATCCGGCTCCGACTCTTCCTCCGACTGCACATCCGGGAAGGCGGAGAAGAGCGGTTCCTCGCTGCTGCCGCGCATGTGCCGGTTGATATAGTTCTTTGTGATCTTTGCCACCTCTCCGGAGAGGGCGATCACGCCGATCAGGTTCGGGATCATCATCAGGCCGTTGAAGGTATCCGCCAGGTCCCAGGCCAGGTTTTCACCCATGACCGCTCCGCCGAATACCAGCAGCACGAAAATCACCCGGTAGGGAATGGTCCGCTTCTCCCCCAGCAGGTACTCGCAGGCTTTGGTGCCGTAGTGGCTCCAGCCCAGCACCGTGGAGAAGGCGAAGAGCATAATGGAAACGGCGATGAAGGCGGAGCCGATTCCGCCGAACTGCCGGTCAAATACGAGGGACACCAGGTTTGCCTTGGTAACGGCCAGCGCCGTTCCCGCGCTGTTCGTAACGGTTTCGCTCACCAGGGCCCCGGTGTTCAGGTCAAAGAAGCCGGAGGACAGCACCGCGAAGGCCGTCAGGGTGCAGACCACGATGGTGTCCGCGAACACCTCGAAAATTCCCCACATGCCCTGCTTCACCGGTTCATGGACATTGGAGTTGGAATGGACCATTACGGAGGAGCCGAGGCCGGCCTCGTTGGAGAAGACGCCCCGCTTCATACCCATTTCGATGGCCAGCTTGATGCCGTATCCCACCACGCCGCCGGTGGCTGCCTCCAGTCCGAAGGCTCCCCGGAAAATGGCGGTGAACACCGCGCCCACATGGGAAATGTTGATGAAGAAAATCGCGATGGTCCCGATCATATAGAAGACCACCATAAAGGGAACGATCTTCTCCGTAACGGAGGCAATGCGCTTGAGGCCGCCTACCACAACCAGCCCCACCAGCACCGTGATTACAAGGCCGGTGACCCAGGTGGGAATGCCGAAGACGGACTCCATGTTTCCGGAAATCGAGCTGACCTGCGTCATGTTGCCGATCCCGAAGGAAGCAATCAGGCAGAACACGGCGAACAGCGCCGCCAGCACCTTGCCCAGGGTTTTGCAGCCCTTCCGGGCGCCCAGGCCGTCCCGCAGGTAATACATGGCGCCGCCGGACCATTCACCCTTCGAATTCTTCCTCCGGTAGTAGATGCCCAGCACGTTCTCGGAATAATTGGTCATCATGCCCAGGAAGGCCATGACCCACATCCAGAACACGGCGCCGGGGCCGCCCACCAGGATGGCTCCGGCCACGCCCACGATGTTTCCAGTTCCAACCGTGGCCGCCAGCGCGGTGCACAGGCTCTGGAACTGGGAAATGCTCCGGTCCTTCGTGTGGCTGGTTACGTGCTTGTCATGGAAAACGGCACCGATGGTCTTCTTCATCCAGTGGCCGAAATGCGTGACCTGGAAAACCTTCGTCAGCACCGTCATCAGCACGCCGACAAAGGTCAGCAGCACCAGGGCGGGAACGCCCCACACCACGCCGTTGACCGCGTTATTCACCTCTGCGACCGTGTCAAGAAAGCCGCCCTCTGCGCCTGCTGCGGCAGTGAGGAAAACACTTCCCGCCGCCGTTCCCGCAAATACGGTTCCCTTCAGTTTCATACCGGTCCCGCCTTTCTTTTTCAAAGCCTAAAAAACGTCCCCGAGCAAACGCCCGGAGACGCCCTTGTCTCTGGAAAGTATACAACCGGCGGGTTTTCATGTCTATTCTTCCGCGTCGCTGAACAACGAAAAAACAATTCCGTTCCTGTTCCTCAGGCGCTGGCGATCTGGCGGCTTACCAGTTCGGCAAAGGCGCCCTTGCGCGCCATGAGCTCATCGTAGCTGCCTTCCTCGATGATGGCTCCCTTGTCCATCACCAGGATCCGGTCGCAGTGCCGGATGGTGCTCAGCCGGTGGGCAATGACGATCCGGGTGCATTTCAGCTTGTCCAGCGCGTCGGACACCTTCTTCTGGGTCTTGTTGTCCAGCGCGGAGGTAGCTTCGTCAAAAATCAGGATCCGCGGTTTGGGCGCGATGGCCCGGGCAATCAGCAGCCGCTGCTTCTGGCCGCCGGAAATACCGCCCTGTCCCTCGGAAATCACCGTCTGCATTCCCATGGGCATCTCCCGGATATCCTCCGCGATCCCGGCGATTTCCGCGGCCTCCCAGGCCTCATTCACCGTCAGGTGCGGCGCGGAAATCGTGATATTGGAGTAAATATCCCCCTGGAAAAGCTGCCCGTTCTGGATCACCACGCCGATATGCTTGCGCAGCGACCTGGGATCCAGGCTGCCCAGCTCCCTCCGGTCGTAGAAGATGGCTCCCCTTTCCGGCTTCTCGAAGCCCAGCAGCAGGCGGACCAGCGTACTCTTCCCGCAGCCGGTGCGCCCGACGATGGCGACGTACTCCCCGGCCTTGATATCCAGGGAAAGGTCCTGCAGGACATAAGGGGTGTTCTCCTCATAGCGGAAGGTGATATGGCTCATTTCAATATGGCCCGACACCTGGTCCACCGGGGATTTCTCCTCGGCCACCTCCGGCTCCGCCTGCAGGATGGGCTCCGCCATCTCCAGCACGGGCTTGATGGCTGCCATGGAAATGGCGATCCCGCTCAGGGCGGAGAAGGCGCCCATCACCCGGCCGTAGGCCGCGTTGAAGGCGATGTACTCGCTGGGGGCCACATGGGTCTCCACGGCGAGGTAATACAGCAGCACCGTGCCGCCCAGGGAAACCGCCGTGGCAAGCGCTGTCTTCAGTTTAAGGAACATGGGGGGATTGTACTCAAGCCGGGCGCTGCGGGCAAACAGCCGGCCCCACCGGGCAAAGACCCGCTTCTCGCTGCCGGAAAGCCGGATCTTCTGCACGCCGTTCATCAGCGCGTAGCTCATGCCCATTTCCTGCGCGTCCAGCTTCATTTTCTTCCGGCTGACCCCGATCTGGACAAGGGAAGCCGCCATGGAGATGACCACCGTCGCAAGGATCAGGAGCACCGAAGGCACCACCAGGGCCGGAGCGTAGCGGAAAATCTGCGTGATATACACCAGGGACAGCAGGCTGGAAAGCCCGGTTCCCATAATATTGTTGAGCATCATGGTGCAGAGGGAGGAGACGCTGTTCGCCCGGCTGGAAAGGTCACCGGAGGAATACTTCCGGAAGAAGCTCACCGGCAGGGAAAGAATGCGCATCATCACCGAGGCCTGCACCGCCTGGGAGGTTTTGGTGTTGATCCGTCCCATCAGCAGCTGGTTCACCAGGTTGATCAGCTGGGCGGAGAAGGCGCTGCTGAGCAGGAAGGCGCCCAGTCCGGCCATCAGGTTCAGGTTCCGGCTCTTCAGTACGGTTCCCGTCACCAGGTTGTACACCCGGGGTTCAATGAAGCCTACCAGCTGCATGGCCAGCGTTGCCAGCACAATGAGGATCACGTCCCCGGTGCTGATGCTGTTTTTCATATAGATCAGCAGGTCCCGGATCCGCAGCTTCTTCATGGGCAGAGGCTGGTAGAAACAGATGGCTTCCCGGGCAAAAAGCTTTTCCCTCTTCCGGGTCACCGGAGTCTTTTTCCCCGTGGCCGGATCCCGGTACCAGTATCCGAAGACCTTTCCCGGCAGGAGGGCCACCGTGGCCCCGGTTTCCCGCATGCAGCCCAGCATGGGCCCGTAGGCGTCGCTGTGCCAGTTGTCCTCCAGGTTCACTTCCCGGGTCATCAGCCCCGTGGGCCGCAGCACATACTCCAGCTGCTCCCGGGGATCCCGGATGTCCTCCGGAATTTCAATCGTCTTGTGGTGATAATACTGAAGCACCTGGTCGATGGCTTCCCTGGAATTGGCCAGGTCGTCCTCCAGCCGTTCCGTGTTCCATTTGTCCATGACCACCGAGGCCATGCGGAAAAAGGAGTCCTCCAGGATCACCCGGTCGCTTTCCGACCGTTTCCGTATCTGTTCACTGAACCAGCCCAACGCGGAGTACCTCCTTCCGGGATTGATGAAAATTCCTGATGAAACGGCTGCCGTTTATTCCGAGGTTACCAGTTCCGTATAGGCCCCGCCCCT
>OCVV011260793.1_pt1 | contig 12078 bp, 22 predicted proteins | sample 1539721 | NCBI WGS metagenome assembly OCVV01 (sample SAMN02144230, study PRJEB22623) | gut metagenome | biome: sheep rumen | host: Ovis aries | place: New Zealand | reverse complement strand
GAGTTACCTTGGGTATAAACTGGTGCAGACTAATCCTATAATTCCACTTCCTAATGCTTACTATTTCAAATTTAGATTTAATGCTGGGTCAGTAGTCGGTACTCTTTGCTTAAATGTGTCACAGCCTAATACCTCAATTTCACCGCATGACGGAGAGTATCTGCCCTACATGACAGATTCCCTCACCCTCCCCGCCTCCGTCACCCTCAGAGGCATCCTCAAGGTGCAGAACAACAACCTTGTGGTCGATGGGGATGAGTATGACCTTGAGACAGGAGAGATTGAGAGAATGTATGATATTGCCAATCTAGGTGATTTAACTGACTGGGCGATAGTAGGACAGAGCGGAACTATGCGAATATGGGGTTCATCTCAACTTGCGATTAAACCACCAGTTTCTGAAAACGTTGTCCCATATCTGCTTGTCTCGTCCAAACTCACAGTTGCACCAAATAGTGATGTCTACGGTTTTAATACAGATGAGGATTACATTTCACTTAATGACATTGGAAAGATACGAATTAGGTATGATGATTCGGATGTCAACGCATTGATAGCACATCTGTCAGGGGTCTATATCCAGTATGAGAAAGCCTCTCCATCTGCTGACACACCACCCATTGACCCTGTTCTCGACCCATTCCTCAAGGTTGAGGGTGGCGGCACTGTGGATACCGAGCAGACAAACGACCCGAAGATTGCATCTGCCATGACCTTAGAGTACATGGCTTCATAAGGAGGACGACATGACATTACTTGAAAAAAACGCAAAGGCAAATCCCACAAAATGGTATCCGAAACTGGTCAGTGATTTCATCCATAAGAAGTACACCGCTGATGCGGAGACGGCACTGATAAACAACTATCTCGCCGACCCCTCTGAATACACAGAGAAATATGCGGAATACCAAGCATATCGTGCAGAGTGCAAGGCGAGAGCCAAGGAAATCTGCGGAATCGGATGATAAATGTTTGTGCGGCAATGAATACCGAATAATCCATTTTACCGCATGGATTTATGGTGTTTATTGCCGTACAATCGGGGTAGAGAGGTGAAAAATGCCTGTATGGTTGACTATAGTGATAAGCATAATCTCTTGCATCGGAACTGGCGGTATCCTTGCTTTTGTCCAGTTCTTGATTCAGAGGCATGATAAGAAGAGCGGCTTACTGAAAGAGATAAGGGATGAGCAGAAACAGTTGCGTGAGGACTTGAATAAGGTTCAAGCGGAGAACCGAAGGGAGCAACACAAATCAGAGAAAGACGCTCTGAGGACGCAGTTGCTTCTGATGATGAAGGGATATCCACAGGAGCATCAAGAGATACTGTCGCTTGCCAAGAGGTATTTCCGTGGATGCAAGGGAAACTGGTACTGTTCATCTCTCTTTGAGAAATATCTGACCGATGAGGGCATACCATTGCCTCACTGGTTTGATGGAAGCGAGAAAACCGATGATGAAATCGGAAAGGAGTGATTATGGAATTATTCGGAAGTCTTAATCTGACATGGGTTGACGGACTCATTGTGGGCGGCATTGTCCTGTTCGTAGAACTCGTAATCAAAATGCTCATTTGCAAGAGCGACCCCAAGTATAAGGTGATATACACTTACACGCCGATTGTACTGGCGGCAGTCGTTTATCTCGTTATTGCACTGATACAGAAGACTCCTTGGCTTACTGGACTTGGCAGAGGAGTTCTTATCGGTCTTGGTACGATGGGTTCTTATGATGCTATTTTCCTTATACTCAAGAAGGTGTGGCAACTCATCAAGACCAAGGGCATTGCTTCTATCAAGGAAATCGGAGACGAGATAGCAAAAACTGTGGAGAAGAAGTGATGTTGCCTTGGATTCTCACGGCTCTTTGCATAGCGGCGGTCGGTATTCTGACCGCCCTACTTGCAAGGGCGAAACAGAAAGCGGCTAAAGCGGAACTGGAAGACACCAAGCAGACCTTGGAGAAGCAGAAGGCGGTTGTCCGAGAGCATGAGACTTACGCAGACAAGGCATCTGAAATCCAGCAAGAAGCCAAGCGGAAAGAGGAAGTCTTGGCTACTGTGGTAAAGGAGGCACAGACAAGTGAAGAGCCTGTCAAGAAGAGCATTTCTGTCGGCAATGATATTGTTGCTGGCTTTAACAGTTCTGAGCAGTTGTAAGACCTCTGCGACACCGCAGAAGACAATTGAGATTCCTACGCTCCGCATCGATGTCGAGCGTCCAGTGTTGGAGCAGATTCCCGAACTGGATGTGTCCGAAATGACGGACGGACAGATTGAGGCAATCACCGCAGTCCTTGCCGTCTACAACAGGAATTTGGGTAAACTGGTCATTTACGCACAGTCATTGGAGTCAGCGTATAAAGTCAGACTGGAATACCTCAACAATGTCCTTACAATCATAACAAGTTCAAACTGAGGAGAAATCCTCTTGGCGGTCGGGTCAGTTGCTCCGTGGTCTGACCGCCTTTTTATATCCAGCAAACACCAAGCAAACAACTCTATTTTATGATTTCTCATACGGATAATTTGTGGTCGAAAAAGTGGGTATTGACATATCGTAACCATTGTGCTATACTATAATTGCCCGAAAGGGAAGAAAAGCAAACCATTTAAGGGGGAAAGTATGGCAGAGAAGTACATCGCCATTCAGAACGAGGTAATCAAGAAGTACAGGATTGACCTCTGTGACGGAACGAAGTGCAAGGATGATTGGTCTCGCACTCACGCACACATCAAGCAGAGAAGAGTCTGCAAATGGATTCAGAAGAACAGTATCGAATCGCTCTTCACTTTGCTTCACGAAATCGGACACATCGAGCATAACCAAGGATGGATTCTAGGCAGACCTATGCGTAGAGCCGAAGAGGAATACTATGCGACCAAATGGGCGTTGGGAGTCTTGAGGGAGTATGGTCTGACCCTTCCCGAAAAGAGACTGCAAGACTATCGGGATTATGTGCAGATGGAGATAGACAGGGGTGTCCGCAGAGGCGGCACATCGTACAGAATCAATCCAGCAGACTTGAGGTGAGATATGACACTGGCAGAATGTAAGACACTTGAGAAAGGAACTACAGTTCACTTCAAGGACAATTACGGATGGTGGAGAGAGGGAAAGTTCCTCCGCATGGTGGAAGTGACCAAGATGGGAACAATGACTGCGGAAGACCTTTTCAGCAAGAAAGAGAACTGGGTCAAAAAGATAGCCAACGGCAGAAAGACCCAAGAGGCGGTGGTCGAATACTTGGATGATAAAGGTAGGACTCAATGGATATACTTGAGTCCGAGGCGGTTGTCGCTGGTCTGATGAGTCGGGCATGGGGTAAAACCCATGCCTTTTAACTTCTTGAAAATTTTTTATGCGAAATTGAAAAAAGTTGTTGACAACAAATAATCACCTATGCTAATCTGTCAGTGTCAGAAATGACAGAGGAGAAAAGCAAATGGGTAGATGGTATGGTTCAGTAATCAACCGCATCGAGGAGAATGTGGACAGGGTTTCCGAGATAAAGGTCGGCACACCCATGACCGAGTATCTTTGGAGTGACAGGCACGCCTATGAGGTTGTAGAGGTCACAGACCAAAAGCACGTGAAGGTCAGAGAATATGATGTTAGGCATACCGAGGGAAGTCTTCCGATGTCTAACTGTTGGGATTATATCAGCAATCCCGAAAAGCCTGTTCTTGCAATGGAACGCAGAGGCAAGTATTGGTATTTCGTATCTGTTCTGACCAAGGACATCCTCAAGGATTATGATGATGCCGAGAGGGGCTGGAGAATACAGATGGCTCTTGCCCAGCACGCAATATCCAAGGAAGACTTGGAGAGAAGAGGAACTGTCAAGAGATATACAAGGGCGAACGTATCTTTCGGAGTCCGTGACTATTACTACGATTATGAGTTCTAAGGGGGCAAGAAAATGACAAAGAAAGAAGAACTGCTTGCGAAAATCAAGGAACTTGCCAAGCGTGGAGATAGCGGAGAGAAGGATAATGCCTCTGCTCTTCTCAAGAAGTTGATGCAGAAGTACGGACTCACCGAAGCAGATTTGGATGAAGATAAGAAGGATTATTGCTTTTTTAAGTTTGCGGACGATTTAGACAAGAGACTACTCTGTCAGATTATGTACATGGTCACAAGTGATGGGAATACCTATATCAATAAAAGGAAAAGAAAGAACATCGGGTGCATCTGCACTACCAGTCAAAGACTGGAGATAGAATCGCTCCATCACTTCTACGGCAAATGGTTCAAGAAGGACTTGGAGACCTTCTACACTGCCTTCGTATATAAGAACAATATTTTTCCATCAACTGTTCCTTCAAGAGAGGCACAGAGCGAAGAAGAAGTGGAACGTATGCGGGAAGTTGAAAAGATGATGATGGGAATGAGCAAGCATCACCCCCAGCACGAATCAGAGACCAAGAGAATCGGATATACGCCGAAAATGATTGAGGAATAAAGAAATGACCGAAAATGAATTGATAGAGCGGGATAAAGCCATAGAGAGGTTCAAGAATCTTGCTGGTGTCTATGACCTTGCCCTCAAGGACTGCAATCTTGAGAAAGAAGTATACCCTCATTATGAGGCTCTTATGAGGGGCAAGAAAGCCGTCATGGAACTGGGCGTGAAGGTTCTGATGGAAGCCCCTGTGGTGTCGGTCAGAAAGACTGGAAGATGGGTCTACAAGCCAAGGGATTATGCTGATGGTGTCTATGAATGTTCCGTGTGTAAAGAGCCGTATTACCTCGATGGAGACACGCCGCTTGAACATCTGTATCATTACTGCCCGAACTGCGGAGCGAAAATGGAGAATTGAGAGAGGGAGCATGATATGACTGCTGAAAATATCAGAGAGGCATTAAGGAGCAGATACAGTGACCACAGACGATATGCCATAGCGGAAGAAGTGGGATTGACCACAGGGTTCTCGCACAGGCGGTTGGATATGATGGTCTTTGATTGTTTTGAGTCAAACGGCTTCCGCATTGATGGAATAGAAATCAAAATCAGCACTGGTGACTTGAAGCGTGAACTGGAAGACCCCGAAAAGCATATCGCCTTCTATGACAAGGTTGATTATTTCTCGCTTGCCACTCCCCCGAAAATCGTTGAGCCATTGATTGATTTGATTCCGAAACGATGGGGCATCATCATAGTCAATGAAGACGGCACGACACGTTGCAAAAGAAAACCGATAGCCCTTGCGGATATGCTCTGTGACAGACCTGTATCAAGAGGTTTTTTCGCATCAATTATCCGAAATCTCCAAACTCATCAGCCATCTGAGAATGAACTTCAACAGGCTTATGACAGAGGGGTTGAGGCAGAGAAAAAGCGATATGATTTTGAGAAAGATTATGTGCAGAAAAAGGCTGAAACACTCAAGGCATACGATGAGTTGACAAGGCGGTTGCATCTTTGGAATGACGATGTAAGTTCCATGCTTGATGAATTTGAAGCCTTCCGCAAATTGAATCTCAAATGGATGTTGGATAGTATCGGCAAGACTATGGATGATTTACAGGAACTCAAGAATTATATCGAGGTAAAGGAGACGAAGGAGAAAGAGGATGAGGTTTCAGATAATCAGCATTGACAAGCATTATACAAAAGATTTCATGCAGTGTTATGGCGAGGTATTGGAGAAATATCATGTTGAATATGTGAAAGAAGACAAAATCGAGGGAGACTATGAGGATTCTTGTTGTCTGTATGATGAGGATTTTGAAGATGACATCTATGCCTTCATTAAGATAGATACGCTTGAAGAACTGATGACTCTCAAGAAAGAAGTCGGCGGGTCTATTGTTCTCCGAGACGGATGGAAGAAAGGAGAGGTCTTGGAGATATATGACGGCTACAGGGAATAATTGACGCATAGGAGAAACCACTTAAAATTCGGTTGAAAACCCCTGTAGGCGATTTCTTCACCAAGACATATCCGAGAAGCCTAGGTTATTTGGTTATGGTACAAAGCCATATTCGGACAGAAACAGAATCATGATTGCATCACGTATGTTTCCCCGAAATCAGTCTTTTGCCATCAGAAAAGCACTTAACATTTCACCAAAGAGCAACAAAACCTGTTTAGTGAATCTGAAATCTTCACCAAAATCTTCACCAAAACAATCAAAAGACAACCAGTAAACAAGCGGAACATTGATAAAGTTTCACCAAAAAGGACTAAACAGATGTACAGTAAAACCCACTTAAAACCTTACTTAACAAGCATTTATTTTGACCTTCACACGGTAGAAGTCATTGGTTCAAGTCCAATCACGCCTATCATAACTCCTTGATTTACAAGGAGTTATTTTTTTACTAAAACAATGTCAAAAGTAATCTTCACCAAAATCTTCACCAAAATAAGCGAAAAGATGTGGAAAAAGAGCGGAAAAGGGTTAGAATATTCTGTGGGAGACGATGCAAGATGAACAGACCGCTCGACTATTATGTGCTGGAACGCAAGGGAAGATTACAGGCAAAATTCGTGGACAAGGAAACAAGGGCATTGGTCACGGAGAAGTCTGTCGCCGTAATCGCCAAGGAGATGAAGATTGATTTCGATGGCTCTGCATCCAAGCGGGGTAACAGACGTAAGGCAGAGGACATCTGCAAACTCTACATCGAGAAGGTTCTGACCAAGGACATGAACGAGAAAGGCATCATCCAGTATTGCCTTGACTTTTGGGACTTTGACGGAGAACGTGTGACGTTGGCTAACAAGAAATCCCCCAACGCCGTGGCACGCTCAACGTGCTATGTGAACACCTGTAACTTCACCAATCACATCAAGCCTTACATGGAGAGCCTTGGCAATCCCCTTCTGTCTGAGGTGACCAGTCAGATGCTCAATGAGATACAGGATGATTTGATAATGCGTAGCGGCTTGTCCAATGCCATGATTGAGAAAACGATGAGAAGTGTCACAACGCCCATCAATGATGCTTGGAAGCATGGCTTGGTAGACCGACCAGTGAGGGTTGACCGCATCGACACTACAGGCAAGGAGAAAGGCATCTTGACTCCGCTCCAGTTGACGGAGATTGTCCGCAATCTGTTTGAACTGGAGAAGGCGGGGTATCACTTTGGAGCGAACGAAGGAATCGCCCTTGCCTCTCTGACTGGCATGAGGATGGGAGAGATTCGGGCATTGAAGACTGACCAGTTTGAGATAGTCGATGAGCAGACATCAATAATACACATCACCCGCACATGGAATGAGCATGACCATGAGAAGATTCCCAAGGGCAAGAGAGCAAGACAGGTTACTGCCCCGACTGTGATAGTCAAGTCTTGCATCGAATTGGCAGAGCGGAATCCTCACAAGACTGGTCGGGTCTTTTGGGTTCTGCGGAATCCCGATTCTGTAAGAAGTAAGACCTTCTTTGAAGATAATCTATATAAGGCTATGGAAGCGGCTGGAATCTCCGAGAAAGACCGCAAGAGCAAGAACATCACCTTCCATTCCTTGCGGCATGGATTCGTCTCTTATCTGCGTTATCAAGTCTCAGATTCAACCATGCGGCTGGCAGTAGGTCACAGGGACAAGGAGACCACGGACAGATACACTCACCTCAATATGGACAACCTCAAGGAACTTGCAGAGTCCACAGAGAAGACATTTGCCGATGTAATTGCAGTTCAAAATGGCAATTAAAAATTATTTGCGATTTCTCATATTTTTTTATTGACAAACCAAAACTCATTGTGGTATATTCGGAAGTGTCAAGGAGAAAAGCAAATGGCAACAATCAAGAGTATCAAGGAACAATACAAGGATTATCAGAGGTCATATGGTGAACGCAATAGTTTCGTTGTCCACGATTGGAATGACGGCAATGGCAAGTGCGTCATAGTTGTCAACAGAAGTTCAAACAGATTTGTTGGCAGTTATGTGACGGCAGTTATCAGAGTGAGCGATGGAAAGGATATTGCGGAATGTGGAATGAGACCTTGTGATAACCTTAATGATGCAATCGATGTCGCTGGAGAAATGATTGTTGAAGGATAAGGGGCAAGTCATGGCAAAGATAAAAGTGGATTTCAAGGAGACGGATAACGTCAAGCGTTTTGTGCGGTTTGTAAAGGCGTGCATCAATCCCGATGATGTCGTGACCGAGGACTTTCTCAAGAACGAGATAGAGGTCGATTATGAGTTCATGGTGAGCCGTGGAAGAATCGAGGAAATGACCGCCGAGGAACTGGTGTGTGCGGCATCGAAATTGATGTCTTTCTATGATGTCACGTTGACTAAGACAATGAAGTTGGACATCTATCCGAAGATGAGCGAAGAGGAACGCAAGGAAATCATGGAAGATTCGATAAGATTCTCAAAGGCAAGGATTGAGCATCTGCTCAAGAAAAAGATATTCAAGGAAACTGATTAAAGGAGAATTATTATGATTGTATTCTACAAACTGAAAGATGTCCTCAGACGCAGAGGACTGAGAGACCAAGACCTCGCCTCTTTGACTGGATGCTCCACCAGCACCATCAGCAAGGTGATGCAGAGCAAGAACATCAACCTTGATGTTATCGCCAAGATATGCAAGGCTCTTGATGTCCAGCCAGCCGACATCATGGAGTACATCCCCGATAAGGAGTGAGCATGAATGTTCTGACAGAACAGGAGTTCAAGGACAGGCTGGGTATCGGACGTAATCTGAACACGGCTGAGAATCTGCGTAACCTCGCTCCGAAATCGATGTCGAATCTTGATTATATCCATCGGGCAGATACCGCAGATTTGGCTTCGTTCATCGAGCCGAAACTGACTTGTAGCAAGGAAGGATGCTTCCTGTATGAGCGATGTTGTGCCGCATCCGCAGTGGGATGCCGAAGGCAAATCCGCAGATGGCTTGAGGAAGAGTATAAGGGTTGACCAGTAGTGCAGATTTCGGTCTGCACTTATTTTTTATCATTTTCTTTTAATTTCTCATAATTTTCTATTGACAAGTTATAATGGATATGATAACTTATGATTGTCGAGAGACAAAGGAGAAAAGCAAATGACAGAGATTAAAAAACTGGAAAGCGGACTGGAAGTAAGAACTTACAGATTCGGAGAAGCAAATGGAATCAACTATAATGACGAGACAAATGAAGCGGCAAGGGAGTTCCTTGATTCGCTGAAAGATGTGACAAGAAGGACTCCGCTTGAGGTCGGAGACCATGTGTGGATTAAGTCCACGCTTGGTGGAGTCGGAAGATATTGCCGTGTCACAGTACATGAGGCAGTTGTGGTGCGTGACACTAAGACAACAGTTTGTGTGAACTACTCCAATGGTCTCAAGCAACTGTTCTACAAGAGCGGATATGAGTCCTGTCCGAGCAAATATTCACGTGAATATCTTTGCATCAAGAAGTAAGGGGTAAGGTATGGCACAGGCGAAATGGACTGATAAGTTGAGCGGTGGGGTTTACACAAGACTCTGCGAGTGCAGAAACACCAAGGCTGATTTGCCGTTGCTGGTAAATGCGAGGTGGGATTACTACAAGGAAATCGGCAAGGACAAACAGGGATTCAAGAAAGAGGATGCCTTGGTCTTTGTCCTTGAACTGCTGGATGCGAATAGCCAGTGGATGCTGGCTGATATCACAAGAGACGAATACAACGCTCTGATAGCGGAGTAATCGGTTCTAGGGGTGTTGCGTAATGGTAAACGCAAAAGTTTTTGATGCTTTCAACGTGGGTTCGATTCCCACCACCCCTGTAAAATAATTTTATAATTTCTCATAAAAAATTGTTGACAACTAATAAGGGATTTGTTATGATGCAAGTGTAAGGAGAAAAGCAACATGAGAACAGAACCCTATTACGTTATCAGCAAGACATTGGTTAGAACCGACAGGAACGGCACAAAGTATTATGTCGGCACTGTGAAGTGCGACAGATGCGGCGGTGCTGGTGAGTCAAAGTGCTGGCAGTACACAGGACTCACTTGCTGGAAGTGCGGCGGCAGAGGCACGATGGGTGCTGAGTGGTGCGAGAGAACCCCCGAATACGAAGCCAAACTTGAGGCAAGGCGTATCGCCCGCTTGGAGAAGGAAGCCGAGTATTCCAAGGCTCACGAAGAGGAAATCAAGCGTGAGGAGACCATCAAGGCTTGCGGACAGAAAGCCAAGGCAATCGCCACTTGCAACGGACGCAAGGGTTGCGGATGCGAGAACTGCCCGCACAAGGTCTACTGCGGACTGCTCACCGAAGCCATCTACGAACTTGAGGATGGTCACAAGATGGGAGTTCTCACAGAGGAGCAGACAAGCCTCTATGAGAGACTTCTCAAGGTTGACCGCTCTGAGCCAGTCACCATCGAGACGCTGGACGGAGAGCCTTGCAGAGAGGGCAAGTGGTTCGACAACGCTTGGGGTTCATCCACAAGGTGCATCACCAAGCCGAATGGCGAGAAGGTCTACACCAGTGCGACAACTGACAGAGGACTCGCCAAGTATGGTCTGAGGAACAGGAAGGGCTGATGCCCTTCCTTTTTTTATCCGTAGAAGTTTCAAGGGGTAACTTCAGTTGTGCCTGTGCGTCTCACGCCCATGCTGGGTGCGTAAAAACGCCCTGTGACGCATTTCTTTCATAAGATAGTGTTCTGATATATCCGAGCAAAAAAGAAGGGCTACAGGGGTGAAAAGCAACAAAATTCCTGTAGCCCAGCAACAACCATAAGGGGTGATTGTTTACATCGCAATCATAGCATCTTCCCAGCCTCTTGGCAAGCCTTTGGCAATCATATAGTTCTCTGTTGACATCTTGCCTCTCAGACAATATCATAAATAAAGGAAGACGTTGCATCGGGTTCTCTTAATGTCAGTTTCTAATCCGATGCTCCGTCATTCCGAGGAGGCGTTATGGCAAGCATCAAGGTCGGTCAGAGAGTCGTGGACAAGACAAGCGGAAAGCATGGCAAGGTGGATTCTTTCATCGTACCCTTCTCTCTTGGGTTCGCTCCGAAGACAAAGGCAAGACTTGTTCTTGACGATGGAAGCATCAAGGATGTAGAGCCGCATAACCTAGCCATTGAGGAAGGTTACGTGGAGCAGTCTTACGACCCTGTTGGCATCAACGCACAGGACAATCCCAACGACAAGGCAGAAGCCTTGACTCCCGCCACGCCGAAGAGACAGAAGAAAGAGAAGCCTGTCGCCGAGGTCATGGACGAGATTGCAGAAGCGACTAACTGAGTTCTGCTCAGATTTATTTACCTCCTTTATTGTTTTGGCTTTGGACTGTCCGAAATCGGGCAGTCCTTTTTTTCAAAATTGCATCAGAGTGCCTTAATCGAAAATCCAAAATTGCACCGAGCGGGCTTAATAGCGTGGAGTAAGGATTCCGAGAAAAAAACACCCCAAATCTGCATTGTTTAGTAAACTTGAGAAGTCACGCACACAGAGCGAGAAAGCAAGGGCAAGGCGTGAGAAATCATAATATAGAGACTGGACAAGTTGCCCGATTTTTGATAGTGTCGGGGGTAGAAACTGAGAACGCCCCCAAGGAGGGGGCAAAGGGGAAAAGCAAATGCAGACTATCAGCAAGAAAACACTAGTCAAAGATTTTGAGGCGGGCAGACTCGCTATCAAATGGGATTCGATGAATACAAGAGCGGTTGCCGTCTATCTGACTGGCGAGGTCTTTACAATCAGATTTGATACTTACTTGAGTGTCAAATATCCGAACAGTTCCAGCCCATGCCCCAAGGGGTTTACGTTCCTTGCAGACTGGACATTTTGGAACATGGAAACCGCAAAGGCTTTCCGTTCTGTCTTCCCCGAAATTCGTATACAGGGTGAGCCGTACGTTTGGGGCGTTCGCTCCGTTCTTGGCGGTGTCGTGATGGGCAAGAAGTTTCAGACAAGGGAACAGGCAGAGCGTGGAGCGTGGGAGCATCCACTCTATCATATTGGAACGTTCAAATTTGAGGTTTTCAACACCGAAACAGGCGAATTTCACAGAATCGACAAATAATTTATTACAACATAAGGAGATAAATCAAATGAAGTACAACAGAATGACAAGACAGATTGAGAACGAGACCGCCAAGAGAATCAGACAGGCGAGAGAGT
>OCVV012854140.1_pt1 | contig 12079 bp, 17 predicted proteins | sample 1539721 | NCBI WGS metagenome assembly OCVV01 (sample SAMN02144230, study PRJEB22623) | gut metagenome | biome: sheep rumen | host: Ovis aries | place: New Zealand | reverse complement strand
CAGGGTTGCATTTCTGTTTGATTGTCAATATTTGATTTGGAAGATTCAGAAGCTTCTTTCGAAGCCCTGCGTCCTTGAGACGCAACTCATGTAGTATACAACAGCTTTTAATTCTTGTCAACACCTTTTTTAAAAAACTTTTAAAGTCTTTTGTCGGATGCCGACTGCAATTTATTTTCTGTTGTCTGCCGCTTTCGAATCGCCTTAGAAACAAGCTCTTCTCGCGACGGCAAAATGAATAGTACCATTACCGAAAAAGAATTGCAAGCATTAATTTCTCTTTTTGCCGATTTTTTTACGCTGGCCAATATATTGCGGCCGGGCAGCATAAACAGCACAACCAATTTGTGTAGATTACACAAACGGCTGCTGCAAAAGGAAGTTTTTCAACAGGTATTCCAGAAGATACAGAACGCCAAACCCTTCCAGCAGTCCCGCCGCAAGTCCCAGCGCGCTGTCCAGCCAGCAGATAATGGGAAGCCTTGCAATCAGCCCGATTCCGCTGACGAGCAGATGCACCAGCCGGTATACTATGCCAAACACTACAAGAAGGACAACGCAGAGAATCAGATTTGCTGTTTTGCCGGTGCGAAAACCCGCAAATACTCCCGAAAGAAGCATGATGACGCCAATGCCTGCTCCCAGAGACAGAACGGCCTTCAGCTCTTTCGCAAAGCCTCGGCGGATCCCATGATTCATAAAGATCAGAAGAACGGTGATGGATACCGCGGCAATCAGGGCTAAGTAAACATTTACACTCATAAAATCACCGCCCTGTCATTCCAAAGTCATGGATTCCAGACTGTTTTCCGTCACAAGGAGCATTTTATTCGCCTGCCCCGCGGAAGGAATCAGTTTGACTACGTCCATCTTAAATTCTCCGTCATACTTCTTCGTACCGTCCGGACTATAAACCTGCAGCTGCTGCGCGTTATATACGAATACATGACCGTTCGCTATCTGCACATCCGTATATTCCATGCTGAATGTAAGCTGTGATACCTTTTCACCCGCCGCATTGTAAATACGCATGGTATGCTGCGCCTGATCGCCCGCTCCGGCCAGCACAACCGCTATCAACTTGTCTCCGGTATAAACGGCTTCGACCTGTGCGTCCCCAAACGTGTCTGTTTTGCCCTGTTCCGGGATTTCATCTCCGTTAAAGAACACAATCTGCGAATCCGATACGCCCACACTGGAGGTTGCATCCAGAAACGTCAGGTACGGAAAAATTTGATTGTCAAAATTGAACCCCGCAACATTATTCTCCGAAGTATTCTGCCCGACGGCTCCGAAATTATAAAATGCTATGCTGCTGTTCGCCTGTGTGCTGCCCATCGTAAGAAAAGATACCCCGGCAAGCTGTCCTTTCGGTGATATCGCGACCGCGGCAGGATAGCCTGACTGCTTCATCGTTGTTTTGAAGTACGCAATCTCCGATCCGTCAGCTTTATACAGATAGATCCAGGTAGCTTTTGTATCCGCTAGCACCGCGGCCACTTCTCCTCCAGCCGAAGCATACAGCGCCCGCAGCGGCATGTTGGTGTTGATTTTGCAGAGTTCCTTCTGTGAATTCAAAACATGAATTTCGCTGCCATTGTAATCTCCGATTGCGATGATTGTGCCGTTTACGGAAACCATCGGCTGCTGCATCTCATAAGTAATACTCCAGGCAGACTTTCCGGAAGCATCCATGCAGGAAGCTCCGTCCGCACTGTACGATACCACACTTTCGCCAAGTGCTTCGTGCCATGTTCCTTCCTGCGTGATCATATCCGCGACTTTTGTATACGAAGCGCCCGCGTAACTTCTCGTAGAAGATACATAGTAAATCAGATAAGCGCCCGCAGCGAACAAAGCCGCCAAAAGCAGGGTCCGCAGTAATCTTTTTCCACGACTTCTCCGGGCAGAACCGGCAGTTTCATCTGCCGTGTTCCGCTCCGGCTCTTCCGCAAGCACTTCTTCATCGAAGTCCGCGCGGTCGTTATCATATTGTTCCTGCCCGTCCGTCCGCCCGGGACGGCGGAATTGAATTACTGCCATGAAGCCGTTCTCCTGCCTGCTGCCCTATAGGCAGAGCTGATCCTGCGCTCCTCCGGATGAATCAGAGGGTGTCAAACAGGTATTTAGTCATTGAATCGTAAACGCGTTCTCCGCCAAAAACACACGACGGGAAATTCTCATGATGGATGGAATCCGGATAGAACTGTGTTTCCAGCGCAAACGCGCAGCGTTTTCCGCAGTCTTTCCCGCCTTTTGCTCCGGAGACATTAATGTGATTTCCGGCATAAAACTGTACGCCCGGAAGCGTCGTATAAACTTCCATGATGCGGCCGCTCTTTTCGCTGCATGCTCTCGCCGCAAGACGATAGTTTCCTTCTCCGTCGTATCCGTCTACGACAAAGTTGTGATCATAGCCGCCGACCAGAAGCAGCTGCTCGTCGTCCTTGTCGATATCCTGCCCGATTTTTTTGGGTTTTGTAAAATCAAAAACAGTGCCGGCTACATTTCTGATCTCGCCTGTCGGAATCGCACCTTTGACGACCGGCGTAAACGCGCTGCCATGCAGCTCCAGCACAGTGTCCAGAATCCCGCCTGCGTCATAACCGTCCAGATTCCAGTAAGCGTGATTCGTCAGATTGATAATGGTAGGTTTGTCCGAAGTCGCATGATAGTGAATGTTCAGCGCATTATCTTCCGTCACCGAATATGTCACCGAGAAATACCGGTCTCCCGGCATACCGTACATACCGTCCGGCACATGCGTTGTAAACGTGACAAAGTCTTCTCCCGGCAGTGCCTTCCACATCATCTTGTGCAGGCCATGATCCTTGTCCGTATGCAGATTGTTTACGCCATCGTTCGCCAGCAGATGATATTCCCTGCCGTCAATCGTAAATGAAGCGCCCGCGATTCTGTTCGCGGAGGGGCCGACCAGCGCGCCGAAGAATGCGGGATTATTTTCATACCCCTCTGCATCATCAAAGCCAAGCACAATGTCCGCCAGATTGCCGTTCTTGTCCGGTGCGAAAACATTCACCAGATTTGCTCCGTAATCAATGACCCTGGCGCTGATCGTTCCGTTTTCAATTATATATGCGGTAACTGTCTCGCCTGTTTTCGTTACACCGAAGATTTCTTTCTTAACGCTCATTTTAACCCCCATATTATAGAAAAGTTACTGCCCTTGCCTGCCGCGGCAATAGAGAAAGTCCCATAAAAGCAGCGGCAGCCCAAGCCATAAGTATACTACATATCTGGGCAGAGTACACGGTCCCAGAAGCACCGTCAGAAAAACGGCGCCGACAGGAAGATATGGAATCAGCAGCGTCCTGCTACCCCGGAGTACGATTCCAAAAGAAAGAAATACCCAGATCCAGAACAGCGCCCCCGGTGAAATCAGCCAGTGCAGAACCGGAAGCTTCTGCACTGCGGGATTCAGCGAAACCTCTTTGTAAAACCGGTCGATCCACGGAATAAAGCTGTGTCTTGTGCCGGGCTGCTCCGTTTCATAGCCAAAATACGAACTGTCCCCGTAAGTGAACGTATAGACTGTATTGCCTTTGTAGCAGTCGATCATCCCGCTGCTGTACCAGTAACCATAACTTGTCATCAACCATGCGTTCAGGTACGCGGCAGGGTGCGATAAGCCGGTGCGCAGCCACAAAGAAGCATACTTCGCCGGATTTTCATCGAAAACATCATTCCGGAAATGGAGCTTCACCTGATCCGAGAGCTTTGGATTATATTTATCCGTAACAGGCGTATCAAAGAGTTCCTTGAAAGCACGCTGGTCTTCTGAAGAGAGTGAATCCTTGTCCAGCGCATAGACGCGGGTAAGCTGCATGATCGGAACGCTGAGTGCTTCCTGGTGCTCGCCGCCCTTTGCACCGACCGCCTTTGCCAGTGCCGTATTCACACCCCACTGCAGAAGGAGTGCCGCCAGCAGGCAGAACAGCAGCTGACGGAACAGCTTCTTTCGGAAGCTCCAGATCAGCAGAAAAATGCCTGCAAACGCAAACGCGTAAACACCGTTTCTCCGGTAAAGCATCATCAGCGCGGAAGAAACGATAAACAATGTTTTCCATGGGTTTTTTCCTGTAAGGAGCGCAGGCGTTCTTACAATTCTTCGAAGCGAAATGGTCATAAGAAGGAGCGACGCGCCGAACAGACCGTCCTTGGTGCTGCATAAGACGAACATGGTAACCGTCGGACAAAACATCAGAAATAAAACCGTCACAGGCAGAAACCACTGATCACGGCCTTCGCGGCGCTCACGAGACAATTCGGTCAGCATGAAAACGAAGACGGCATTGATCACGGCCGCCTGCAGAAGAAGATACAGAAAGATTCCGGCATTATACGAGCCGGTCAGCTTGTGGACAAGCTGCAGAAAGAAGCCAAGCGGCAGCACGTGAAACAGTGGATGATGCGTTGTAAACATCCTCGTCTGTACCATCGCAAGCTCGTCTGCCGCATCATATACGAAAAATCCCGGGTAGACCCCGAGAAGAATAATCAGGTCAGCGGTCATGAAAAGCAGCCACAGCGCCGCGCTCTCTTTTCGCCGTGCGGAGAATTTCTGCCCGCGGCGTTCCGGCGTCACCTGCCGCCGTCCTCTTCCGGCCTCCGCGGCAAAGCGCGTCTGGCTGTCCCCGATGACAATGACAAAAAGGAAAAAGGCGATGAGACCCCCCGCGACTGAAAGAATCACCGTGCGCGGTTCCGGCCGGCACAGATATCCCTTGTCCTGTAACGTACTGCCAAGCAGCGTACTGATTCCGTACAAAACCGCAAAGACTGCTCCTGTCTTGATTGTCTGCTGTTTTGTTCTGCTCATAATTCCTGCCGTCCGTCGAGCGCGCGTAATAATGTCACTTCGTCGACATATTCGAGGTCGCCGCCGACCGGTACGCCGCTCGCGATTCTGGTCACCTTGACGCCCGCGGGCTTAATCAGTTTGCTGATATACATTGCCGTCGTTTCGCCTTCAAGGCTCGAATTTGTCGCGATGATCACTTCCTTGACGGTATCGCCCGCAAGGCGCGCGATCAGCTCCTTCAGCCGGATATCGTCCGGACCGATACCCAGCATCGGAGAAATCGCGCCATGTAAAACATGATACACCCCTGTATATTTGCCGGTGCGTTCATAAGCCGCGAGGTCCCGCGGATTCTCCACGACCATGATCGTCGAGTGATCTCTCTTCGGATCACCGCAGATCGGGCAGACCTCGGCATCGGTCAGATTCTGGCAGTATTTGCAGTAATGAACGTGTGCCTTGGCGTCTGTGATCGCTTTGGAAAGGCTGTTCACCCGCTCGGGTGACATGCCAATGATATAAAAAGCAAGGCGCTGCGCCGACTTGGTTCCAATGCCGGGCAGCGCCGCCAGTTCATCAATTAAATGATTGATATGTCCGCTGTATAAATTCATAAAATTACATGCCAAAGCCGCCGGGAAGTCCGCCGAAAAGCTTCTCTCCCGCTTCGTCTACCTGCTTCATTGCCTCGTTAAAGGCAGCCATGATCATCTCCTGCAGTGTCTCGACATCCTCGGGATCTACCGCGTCTTTGGAGATCTCAATGTTTTTCAGCTTTTTGGCGCCTGTCAGAGTTACCGAAACCGCTCCGCCGCCGGCGCTCGCCGTAAATTCCTCTTCATCGAGCTTCGCGCGGCTCTCCTGCAGCTGTGACTGCATGCGCTGCGCCTGTTTAAGCATATTCTGCATATTGCCGGGGATCATTCCGCCGCCAAAACCGCCGCCTCTTTTTGCCATTTCATTCCTCCGTTATATCCATATCGATTTTCTTCTGCAAGTCGCGGATATCCACATAATTTTCCGTAAATTTCTGACCATTGTCAAGGAGTTTATAGGTTACGGAAATGCTGCCGCCGGCCTCCTCCGCAAGATATTTTTCAAGGAGCTCTCTGTGTTCCGCCGTCTTCTCATCCTTTTCAGCAAAGGCAAGGTACGCGTTTTCACTCTCAAAAACAACCATCAGGCTTCCGTCCTCTGCAACAGACGGCTTTGCCATTCGGAGCAGCGCCTTGAGATAATACATGTGTGCCGGCATTCTCGCAATGACGCTGTTCCAGCCTGCCGCAACTCTTCTGATTTCGTCCGGTATCGCGGCCGGAAGAACCGGCTGTTTTTTCCGCCGGCCGCCGCTGCCATCCGCATCCGCCTGCGAAGATCCGCCGTTCGCCGCAGGGCCATCTTTTGCCGTAAGACTCCCCTGCAGAAGCGAGTTAAAGCCGCCCCCGGCAGTCCCTCCGTCCGCGCCGGCGGTGAGCTGCGCGTACGCTTCCTTTGATATCATACCGCTCCGCGAAAGGCGCTCGATTCTTGCGCGGGAGTCTGCCATCAGACTTTCAAGATTCCGGACGCGCTCGGTCAGAGAGTCAAACTGCTCCTGCGTATTTCTTGTGATATCCATCGAAGGCTCGCAAAGCCTTATGAGCGCCGCCTCTGTGAGAATCCTTCTGTTGGCCGAATAGCGGATCTGCTCGGTCAGGGCAGACAAAACATGAATGTACCTGATTATCTGCGTCAGCTCCGCACTGCGGGCGTCCGAAAGCAGCATTTCCCGCGCATCTTCGGAAACATCCAGCTTGTCGGCCAATTTTTCCGAAGCTTTTAAAAGCATCACGTTTCGCAGATACTCGATAAAATCCGTGATAAACTGGACTATTTCCCGTCCCCTGGACAGAAGCTCGTCCAGAATTGAAAGTGCTCCCGCGTCATCCGCGCTGCTGATGCACCGGAAAAGCCTGCTGAAAACCTCGGGATCGACGGCGTTCAGCACTTCGAGTGTTTTGTCGTAGGTAAGACACGCGTTCCCGTAATTAAACGCATTGCACTGATCAAGAATCGAAAGGCCGTCCCGCATAGAGCCGTCCGCAAGCCGTGCGATATAATTCAGTGCCTTGTCTTCTACCGTCAGTCCTTCTGCGCCTGCGACATAGCGCAGCCGGTCCTCAATTACCTTGACAGGGAGCCTGCCGAAGTCATACCGCTGACATCTCGAAAGAATCGTAATCGGCAATCGGTTCGGCTCGGTCGTCGCCAGAATGAAGATCGCGTAAGCCGGCGGCTCTTCGAGCGTCTTTAAAAGCGCGTTGAACGCCGCGGTCGAGAGCATGTGAACCTCGTCGATGATGAATACGCGGTAACGTCCCTGCGTAGGTGAATAGGAAACCTGGTCTATGATGCCGCGGATATCGTCAACACCGTTATTCGAAGCCGCATCCATCTCCACGACATTCAGATCCGCATCTTTGGATATGGCAAGGCAGGTATCACAATTCCCGCAGGGGTTGCCGTCCACGGGATGCTCGCAGTTGACTGCCTTGGCGAAAATCTTGGCAATTGTTGTTTTGCCGGTGCCGCGGGTTCCGCAGAACAGATAGCTGTGCCCGATTCTCCCGGAGCTGATCTGATTTTTCAGTGTCCGTACGATCGCATCACGACCGCAGACGTCGTCAAACGTCTGCGGCCGGTATTTGCGGTATAGTGCCAAATAGTGTGTCTCTGTCATCTTCTCAATCGCCAAAACAAATCCCCAGCAGCTTCGCCTCCTTGATAATATCCGATTTCGGATCGAGGGTCTTGAGCTTGCCGGCTACTTCCGCCAGCGGTACTTTAACCATTTCACGGTTCTTATAACCTACCATGTAACCGAATTCCCGCTTGAGAATCAGTTTGCCGGCCTCTGCGCCAAGTCTGCTCGCGAAAACGCGGTCATACGGACAGGGTTCGCCGCCGCGCTGCACGTGTCCGGGGACAGTTACGCGGACTTCTCGTCCTGTCTTCTTTGTGATCAGATCCGCGATCTCATACGAAACGGAGGGGTACTTGTAGTTTTCCAGTTTCTTTCTATAGTCTTTCTTGCTGAGCTCCGCATCTTTCTTGGAAATCGCGCCTTCCGCGACAACAATAATCGTAAAGCGGCTGCCTGCCTTGTCCCGCTCCTCGATCTTGTCAACTACCTTGTCAATATCAAACGGGATCTCCGGAAGCAGGATGATATCCGCGCCGCCCGCAATACCTGCGTTCAAAGGAAGCCAGCCGACTTTGTGTCCCATGATCTCAACGATGAAAACACGGCCGTGCGACGAAGCAGTTGTATGAATCTGGTCGATCGCCTTCGTAGCTATATCCACCGCGCTCTGGAAACCGAAAGTCATGTCTGTTCCCCAGAGATCATTATCAATTGTCTTCGGGAGAGTAATAACGTTCAGTCCCTCCTCGGAAAGCAGGTTCGCCGTCTTATGCGAACCGTTTCCTCCGAGCATCACGAGGCAGTCCAGCTGCAGCTTGTAATAGTTCTGTTTCATCGCGGCAACTTTATCGAGACCGTTTTCATCCGGATCATGAATGGTCTTGAAGGGCACGCGGCTTGTGCCGAGGATCGTGCCGCCGCGCGTCAGGATGCCCGAAAAGTCCTTTCCGGTCAGCATACGGAAACGGCTGTAGATCAAGCCCTTGTATCCGTCTTCAAATCCATAGATTTCGACCGGTTCCTTACTGTTGTTCAGAACGCATTTCACAACGCCGCGCATAGCCGCATTCAGTGCCTGGCAGTCGCCTCCGCTTGTCAGCATACCAATTCTCAGCATAAGTTTTCCTCCCTCTGGATTACCCGTGATCCGGCTTGTCCTTACAACCTCCCGTGGCAGACCGGGCTTGCGGCGGGTCTACCGTACATAAAAACGTACTATAATTATACAATAAAACCGACGCGTACAATAAAGATATTTGGGATTGCCAAAACACAACCCATGCCCTATAATAGGCAAGTACTGGAGAGTTACCCAAGCGGTTCAAGGGGGCGCACTCGAAATGCGTTAGGCCGGGTGACCGGTGCGTGGGTTCGAATCCCATGCTCTCCGTGATGCAGGAAAGCGTAGAAACGTTGAATTTTCAACGGTTTTACGCTTTTTTCTTTTGTTTGCAGCCTGATTTTCTTGCAATTTGGAGGTGCGGACATATTTCCCGATGGTGACAGGTTATCTCTCCTTTATAGGAATCGTACTTCTTACTCTTAACATTTGGAACAATAAGCTTTTCTTCCCGCATGAGTTTACGGATCACCTTCTCGAACACTGTGAATTCATCATTTTTGAAGCTAATATTTACTGCGAAGAGCGCCAATCACGACTGCTTTTTCACGGCTGAGCAGCTTTTCGAGACTGACGCCCTCATCTTTTTTTAAGATTTCGGCTGCTTTTTCAAGGACATTTTTTCCAACTGCAGACGGTAAACCTGACTTTTGAGGTCTTCCGCTTCATTATGGAGGTTTTCGATTTCCTGTTTAAGGGTATCCACTGTGTCTTGAGCGACAGTAGTGGTATCAAAGCAGATCCGAACTATGAAGAAGCCAAAAATGGAAACTATTTTGCGGCAAAACAGTTAGTGAATAATCTCTGCAAAGAAGACAGAATTAGAAAGCTTGTGGCTGCATATCCTGACGCTGTGGTTGTCCCTATAGCAACGAAAGGGAATGGGCATAACCAGATTCCGGTTGCTTACGCTGACAAGCTTGGAGAATCAGGGATGGAGTTTAATCATGATATTCTGATAAATAAAAAGGCAAATCATACTCAAAAGTCTGAAATAGAGCGGCTTATTTCTCAAAATGAATTTGATGGGAAGGTAGAAAAAGGAAGAAAATATGTAATCGTCGATGATGTTGTAACAAATGGCGGATCTATCAATGGATTAAGGCACTACATTGAAGACATTGGAGGATCTGTTGTTGCTGCATCAACGTTGTCCGCAGGAAAAGGGTCTACCGAGCATGCCCCATCGAAGAAAACAATAGATGCAGTATATTCGAAACATGGAGAAGCGATAAATGATTATCTGAAATCCATTGGAATAGAAGACGGCGTCGAGTCTTTGACAAATAGAGAAGCAAACTTGCTTCGGAGTAAGAACCCCTGATAGAATGAAGCCACCGGAAAATACATAATATAGCGAGGAGTTTGAAGATGATAAAAAGGATAATCGTCTGCGGAGGGCGTGATTTCCGAGACAAGCAGAAATGCTTTTCGGTCCTCGAAGAAGTACTTGGAAGGTACAAAACTGACGAGCTTGAAATCGTATCCGGTCATGCTTCTGGGGCGGATTCATTCGGTGAGGAATATGCCAAGTTAAATGGGATCAAAAGTTCCGTGTTTAAGCCGGAGTGGAAACGATACGGAAGAGCGGCAGGACCTATAAGAAACAAGGAAATGCTAAAATACGCAGAAGAAGAAACACCTATTGTTGTTGCTTTCTGGGATGGAACAAGCAGAGGAACAAAAAACATGATATCTGTTGCACAAAATGATGGTGCAGAGGTTCATGTAATAAGCTACTAGATGAATCTAAAGCTGATGGCGTAAAGATCAGAGGCTACAGGACACGAGAAGGCTATAGTGGTGAAGAATATGGAAATTGAACATGTTTGCCCTGTATGCGGGAAATACATGTTTGAAGAAGAAGACTCTTTTGACTATTGTCCAGTGTGCGGGTGGGGCGATGATAAATTTCAAGAGGAAAATCCTGATTATAAAGGCGGTTACAACAGGATGAGCCTTAATCAGGCAAGAGAGGCATATGCAAACGGAAAAGAAATAGTCTAGACTAAACAGTCTAAACCAGAGAGCGGTACCCAGAAATGAGTGCCGCTTTTTTTCATGCCCAAAAGGAGATTGAATGGATGACAAGAATCTGAACCGTGAGATCAAACCTCTGGTCAAGAAATGGTTCTACGGATATAAGCGCCTGTATACGAAGTATCTGCCAAGATTTCCGGCAAGTGCTGAAAGAGATTATTTTCGGCTATGCCGGGATTATTTTGGCCTGATGAAAGCATGTCTGAAAGCTTAAATTTACCCCGCCCATGCGGGCGGGGACCACAACACAGCTCTGCTTGCAATTTCTACTCGCACGCCCCTCGCGGGGCGCGACACGGTTTGCAGACCAATAGGAAATTACTGGTATAAAGCCGTCCATATGGGGCATAATCAGTATAAAATATATGACAAGGTGCCAATAGAGAAGGGCAACGGAGATATTGTGGATGATGTACTAACGGAGATGTTCGGCGATGAATGGAGACAATGGGAGTAATAACACGGACAGAAGGCTTATCGTAGCATTGGCTGCACATGTCCATAACGCAAATTATATAAAATGCACATTGGATTCGCTGAAAAACAATGGAGATAAAGAATCCCTGATCAAATTTCTAAACTCTCACGAAGGATTAAAAGTCTCAGAAATAGAGTGTGAAGTGATAAAAATAACCGGAAAATTTCAGGAAGGTACAGAAAATGGCAAGGGATGATTACGATGTGATTTTATACTGGATTCTCGTGTATCTGTATGCCTGCAAGAAGAGGAAGATCGCGTATAACAGCACGACATTTCGGGAAGCGGTAAGAAAAGGCGTGCAGAATGACCAGTGGCTTTACGATATCATTGATATGGCACAGGGAGAGGGACTGATCGAAGGCGCGAGCTTCCAGAAGGCATGGGCGGAGACAAAGTCCCGCTCTTCGGATTTGATGAGCTGAATATAACCGCAGCAGGGATCCGGCATCTCATAGAAAACGGAACAATGAAGCAGATAGGCGAGGATTTGGAGAGGTCAGTAGATATCATTTCAAAGCTAGCCGGAATTGTGCTGAAAGCATGATGGAGAATGCATGACAAGTGATGAGGTAAAAGTTCTCCGGGAAATTCGGGATGAGATTCACAAGCTGACAAGAACGATCAGCAAGCTCTCGTCCGCAGTGACGTACCATATCACCACAGCAGAGCCTGAGAACGAGAATTCCGAAAGCTCATGAATAATCATAGATCACTGAGAAGAAAGCATCGTGCATACACACGGTGCTTTTATTGTGGAGGAAAGTGTAAATGTTGATGTGGAAATACGGAGAACACAAGGCAGGGTTGATAATTCCGTGCGTTATTAGCGCAGTTACAGCGGACGAGAGTATGCAAAAATTTCTGTAAATAGGATTTCCTGTGATAAGATTTATGCCTGACAGACCAGTGAAGTGCAGCTCTCAGGCTGTCAGG
>OCVV011333287.1_pt1 | contig 12081 bp, 24 predicted proteins | sample 1539721 | NCBI WGS metagenome assembly OCVV01 (sample SAMN02144230, study PRJEB22623) | gut metagenome | biome: sheep rumen | host: Ovis aries | place: New Zealand | reverse complement strand
GGATGTCCTTGCAGTTACTGGATGTCCTTGCAGTTACTGGATGTCCTTGCAGTTACTGGATGTCCTTGCAGTTACTGGATGTCCTTGCAGCTATTTGATATCATCCAGGTGCTGCATTTCAGATGATCCCGAATTAGCTATTTTTACTATTTTTTTATTTGGATCATCCAAGAATGGGGCATATTTTAGGGATTGGAAAAAGTAGTTAAGCCCCCTCCACGAAGAGCCTACCACGATGGGGCTGTTAATTTTTTTGCCACGATGTGGATATTGTGGATGGTTTTGTGGCACGAAAGAGGCACGATGCATTGAAAAGAAGTAGTGGTGGTGGTGGTTTTTGGTGTGGTGGTGTGTTTTTAGATTAGAGAGTATCTTTGGATGTCAAGCCTTATGAGTGGTGTTCCATAGCCCTCGCATTTCTCATCATCTTCAAGCAGTTCTAATGGGCAGTCCTCTCCATTACAGCCATAACAATCCATAAGGATTTTTTGGAATTGAATAGGTTTGATGCCTCCGATAATGATGTCATAGCAGGTGTCTTTGATTGTTAAGCTTAAAATTATCATTGTTTTTCCTCCTTTATTTTGATTAATATTTTTCTTTGTCTGTTTGCTTTCTGCAGGTAGTACTCTTGCAGTTCTATTATCAAGGATAATAGTTTTTCATAATTTTTTGTATGGTATGCTTGGTTGAGTTGTGCTAGTGTTTTCCAGTTGCAGTTTATGTCCTCATAGTAAAGGTGCATAATATAATATTTCCAGTCTTGGTTAAGTGGGTATTCGTGTCCTTGCTTTGCTTTTTCGATATCATCTCGTATGATCCATAATTGTCCGACTTGTCTTCGGCATCTTTCTTCCTTGCCTATAATGTAGATTTCTCTCTTGTACTTTTCTAATGTCATAAATTAATTCCTCCAAAATCCATTTTTAGTTCTGAAATCGATTTTTATTTCCAGTTCTCGGAAACTTTCTCATTTCTCGGAATCTGTTTATGTTTCCGAAATCGATTTCTAGTTCTGATCCTCGGAAACATTACAAATTCTTGGAAATTTATAAATTAAATAACTCCTCAAAGATAAATGCTACAAACTCTCTCAAGCTCAATTGCTCTGTTTCTTTTTCGATATCGAAGATTAAAAACTCGATTGTTTCAGCAGGGTAGTAAATGTTGATTTCATTTTTTGAGAATTCCTCTACTCTGATGATGTCTTTGAAAATGTCTTCCTCTTGTGTGTGTTCTCTTAAGAGTGTTGAGAGTTTTTTTTCATAGTATACATCGAATATGATTACAGCTTCTGCATCACCATATTCCTCGATTTCCTCTACATCTAAAACTTTTGCTTTGACTGATCCACATTCAGTTTCAAATTTGGTTTCTAATAATATTCCATTTTTGCTCATTTTATCACTTCGTTTATTTCTGTTTTTTGAAGTAGTTGTACTTCGTTGTACATAGTATGTTTGATGTACTATATAAAGTTTTTGGTAATGTAGGACTTTTTATAGTCCTACTGATCCAAGATTTTAATCTCTCTTATACGCTTCATCATCCTCGAATAATTCGTGTAATAAGTCATATTCTACAGATGTTACTTTCCTCATCAGTTTGTCAAATTCTTGAATTTCTTTCTCTGTTAATATTTCCTCTCTTAATAAATACATATACAAGTTGCTTAAATTAAAGTGAATATTAGGATTTGTTAATCCCTTAACACAGAGATATGCATCCAATTTCCACTCTTTTTTCATCTGAAATTCCTCATCCATTTTTAATCCTCCTTATATTGCATTTTGCATTTTTTCTGCTAATTCTAACGCTAAAGCTCTGTTACCATTTTGAGGAATCCTTGCGATGGTGTGTCCATCTTCAGCATCAATTATTCTGAATTCCTCTTCCATTTCAATTAATCTTGTGATAATTCCATCAGTTTCAGTTAATGTGGTTTCTGTGAAAATACCTTGGTAGACCCTTGCAGGTTTCAATGGTTTTTCAAGTATTTCTAGGTTACTAAATATTAAGAAAAGGTTGTAATGTAAACCATATTGATCCACATTTTCCCTTTCCACTTCGCTTAACTCATCATAATTATTTATAATATTATATAATTTTGCTTTGTATTCTACTTGCTTTGTATCGGAGTTGTAAAAATAGATTGTTTCTCCGATTTTCTGATAGGTTTTGCCATTTTTGTTTTTGATTACTTGGCTTCTAGTTTCAATGAATTTTACTCCATTTTTGAATGCATTATTATAGAATGCTCCTTTTATTGATATTATTGTTGCCATTGTATCTACCTCGTTTCTGTGTGAAGTTGTTTTACTTCGATGTACATACTCTGTTTGAGGTAGTATATAAATGTTTCGATTTAGACGCTTCCAAAAAAGCACCTGAAAAAAAGAAAATAATAATAATATTATATATAATAGGATGATTTTTGAGGATCATCCGACAAGGTAACAGCGAAAAGATTCAGGATAATATATTGATGAGTGGGGGGTGGTACTGGATCAAGTCAGAGAAGTAGGGGGAAGCTCTTCGGATGGAGGGAATTCTCCACGAAGCCAGTCAAGGGGTGTGGGGGGTTTGCACGAAGCTTGTCAACCATTTTTTGCACGAAGCTCGTTAAAAATGTTTTTCTGCACGAAGCCAGTCAACGATAATGGAGGATTTTTTGGCACGATGGCTGTCAATGGTGTTCCCTGCACGATGGGTGCTAAAAAAGAGAGGATGTGGGGGTTTTCAATGCTTAAATTCTTATTGATGAGTGCAAGGATTAAGACAATGCACCTGAAAAGTAGTGTTATTTTTGATTGAAGATGCAAAATAATGAAGTGTTGTTGAAAAATAGTAGATTGTTGCACTTTTGATGTAGTGCAACTTGTGATAAAATAGTGTTTTCTCTTGATTATTCTAGCAGTTCTTGAATGTCCTCCTTGTTTCCGATTTTAGCCCCATCCTCTTTAAGAGTGATGTAGAGTGTTCGGAGGTCTTCCTTATCCACAATGATTGGCATATTAACCTCATCCATTAATTGAGTATGGAGTAGTTTGATTCTTGTGGATTCAGGATCAAATTCTGATGGTTTTTCAATTAGGATTGTAATGTTGATGACATAGTAGTTGTTGTAGTTATTGCTGATGTCGGTTGGTTTGATGTTGTAGGTTGTGTGTTCTGTGCCTAGGTCTTTGATTAATGTTTTTGCAAAGTTTTTGATTAATTGTGGATACATAATTATCAAGCTCCATTTTCTATATTAATTATTTTGGGATTCATTTTTAAATCCAAAATCGATTTTAGAATCTAATTCTCGGAAAATTTCCCAGTTTTCGGAAACTCATTTTTAAATCTAGGATTGAATTTTAAATCCAATTCTCGGAAACTAATTCAAATTTCGGAAAACTGGAAACTGAAATCGGAATCTATTTATGATTCTCATCATAGAATCGGAGAAGATTCCTAACTTTCTCGGTAGGGGTTTTCCCCTCAACCCTTTCCAATCTTATACTGTCAGTATATGTTAATCTGCAATCCAACCTACCATATGCGATTTCATATTTCTGTTGGAAGTCAGGTTGATTATAGAAATTGAAAATTTCTTTGAAAAGCATTTTAACTTTTTCCTCTTTGGGAAAATTGGATAGGAATATCTTATCTGAAATCTTCAATATTTCATACTCTATTTTCTCTTCTTTAAGGTAAACTTCTGTTCCACAACTGCAACTCATTCCAGTTACGAACTGTGCTACCATATTGGCAAAGCTTCCTGCATAAACATCGTTCAATCCATTTTCTCTTCCATAATAGTGGCTGAATCCTGCCCATTTCTCTGTTGTGGTGGACATATTCAAATAGATATTGTTTTCAACTAGGTATTTTTGCAGTTCCTCTAATGGAATATCTGATATTATATCATATTCTACATTTTCATAAAACATTGTATCACCTAGTTGTACTATATATGGTTCTTATTATTTAAAGTTTTCGTAGGTTGCAACAGTCTTCAGGGTTTGGATTAAAATTGTGTTTCCAGTACTCATAAGCCTCTGACTCATCTTCACAGATTGTTATTTCCTTGAATCCATTTATGTTTCTGATTAGTTCTTGTTTTTTGGATAATGGTAAGTGCCAGTAATTTGATTGTTTAACTGTGTACTCTGATAGGTCTATGTGGTAGCCAAACCATCTTTTAACCCAAGTATTAACTCGTAAAAATTCAACAAGAATCTTATCACATTGAATATTAGCAAGTACATCGTAATCCACAAAGGAATCTATGAAAGGTGACAATCGCACACTAACATCGAACCCATTCCTTTGCAAGGTTTCAATGGCTTGTATCCTTTTGCTTGGTAATGGTGCATTCTCATAATCCAGTTTTTCATATAAATCATCATCAGTACAAGTCAGGGTTATTTGAATATGTGCTAATTGTGGATCAAGAACTTCTAAATATTCAGGTGATGCAACTAAATCTGATTTGGTCACAATCAAGTACTCTTGACCAACTTCATTTAATGCCTTGATGGTTTCATAGGTGACTCGTTCTGTTTTCTCTAATTCTTGGAAACAATCTGTCATTCCACCTAGTCTGATAACATCCACATCCTTGATTCTTTTGATTTTCCTACGAATCTTGTTAATATCGGCTACTGCAGGATGCTTGTAATCCCATAGTTTTCTGAAATCAAGTAAACTTTTCGCATAACAGTAGTTGCAGTTATGTTGACATCCTCTGCCATATGTGTCTAGTCTTGTATTGATGTGGCATTTATCTCCCTCATTTCCTTTAACTTCCTTATAGAAGCTTTTGAATTCATTTTCCATTCTGTATCATATCCTCTAATTTTGTTTGTTTGGTTTCCAGTTTTGTGATTGTTTTTGGATTCCAGTATCCTTTTAATTGTTTTCTTTCGTTTTCGTTTAGTTTCTCGAACATTTCTTTGCTTACACTACTGTCTTCTAGTCCTCGGTAGTAGCAGGGGATTCTCCATCGGACACAAATATTCTGTCGGCGAATATTCTTACGATAGGTTCTGATTTCCTCGTTAGTCCAGTTAGGGTGGATGTAATAATTAGTGTCATTTGGCTTGTATGGATTGTAATTATCTTCCAGTAGTGTGAGTGGTCTGTATCTGCAATCCATTATCTGCACTCGCATCTCAAAGCATTTTACCCTTTTCCATTCACAAGTCTTGAATGGTTGTTCGTGATTGTATAATATGAAGACATTGATTTTTTGTGTTCGGTTGAAACCATTCTCCTCTAGTATGTCTACTGTTTTTTTAATCTTTTCGTATTCTTCTACTCCAGTATCCCAAGCGATGTAGATTTTTCTGAATCCTGCATCATACATCATCTTTGCAAGGTGTGGTTTTTTGAGTAGTATTCGGTAATCGATACCACTTTGACACTCACAACTACTTATCCTCCTATCCTTTTTCAATTCTATCAGTTCATTGAGAATATCCTCAATGTAGGGGTTAGCTAGGAAGTTATTATCATAGAAGATTAGGTGTTTCTTGAAAATCAAATCCTTGATGGTTCTTTTGCAACTGAATTTTGGTTCTATCAAGTATGATCCACAGAATTCACAGTTTCTTACACAGCCTCTGCTTGTGTGTAGGATTTGGTACTTGATTTCTTCTCCATCAGGGAGTAGGGTGTAGTCTGTTGGGTATTGTTCGGCTTCTTCTATTATTCCTTGGTATACTTCATCACAACTAGTTACTTTTTTGCAGAGGATTGGTTGTAGTGATGCGAATATGCCTCCTACGATTATTTTTGCTTGTGGGTAGTGTTTTCGTGCATATTGTACTGCTTGTGTGACATATTTGGAGTAGTAGGTGAATGTGGATGTGATGAGTATGATTTGTGGATTTATGGTGATTGGTGTGGGGTTGTTCATTCGGTAGAGTTCTACTTTTTTGCCTTTGTCTTTAAGCATTGCCCCAATTTTCAAGAGTCCTATGGGTAGCATTTCTTGGTTGTTTCGGCTTTTGTTACTGGTGGGAAATGGTGGGTCTATTAGCAGGATATTATCTTTATTCAATATGTATGATCCCCTCCTCGTGGTCTGTTATTATGCTGATGACTTCCTCGTAGTCACCATTGGCTTCGTTGAAGAGGATGAGGGTGTAGTCTTGTGGGTTTGGGATGTTTTGCAGTATTCTTAATAGTTCATCTGCTTTAATTGTACATCACCTCATTTGGTTTGATGAGTAGTGTTTCATATATTCAAGTAAAGTTTTTGGATTAACTTTTTCTTTGACTCCATACAAGGTATGGTATCGTTGGTGGCAGTATTTACAGAGGGTTATTCCATTGTTAGGGTCTTCTCTGTATTGGGGATGTAAGTTGTACCCATATATATGATGAGCTTCCAGTTTTGTTGTTAATCCACAACATTGGCAAGTGTGATTGTCCTTTTCAAGTACCAGTTCTCTCCATTTAGGATTTCGGTGTTGTTTCTTTTGTTTTATCTGTTCTCTTGTTTTCCTTTGTGGTTCTTTGAGAAATGGCAGGATTGTTAGTATTGTCATTCCTACTGATTCCGATATGTACCACCACCATTGCTCATCATTATAACTCATTGAATATCTGATTCCTATTTTGGATAATATGGTTTCTAATTCTTCTTTTGAATTATCTAATAATAGGAAACAGAATTTGTTTCTTTGGTGGTGGTAGTATAACTTCACTCTTAAATTAAAATCTTGTTCTAGGATGTTTTGTAAAGGTTTCATTATTAATCTTTCTTGATTGTCTATGTTCATACATACATCACATCCTTGTTTTCTGTGGTTGGTGTTTCTATTTGTTGTAGGTCTTGTTGGTAGATTATTTCTATACTGGATAGGTTTTCTTTGGGTATTATTTTGGCTCGTTCAAATCCATCAGGGTCGGTTACTGCTATTGTGAGCAGGTCATCGGTTTCATCTAGGATAAAGGATAAGGGGTAGATGGTGTCATCAAGTAAGTATACATTTACTGGTACATCATCTATGCTACTGACTTTTATTCCTTGTGTGATAACTGCATCCAGTACTGCTTTAATTAGTTGCATATAACTCGATTATTTGGGTGAGTAGGTTTATTACTTCGTTCTGTTTCTGTATTGTTTTTTCCAGTATTGCTTTCTGTGTTTTTGTTTCTCCTATTATTTGGCATAGTCTTTCATCTTCTTGGTACATTTCTTTAAGTTCTGTTTCTAGGTTTGTTATTTTTTCTTGTAAATCTAGTATTGTTTCAGCCATAATTTACTCCTCTTTCCAGTTTATCTTGTCGGATTCATACATTCTCACATTCTTATTCAAATCCTTGTCTACTTCTACTCGTAAGAATGCTTCAGGAGATGGTGAGAGTAGCATATTACTTGCATAACTGTTTTCGTATCGTAAGAAGTGACCAGTAAGGCAGAAGAGTCGGCGATAGTACCCAATTTTTGGCTTGTAATATACTTGCTCAATTGCTCCACACCTATGCAAGTGACCCATAAAGTTAATATCTGCCTCTATGAAGCTCATATCTCTTTGTATCTTACCTAGTGCTAGGTGTTGTAGTTTGCTACTACCTTTACCGTGGGCAAGGTAGATGCTCAACTTCTTATCATTCACTAATAAGGTATCGTAGATGCTAGTATTGTATGGAACATCCAACATATCTGCAATAACCTTGGCAGTATCCAAGTTGAAATCTTTCTTTGTTCTCATACTATCGTGGTTTCCACTAGTCAATCCTCTGATGTATTGCTTGTGTGGTTCTAGGTATTCAACCATCTGATTGATTTGTTCATTCACATCCATTTCCTGATTGAATACTGAATCTCCTACATTCTTGCTACTGACTTCCAGTAAATCTCCATTAAGATACAGTACCTTGTTATGCTTATCCCTCTTAAAAACTGATAAAGCATACTCCCAATACTCACGATTGAAGACATTACTACCTAAATGAGCATCAGAAAGGCAATAAATATGCAAAGCCTTATTATTTATTGAAAATTCATTCTCCATCCTTAACATCATCTCCTACTTTAAAATCCCAGTTCTCTATGATCCAAGTTATCACATTAGTAGTAACTGCATTCCCCAAACACTTATACCTTTGAGTATCACTTATCCTTGATCCATCTGCACCAAACTCTGTCCAACCATCAGGGAAACCTTGCAATCGTTCACACTCTGTCGGAGTCAGTTTTCGTATTCTATAATCATTCATAAGAACTCCCCAGCTGCCATCACTAGTGTTCAAAGCCCCAGTCATTCCATCGTGACTAACTCCTCTTCGGACAGTACACCCTTTCCTTGACAGTTCAACACCATCATAGGGGTAGGTTTCCTTATACCCTTTTCGTGTGGTTTCTCGGAGCTTAATAAAATCCTCATCATTTTCCCTCATTTCTATCACAAAATTCCTTAATCGTTTATCAAATTTATTCATTGGAGTATGGGAAGTTAGTGCATACAAGTTCTTTCTCTTGCTATCCACAGTAACCCACAATCCATCATCAATTTCCTTGAAATATTTTTCAAGATTCTTCTCTAATGTCTTGTTCCATTTCATTATTTTCCTCTTTTTCTATAATTTTAAGGACATAAGTATCTAATCGTTTGTTGAATGGTCTTATCCTTGGATGAGTTGTTACTGCATAGCAAACTCCCTCCTTGGATAAACTAACATATAAACCATCATCAACTTTTGTGAAATATTTATCCACATTTCTTGCTAATACTTTCTTCCAGTTTTTCATCTATATCGTACCACCCATTGTTGCTCCTTTCATTCAAGCCAATACTTAACCCATCACTACTGTAAATCCTCCCCATCTTGATAGGTTTTCCAATAATTATTCAATTGTTTACAATCTTCTCTCTCTTATTCGTTCACTAGGAGATTCTTCAAGGTACTCTCGCTGATATAATACTTCTCCTCGACATCTTTCTCTAGAATATCCTTTAATGAATATTCGCTCTCTTCTCTGTGGAACTCCGAAATAGGCAGAATTAAGTACCTGCCATTCAACATTATACCCCAGGTCGGAGAGGACTTTAAGAATTGTCTTGAAAGTTTCTCCCTTGTTGTGAGATAGTAGACCTCGAACATTTTCAAGTAAAAAATATTTGGGTCTTTTGTCTTTGAGAATCCTAGCGATTTCAAAGAAGAGAGTTCCTCTGCAGTCATCAAACCCTCTTCTCTGTCCTGCAACAGAAAATGCTTGACAAGGGAATCCTCCAACCAAGAGGTCAAAGTTGGGTAAGTCTTCGGTGTTGATTTTTGTGACATCCCCAAGTCTAGGGTGGTTTGGATAGTGTTTTCTGTATATGTTTTCTGCATACTTATCTACCTCGCTGTATCCTACACATTCAAAAGTGTATCTTGTTGATTTCTGTAATCCATACTCGAATCCTCCTATTCCACTAAATAGTGATAGGTATTGTATTTTCAATTTCATACTCTCTCTCTCTCTACTGGTATTAGATAGCCTCTGCCTAGTGTGGTTAAGCTTGGGCTTAATCCTTGGGGATTGTATATTCGGTTTTGGAAGTACCATTGAGTATTATTGTTACTGTTTTTTTCTCCGATTCCACCGATTACTTCTACATCCCTCATCTTATTCTATCTCCTTGAATTGATAGCATTCGTTTACATCATTAGCCTCGCAATTGTATGCAAGGCAGTAGTCACTTGCTAGGAATTCACAATCCTTGCAGAAATCTATTCCCTCTATCCACACTTGCTTGGTGGTTTGTGGGGTTTGTTCTTTCCCATCTGTGTCTTTGCAGATATAGGATAAGTATAATTCCGATTCGTAGTATCCATCTATTGAGATTCCGATATCGGCTTTGGGATTGTATTTTTGTAGGGATTTTATCAGGTCTTCCACTTTCATAATTTTTATCTCCTGCCTAGTAGTCTTCTTTTCTCGTTTCGTACTGCCCAAAATTCTCGTTCAAAATCCTCGTACCGATGCTCTGATAGGTTTGATTCTCCTAGTGGTAGTCGGTTATCCTCGTAATTCTCAAACCACCATTGGTTTTTCTGATCCTGATGAGCTTTAGTTGAACATTCAGGGCTACAGTATTTTCGGTTACTTCTGTCGCTTATGAATCGTTTTCCACAGTACTCGCACTTCTTTGGAATCCTTTTTCCATTCAGTTTTTTGTGTCTTTGTTGCCTCCATTCCAGTCTTGCTTGGTGGCTACAATGGGGGCTACAGTATTTCATATTATTCACGATAGGATAGAAGAGTCGGTGACAGACTTGGCATTCGGTGGGTATGGTGACAGTTAGGCTATTCTCATTTACTATTAGTCTGCTACTTCTCGTGATTTTCATAGGTTATCAACTTCTCAAGATATGTTCTTGCTTTTTCCAAGTCTTGACAACCCCCTTTTTGCTTGTATCGTAGTATATACTTGATGATATTCAGTTCACAGAAGTGGACTAGTTTTTCTCGTGGTACTAGTCCTTTTTCACAGGCAGTTAGCAAGTCCATCGTATCCCCATAGTAACTTGGTAATGTGGTATTGTTACTGGAATCTGTGTCTTTTAGTGTAGATGACACAAGATTATTATCGTAAAAAAAAGTGGGTGTTTCATTTACTTTACGAATGAGTTGATTTAATTGCCACTTCATCGCAACACTACCAGTTTCCTTAACCTTATCTTTAAGTATTTTAAGGACATCCTCCTTATCAATATACTCAATCTTCATAAATAACCCTCTTGTCATCAAGCACACTCTGAACTCTTTTGAGCTTTGCCTTTAACTTGTCATTCTCTGCCCTGCATTGAGTTAACTGTTCCTGCAGTTCTACTATCTGTACATCCTGAATAAAACACTTGGTTTCCAAATCCATTTTATCGTTTCTCTCCTTTGTGTAGGAATTTATAAATCTCTCTTGCTTTCTTCAGATTGACTCGATTAACAGACTCAAAGTCAGTTATTGTACAATCCAGTAAGTCTTGAACATTCTTTATCTTCAATTCCTTGATTATATTATTGGATGTTTTCAAGCCAACATTCTTAACTGATGTGAGCAACACATCTACTGCAGTTAATCTGTCAATCTTCAATCTTCTACCAGTACCCCCATACTTATTCAATTTCAGGCAACTTCTTGCTTGAAGATACATTTCCTCCAAGGCTTCCTCTTCAGTATCACAGATGATTATCCCATTCGTGATTTTTCGGAGGGTTCGTATCGCTCCATTGTATTGAGCAATACTGTTTGCGACATAATTCTTACTTCTACTGTATTTGCTTAATCTTTTCAATGTTGGTACAAGCTTACCAACGATAACAATGTAGGAATACTTGCCTTTGTTACGATACTCGTAACCTTGATTAGCAACTTCCTCGAATAAGGAATTATTATCATCAGTAAGGCTGTGCATAAAATCAGCTACAGTCTTATACTCAAATGCAACCTTACCATCAAAGACATAATCTGCCACATTAAGGTGCTTGACCTCGACTTTAAAGTTATGTTGCTTGTAATACTTCTTTGCTCTCACCCCTCTCTTCTGTTCTCTCGTGTCAATCCAAACTCTCATCTTATCCTCTTATCCCATTTAGGATATTTATTCATTAATTTCTCCTGCTCATCGGTGGTATCGTGGATCAGTAGGAAAAAGTTGATGTAGCAACTTGTACTGTGACACTCATTGCAGGTGAAGTATAGTTTTCTCTTGAAGATGAATAATAGCTTCAACCACCATACTGGTTTCTTAATCTTCGCTCCACAATGGTTGCAAGTTACTATGTACCATTCCCATAACCGACCACTTACCTTATCAATCCTCATACCATCCCTCATTTGGTTGCAGGTTATGAGATAATTATCCCATAACTTGCCATTAATCTTATCAATCCTCATTACTACTCCCTCATAACTATTTCAGGCTTACTAGGAACAGTACAAGGAAAAAGAGTATTATTATAACTGCTATACTGAATAATGAAATCATTTCTCAACTACCTCAATCTTACTGATGATTGCATATGGAACATTACCATATTTTACTGTTAAATAATTCTCATTGAATGTGATTTCATCATCTGAAAGGAGAATTTCAGAT
>OCVV011293213.1_pt1 | contig 12081 bp, 7 predicted proteins | sample 1539721 | NCBI WGS metagenome assembly OCVV01 (sample SAMN02144230, study PRJEB22623) | gut metagenome | biome: sheep rumen | host: Ovis aries | place: New Zealand | reverse complement strand
AAGGTCGCACTGCCCGCCGAATTCAGAAATTATGGCCTGCATTACCCTGGGATTTCCGTGAGAGTCAGAAATCACGAGGGCTTTTGCCAGCTCCTTCTTTGCAAGAGAAAAAACGTCTTTCTTTGAGCCAATCGCTAAATTTTCCTGCTGCGTGATTTCTATCATTTCCCTGGATTTTTACTCGAATATGAAGTGATTTATTGACTGTAAACCGCTTTCCCCATCAACATAGTGAATGACAGTTCTGTTTTTATCAAGAAGTTTCTGGACAAAGGTCTTGAGGTTTGCGTCAGCTTTTAATGGCTCTCTCAGCTCAATCATTTCTGAAATTGAGTTCGTGAGAATTTGGCTGGCATCAAAATCTGGAATGAAATCCGTTACTTCGCCGTCGATTGTGTTTGTCTTGTGGGCGTAGTCGAGAACAAAGTCGGATGTAGACTCAGAGCCGAGGACATCGTCCTGAGAGAAGAAGGTGAATATAGGATAAGGAATTTTGCCACCCTCTGCCTTGTCTTGAATTTTTGAGAGGGCAATATGAAGACCGTCCGGTGCGCCAAGAATTATCATGCCGGCCAGATTTTTTCCTTCGATTCGGTCTGCAAGTGAACTGATTCGCTCTTTGCCTGCAACCATGAAGTCAGCCGGGTAGACGAGGACAGAAAGAAGAGCCGGCTTATCTTCGGTTTCAATTCCAAAGTTTTCGTCGAGAGTCTTGGTGATTTTAGTGATGCTTTCCACATCATTGTAGCCATAGCCTAAAACTACGACGATATTTTTTCCTTCGATGTAGGCTTTTGTTTCAGCAGAGAGCTTTTTGAGCTTTAGCGGGCTTGAATCTGAATCTGACTGCTCAAGTGAATTTTCTGCCGTTAGTTTTCTGTCGTTTTTACAAGCCAGGGCGAAAATTGCAAAAAAGGCCAAAAATGTAAGGAGCGCTGTTTTGAGAAGCCCTTTTGAAAAACTTTTATAACTGAAAAAAAATCTTAACATGCTCTGATTTTATCAAATATGAATGATTTGCAAAAGTAAAAAGAGAAAAAAAAGCAGTCCCCCGAAAAAATTAAGGGACCGCATGTATGAGTTTTTTGTTACTCTGGATCGAAGCCGATGGTGACTATGGCCGAACCGTATCCTTCTCGCTGAGATTTTCCGCTTGTCAGAATGATGCCAGAGCCGCTTTCTGTATCGGCGGCAGTTTTTGTTCCTTCGCCGATTGAATTTGACTCATTCTGGGCTGACTGAGAAGGGGTCGTCAGGCTTGGTGAATTTGTGCTTGCGCTTGCAACTTCGCCCTGAGCTACAGTTATTGCATTTGAAGGAGCGAATTCTGAGATATCTCCAGGCTCGGTTCCAAGTTTTTCCTGAGCTGTGTTTGCTGTTGCGTCTTCAGTAGCGGCAACTTCTTCTTTTGCAGCCTCTTCCTTGTTTTCCTCAGCGTTTTCTTCTATTGCTTTGAGAATTGCATCAAGGATACGCTCGCTCTGCCTTGTGTTTTTCCAGAAGGCGACGAAGCCGGAATTTGTTCGAAGAGCTGTTCTTCGGAATCTTGTGGTGAAAGTGAAGTTTGTACCTCGGACAGAAGCCGTTGCTACCGGTGAGCGTACGGTAAAACCGACTCGGCGGTCTGCTGTTTTTTGCACGTTTGATTTGAGTGAGCCTGTTGCAAGCCTAATGGCTGTTTCGTCCTTGCCGCTTGCACCCTTGATTCCTTCCCGCTCTGCAAGAGTCTGGATAGTCAGACGAGAAAGCGGAGCTACTGTTACGGTAGATTCCTTGATTTTGAGAACAAGCTCTGATTTGAAACCTGTCTGGATTTCCGTGCCCTGATCGATGCTGTCTCCAACTTTGAGGGCAGACCAGATGCCGCCACTTTTCATTTCTGCCTTTCCTTTAGCAGATACGACTGTAGCCTGCATTGCAAATGAAGAGAAGGCAAAAGCTGACATAACAAGTGTAAGAATAAGTTTTTTCATGTAAAACCTCCTTATTGCCTAGAATGCGATAGCCGCATTTATTTTGAGCTGTGTTTTAGATTTGCCGATTGACTCAGCAAAATCGTCTTTTCCTATGTAGTGGCTGAAATTGATTCCCAGTGAGACATCGCTGACTGCCTGATAGTTCAAGCCCAGAAGGTACTGGATGCCTGCGTATTTGATGTCTTCGATTGCGTCAAATACAAGGTCTCCGCCTGCAAGGAATACAAGATTTGAAAGCGGTTTGATTGTGGCAGAAAGACCAGTTTTTAAGAGAGAAGAGTATTCTGTGTCTTTCGTAGAATTGATGGCTGTACCGCTTGTAAAGCCCGAGAATCTGTCGAAACTTCCCTGTTTGCCTGAGGCATAGAGTCCGTTGAGTGAAAGTGACATGGACTTGAAATTCGGGTAAAACAAAATTGCGCCCTGAGTGAGGTTGCCTGTTTTTGTGTCGCCGCCGTCATAAGAGGCAAAACCGAATGTTGATGATAGGCTGTAGAAAATCGGGGAGACGATTGGACCGTTGAGGGCTGCAGTCGCATAGAACCTGTTGAATTTTGTTGATTCAAGGGAAAGAGCACCGAAGCCTTCGAGAGAAATTGTCTGGCTTGCAAAGATATGGGGAAGTGAGAAAGTGACGGCTCCAATCGCATATTTGTTTGCAAGGACATAGAGATTTTTTTCTTTGTCGATGAGATTGACTTCGTCTTTTTTGTGTTCTTTTTCTTCGAGAATTGTGACATTCTTTGCGTTTAGAAGGCCTGTGAAAGCCGCAAATGCGGAAATTTCTACTCCCGAGAAAGTTGCGCTGAGTTTTGCACCGTCTCCGTTCTGGGCATAAATGATTCCTGTTAAATCGTTGTTAAAGAAACGACCTGCCGAGAAGATAATGCTTCCTGAATCGAGCTCCTTGTGAAGGACGAGCTTGAAAAGGTTTACATCCAGGGCCAGCTTGAATTTCTGGTCTGAATTTACAACCGTGTCATCGTATTCCGTGCGGAAGGCACCCTCACCCGTGAAGTAGCTTTTTCCGTCTTCGTTGAGGGGGGTGCGGAACCAAAGGTTGATGCCGTTCTTTTGAGTGAGCTTTAGTGAATTGCTTTCGTCTGTATTTGCTAATTTTGTGTCGTTGGAAATGAGACCGCCTGTTTCAACTGCGAACAGAAGGCTTGCTGCTGACAAAATTGCGGCCGAACTGATTATTTTTTTGAATGAAAGTTTCATTATTCGTTTCCTCCTACAATTTCGAGACATGAGCTGAACAAGTCCAGGGACTCACGGCCAGAAATGGTCATTGAAGGATCTGTTTCTACAGGAAGAATTCCCCGGGCCTTTAATTCTTTGAAAGCATAGCGGGGTGAAGGGAAAAGCGTGTAGAAAAGGCCGCCTTTGATTCCAAGAGCCTTCATGTATACATAGGAAATTTTAGCTACAGTTGCCGCAGAGTCAGCCTCGTCGTCGGAAGCAAAAAAATCTTCGGCTTTCAGGGCTTCAAAAGATTCTTTTGTGGGAGAAGAGCCTTCCTTTGAAGCTGGCATTACGCCGATTGATTTTGAGGAATCGTCTTCAGTGATTTTGTTTGCGTAGAGTGCCGGGAGATAAGAGATTTGCGCGCATGTTGCCTTTTCTGAGTCGATGATTTCTGACATTACTTCAGAACTTTGCGAAAATGCAAATGCTGTGCAAATGAAAGCTATGGCAGTACACAGCAGAGTTTTTTTCATTTTTTAACTCCTTGAAAACACCGCATTAGCGGCGTTGCTTCCATGATTTTTTACATTTTTTCTTAAAATAAGAAAAAAAATTTACCAACTATATTATATCTTGTGTTATACTATTTGTCATGGGAAAAAGAAATAAAAATCAAAAAGATTCTAAAAAAAGTCTTCCACGCAAAGTTGTTGCCCTTATTATTGTGGTCGCCTCACTTGCTTTCTGGTCCATGGTCTGTGCCATCGGAGCTTTACAGAAGTTTGACTACCGTATCTATGATTTGCTTCTGGGCTTTACCCACGAACCTCAGCCCCGGCAGGAAATTCTTCTCGTAGAGGCGGACAATCGGTCAACCAGCAACGAGTCTTTTGAGAATATGAAAACCTGGCCTTGGCCTAGGGATGTTTTTGCCAACGCTCTCATGCGAATGAAGGAATTCGGTGCCGCTACTGCCGTATTCGATATTGAGTATCTTTCGCCATCGAGTCTTGCCGTAGATGAGAATGCTGTTATTGAAGCCGCCTCGAACTTTGATGGAAGCAGGCCGAATTTTGAGAGTTTCATCAAGGATAACGATGATTATTTTGCTCGTGCTATTCAGTTTTTCGGCAATACCTGGCTTACCATCAATACTGATGACCTTGATTTTGACTACAGCGACAGCGACATTGACTATGTAAAAAAACGTTTCCTCTACAATGTTGAGGACAAAGGTGACTTCATTCTTAAAGATTATTATCAGGGAAAACTCGACAGTATAAAGACTTCTTTTATTGACAATTTAAGGGAACCAAAGGCTGACTGGGACAATCCTGAATTCCGCAAAAAATATCGGATTGGTTTTTCTCCTGCAATGAACATGTTTTTAAGCCATGCCAGTGGAGCCGGTTTTACAAACGTTATCATCGACATGGACGGAACCCGCCGCAGAATCGAGCTTTTAAACAAAAAGGATGAAGTGTACTCTGCCCAGCTTACTTTTGCTCCTGTCGTAAAAACTTTGAATCCAGAGCGCATAATAAGGAAAAAACGCTCATTAAACCTTGAAAATTGCCGTGGAATAGGTGGAAAAGATCTTAAAATCCCACTGGATTCCAGCGGAAGGCTCATCATCAACTGGCTTCATTCTCTATACGACGATTCCTTCCAGCGCACGAGCATGTTGTTTCTTGCCCAGCTGGATTATCTTGAGAAAAACATCGTGCGCATCTTGAATGTCCTGGAGCCATTTGTCACTAACCTTGATTCGCACCCCGGCCTTGATTATGCTCGACTGGAATCTGCTGAAGCTATTCACAAGCTGGTAAATGATTACAAGGACATAAGCGATTTCAAAGACTTTCTTCTCTCAAAATGCAATGGATATGACTTTGAGGGACAGGCCATTGACGGAGGCGTTGAATATTCTGACTATGTTCAGTATTTCCAGGCGAGAAAGTCATTCTTTGATGGCGTGACAAAATTGTGCGGCGGAAATATAAAACAAGAAATCGAAGAAAAACTTCTCGCCATGGATGCTTCTGATTCCCCTGAGTTGAATTATATTACTCCTGAAGTTGTTCAGGAGACAATGAGCGAATTTTTGACCAACTTTGAAGTTATGGCCAGTGACACTTCTCTTTATAATGATCTTTTCAATCAGGAAAAAGCGATTTTTGCCAACAAATTCTGTATCCTGGGCCATACAGCAAGCTCAACAACCGATTTGGGTACCATTCCTTTTGAAAGGGCTTATATGAATGTCGGTACTCACGCCAATGTTTACAATACGATTATGAATCAGGACTTTATCTATTCTCTGGACTGGTATTGGGGAGTCCTAATCGTTGCTATTATGTCCCTTTTGCTCATAGTTCTTATGGCTGACAAAAAGGCCTATGTGCAGAACATTTCTGGTGTCGGACTTTTTGTACTGAGTCTTGTTGTTCCTGTCCTTCTGATTGTCCTTTTCAGCATTTATATTCCTGCCCTTGCGGCGATTTTGATTGCCTTTTCTTCATACCTGGCGATGACGATTTTCCGCTTTGCCACCAGCGAAAAAGACAAAAAATTCCTGCAGACCACATTCGGTGCTTATGTTGCTCCTGCTGTCGTTGACCAAATCGTTAAGAATCCTGAAATTGCTCGCTTGGGCGGTAAGAGCGATTACCTCACTGCGCTTTTCTCCGATGTAAAGACTTTCTCCGGCTTTACCGAGGTTATCAACAATGAGGAAGGCGAGGACAAGGGCGCAGAAAGGCTGGTAGCAATCCTGAACGATTATCTGGGCGTTTTGAGTGACGCTATCATGGATAACAAGGGAACAATCGATAAATATGTTGGTGACGAAATCGTTTCCTTCTTTGGCGCTCCAATCCATGACGACAACAACGCTTACGATGCCTGCGTGGCTGGAATCCGCATGTTGCAGGCTGAGGAGAGGTTTAATAAGGAAAACAAAGACCGTCTGCCAATCAATCCTCAGACAGGAGAGCCATTCTACTTACATTCCAGGGTCGGTCTGAATACTGGAAACATGGTTGTCGGCAACATGGGAACTGAGAAAAAACTGAACTACACAATCATGGGCAATAATGTAAACCTTGCCAGCCGTCTTGAAGGAACAAACAAGGTTTACGGTTCATGGATTATGTGCTCAGAGTCAACATGGAATGCGGCCAACCGCGGTGAAAACGAGGGCAAAATTGTAGCCAGAAAACTGGACTGCGTTCGGGTAATCAACGTAAAGCGGCCTGTTGGAATTTACAGCATAATTGGTTTGCGCAACGAGTTGAGTGAAAAACGAATCCGCGCAACAGAGCTTTTCAACGAGGGCATGAAGTGGTACCTCAATGGAATGGATACGCCTGAAGCCCCAAAAAATCCAGAAGACTTAAAGAAGGCCTGGTCTTTGTACAAGCAAGCTGACGAACTTTATCCTATGGACGAAAGTTCAAAGGTCTTTATGGCTCGATGCGAGGACTTTATAAAGAACGGTATTCCAAAAATTTGGGATGGCGTATATACAATGAAGAGCAAATAGCGCCTGCTGTCTTCTATAAATTTTTGTTTTATCCTCTATTATAACACTTTTTTTTTGAAACTAAGATAAATCGCCGATATTATTAGTATTATGAAAGTAAAGCTGATGATACCGGCGATTTTTTTCTTTGCGGCCGGACTTATTTTTTCGGAAAATGTCAATAAAGAAAGTGAAGAGCCTGTGCGCCTTCTTACGGTTGATGATTCAGTAAAACTTGCGAACGAAAACAATGTTTCCCTTGCCCGCGCTCAGATTACCCTGGATGCGGCGGCTCGCGCAAAGGCCCATTCCTGGAACAGCATTAGCCCCAGTGCGAGTTTTTCGGCGACATCAGCTATCCCTGTGGATTCTTTGAGCGACGATGAGTCAAAATACAGCGCTTCACTTGGAATTTCAGCCACCCTTTCGCTTTCTCTTAGCGCCAACCTTTACACGACGATGAATGCGGCAAAAATTGCCTACGAGTCTGGTAAGCTCACTTTTGCCGATGCCCTTAAATCTGTGGAGCTTTCTGTGAGGGAGGCTTTTTACGGCCTTTTGTACGAAAAGGAAAACATTCTCTTGCAGGAAAAAAATCTTGAGATTGCAAAAACCCAATACAATACCAACCTGGCCAAGTATAATCAGGGACGATTGAGCGAAATTGATGTCCTTTCAGCGGAAGTCAATTACAAGAGCAAAATTCCTACATTGGAGAGCGCAAGAACAACATTTTTGAATGACCTGGCTTCTTTCAAGCAAACATTGGGCTTGAACCTTGATGAAAAAATTGAGCTTGTTGGCTCTCTTGATGACATGATAAACCTGAAGGAAATCGTCGTCGATTCGGATAAAGTTCAGTCTTCATCAGTAAAATCTCTGGAATACAAGCTGGCCAGTGCCAAAAACAGCCTCCTCGACAAAAGATTTTCGGCCTTTGCTCCGACTTTAAGCGCAAGTTTTAAGTGGAGTGATTCAAGCTGGTACATGAATTATGACGGGACTGCACCGGAAGCCAAAAAAGCCTCTTCTATTTCACTTTCGGCCACGATTCCACTGGACGGCATTTTGCCCTGGTCAGCCAAAAATGATGCCATAGATTCAGCAAAGGACTCTGTTGCAGATTTGGAGCTTCAGCTGGAAAACGAAAAGAAAAACCTGAAGAGAACTGTTGATTCAAGCCTTCGCTCAATAAAGCAGAGTCAGGAATCAATCAAATACAAGCAGGCCAATGTCACTTTGGCTCAGAGAAGCTATGATATGACGGCAGAGGCCTATAACCGTGGCACGAAAGACCTTCTTACATTGCAGAATGCAAATACTTCGCTCTTGAATGCCCAAGTTTCCCTGAAAAGTGAGACTTTAACGCTTATCAAGGCGATTTTAAATCTGGAAAATACAATCGGCGTGGACTTCGGTTCGCTGGGGAGGAAATAAATGCGAAAATCACATATTGTCATGCTTTGTGCGGCTGCGGCAGTGGTCGGCACCCTGGCTTTTGTTGGAATCTCAAAAAAATCAGATGGCAAGGCTGCTGGCGGAAAGGGCCGGGGCAAGGGAGGAAACACTGTTTTTTCAGTTAAGACTCAAGTGGTCAAAAAAGAGACCCTGCACGGCTATGTAATTGCCAATGGCGAAATCGAAAGCCAGAATTCCGTGAACGTTTTCCCGGATGTATCTGGCAAAATTATGGAAACAAATGTCATGCTTGGCTCAAGCGTTAAGAGGGGGGATATAATCGCTTATGTCGATCCAAATGCGCCGGGTCAGTATTACAAAAAAAGCCCGGTTTATGCCCCCATTAGCGGCAGCATTATTTCAACCCCGCTCAAAAACGGAACTACCGTTTCCACCAACACTGTTGTGGCAATCGTCGGCGACATCTCAAACTTGCAGGTAAGTGCGGATATTCCTGAGCGTTATGTGGCAGTCCTCAAACAGGGCTTAAAGGCGGAAGTCAGCGTTGAGGCCTACCCTGATTTGCTTTTTAATGCCACAGTAACGAGGGTTAGCCCGGTTGTAGACACTAGCAGCCGTACCAAGGAAGTTATCCTGCATTTTGACCAAAGGGACGAGAGGGTGAATGCCGGCATGTTTGGAAAAATCAAGCTCTACACTGTGGATTACGAGGGTGAGGTTGTAATGCCGGCCGATGCTTTGGTTTTCCTGAATGATGAATATTATGCCTATGTTGTAAAAGAAGGTGGAGAAAGCGTTGAGAGACGAAAGGTAAAGACTGGTGAGAGCGTTGACGGCCAGATTCAGATTCTTGATGGAGTGAATGAAGGCGAAAAGGTCGTAATTCAGGGACAGACTTCCCTTAATGACGGCTCAAAAATCCGTGACATCACAGAAGAAACTGTAAAGAAAGAGCAGGCTGAAGCGGGCAAAGAGAAAAAAAGCGAAAATCCTGAGCGCAAGGAAAGAAGCGGCGACCGAAGCGGAAAAGGCGAAGGCACAAACAGCGAGCGAAGCGGCGAAAGAAAATAAAACACTCTCAGAGAACACAGGGGGCACAGAGAGATTATTGCAGATGACAATTTTTCCCCTTTAACCTATTCTCTGTGTGCTCCTAAGCCCTACGAGCCTAGCTCTACGGGAGATTCGCTAAAATTGCCGTGCAATTTTTTAACGCTCACTATCTGTGAGGAATTCAAATAAGGAAAATTACTTATGAATATTTCAAAAAATACACTTGAACATCCTGTTTTGACTTTGATTGTTTTCGTTTTGCTCGGAATTATGGGACTTTTTACTATGAGCGATGTAGCAATCTCGCTTATGCCTGATGTAGACAGCCCATATATTACGGTTAGGACGACTTATACCAATGCCGGGCCGGAATCAGTTGAAAAAACTGTCACGAAAGTCCTTGAGGCCCAGCTGATTTCCGTGAGTGGACTCAAAAACCTCACTTCCACATCAAAAGAAGGCTCTTCTTCAATTTCAATGGAATTCAACTACGGAACTGACCTCGACATCGCCACGGACAATGTTCGCGATAAAATCAACAGAGTCCTGAAAAGACTGCCAGATGACGCTGACAGCCCCACGATTTTTAAGATGGACTCGGACTCAATGCCAATCATGCGAATTGCCGTTAGGGGAAACCGCAGCCGGGATGAACTCAAAGTCCTTGCAGAGGATACTATCGTGAGCCTTCTGGAGCAGACTGACGGTGTTGCAGAGGCTTCTGTGAGCGGCGGCCGGACAAAAATCGTGCGGGTTGACATTTCCCAGAACAGGCTTGCGGCTTACGGTCTCACTCTGTCTTCAGTGAATTCTGCTCTCTCGAAACAAAACCTGGAGCTTGGCGGCGGAAAAATCACAGAGGGAAAAACTGACTATTCAATCAGGACGATAGGTGAATTTGCCAGCATTGACGAGATTAACGATGCCATAATTACCAAAAAAGGCGATTATGTAGTTCGTCTTTCTGACATAGGCAGGGCCTATATGGGCTACAAGGATAAGACCAACGAAGTTTACATCAACGGAACTCCGGGAATCTATGTCAGCGTCACCAAACAGTCGGGAAAAAACTCAGTTACAGTTGCCAACAAGGTTTACGAAAAGCTGGAGGAAATTCAGGAACTTTTGCCCAGCGATGTCTCACTGGAAATAATTTCGGACACCACCGATTCAATCCGTGACACAATCAACACTTTGCTTGAAAGCTGCTATCAGGGCTTGCTTCTTGCGGTTTTGGTTCTCTTCCTCTTTTTGAAAAATTTCAAGTCAACGATTATCATCGCAATTTCGATTCCGCTTTCTATCGTAATTACGATGTTGTGTATGCACTTTGCGGGAATTACCCTGAACATGATGACTCTTACGGGGCTTATCCTGGGTGTCGGCATGATAGTAGATGCTTCCATCGTTATGATTGAAAACATCTATGTATATCGGAGCCGTGGAGCAAAGCCAAAAGTTGCCGCCGTTCTTGGTTCCAGTGAAATGGTAATGTCGGTTTTGTCGGGAAACCTCACCACAATCTGCGTTTTCATTCCTTTCCTTTTCTTTATCTCGGACTTGGGAATGATGGGGCAGATGTTCAAGGGAATCATTTTTACGGTTGTCATAGCCCTCGTTTCATCGCTTTTTGTGGCTATATTTTTGGTTCCTGTCCTGGCCGGAAAATTCCTTCCCCTGTCAAACAGAAATGAAAAGCCCGTCACTTTTAAGCCCCTCAAAAAATTCTATGAGCTTTTGGATATCCCACTCATAAAGCTGACGGCCATCTATCGTCGTGCCTTAAAGAGCGCTCTCGGGCACAGAAAAGCTACAGTAGTGATTTGCTTTTCTGCCCTGATTATTGCCCTTGCCCTTGCCACAACTTTGAATGTGAACATGATGGCCAACGGTAAGGATGACAGCGTAACCATGAATGTAACCCTGCCTATTGGAACTACCCTTGAAGAAACAATGACCGTAATGAGTCAGTTTGAGCAGATTGTACGAGATGAAATCAAGGGCTACAAAACCATTATTTCAACCAGCGGTGCGTCCAGCTCGTCTTACCGGGGTACTCTGGAAATTAAGCTGCCGGATTCAGATGAGCAGATTGATGATGCCCAGACTGTGCAGACGAAGCTTCGTTCCCATTTCAACGATTTTGCGGGAGCGAAATTCGGTTTTAGGGCCGGTATGCGTGGTCAAATGACGGGAAGCGACATCAAAATCAAGATTCGCTGCGATGATTTGGAAAAAGCCTTGGATATTTCAGACCAGATTACGGCCGTAATGAAGACAATTCCTGACCTTGGGGAATCTTCCGTTGATATTGAGAAAGGCGTTCCTGAGGTTGAGATTGAGATTGACCGTCAGAGGGCTTATGCCTTTGGAGTCGATGTCACAACTGTCGCAAAAGAAATCAACTATGCCATGAACGGCGTTACCTCAACGACTTATCGTGAGGGCGGAAAGGACTATTCAACGGTTCTCATGTACCAGAAATCAGACCGAAAGCAGGTTATTGACCTGGAGCAGATTTTTGTGAACGGAACTAGCGGAAAAGTAAGCGTGGCGAACTTTGCCAAAGTCAAAAAAGGTCTGGGGCCTGTAAGCGTAAAGCGTGAAAATCAATCCAGAATCGTCACCGTAACTTGCGATATAATTACCGAAAGAAACGCTTATGAGGTGGAGCAGGACATAAAAGACGGAATAGCAGGCACTTTCATTGTTCCTGACGATGTCACTTTGGTTTACGACGGAGCATGGCAGAACATGCAGTCCCAGGGTAAAACTTACGGTTTAATTATTTTGATGGCTATTCTCCTTGTTTTCGGCGTAATGGCCGGTACCTACGAGAGCTTTAAGGCCCCGTTTATAAACTTGATGACGATTCCCTTCCTGATTATCGGTGTCGTGGCTATTTACAAGATTTTAGGCCAG
>OCVV011331316.1_pt1 | contig 12084 bp, 7 predicted proteins | sample 1539721 | NCBI WGS metagenome assembly OCVV01 (sample SAMN02144230, study PRJEB22623) | gut metagenome | biome: sheep rumen | host: Ovis aries | place: New Zealand | reverse complement strand
GTCATCATAAATCTTTTCAGCACGGTTTTCTTCCTGGTTCTCATGCTTTTTTATGATATTCCCCTCACGGTCATTTCGGTTTTGCTTACCTGCCTTGTCGTCGTAATTTTTAAGATTACGAGTGAGAGGGTCAAAAACAAATCCTTCAAAATCGAAATGGAGGGGGGGAAACTCAGCGGAATTACTATGTCTGGAATCGAGATGATTGAGTCCATCAAGGCTTCCGGCTCGGAAAATGACTTCTTCATGCAGTGGTCTGGTCAGCAGGCCAAGGTTATCCTGGAAAATCAGCGTCTCCTAAAGACTAACACGGCAAATTCAATCGTGCCCGAGACCATCTCTCAAATTCAGGGAATACTGATTCTGGGACTGGGGGCAATCAGGGTAATGGATGGTCATCTCACAATCGGTATGCTTATGGCCTTTCAAATCCTGCAGTCTCATTTTGCCAATCCAATAAATTCTTTTTTGAGCTTGGGCGCCAGCCTGCTTTCCGCCAATGCTGACATGCAGCGAATTGATGATGTCATGGAGTATCCAGTTCCAAAACTCTTCAAGGATGATTTCGAGGATGCTTCAGAAAAAGCGAGGCCTGGAAAGAAAGTCTCCGGGGACAATGCCGCCGAATACATCAAGAAACTTCGTCAGGAAGGCTTGCCGGAGCTTGTAAAAAAACACCCGGAACTAGTTAACAGCTATCCTGAAATTAATGCCCTTGTTGACGGAAATGCTGCGGAAACTCATCATGTTTCACCTTCAGAATCAAGCCGGCTTTTTTACGCCCCTGTCAGAAAACTTGAAGGCTATATTTCCATTAAAAACGCCGTTTTTGGTTATTCTCCCCTGGCAGAGCCTTTAATCAAAGACCTTAACATGGAGTTTACGCCCGGAAAGCGAATTGCCCTTGTTGGTGCGACTGGAAGCGGTAAGTCCACAATAGGAAAACTTTTGAGTGCCACCTATCCTTTATGGAGCGGAGAACTCTTGTTTGACGGAAAGCCTTTGAGCCAAATTGACCGCAAGACTTTTGCCGCCTCGGTTTCTGTCGTAAACCAGACCATATCCCTTTTTGAGGGCACGGTCAAAGACAACATAACCATGTGGAACTCCACAATTCCCGAAGAAGTCTACATTCAGGCGGCCAAGGATGCCTGCATTCACGATGTGATTACTTCAAGACCCAGCGGATATTTTTCACAGGTGAGCGAAGGCGGAAGAAACTTCAGCGGAGGACAAAGACAGAGACTGGAAATTGCCCGTGCCCTGGCTACTAATCCCCGGATTATCATAATGGATGAGGCCACCAGTGCGCTTGACGCCATTACCGAGCAGACAGTCGATCAGAATATCCGGCGCCGGGGCTGTACGAGTATAATCATAGCTCACAGGCTCTCAACAATACGCGACAGTGACGAGATAATCGTTCTTGATCACGGCAATGTCGTTCAGAGGGGAAGCCACGACGAGCTGATTGCTCAGGGCGGAATGTACGGCGAACTTGTCAGGACAATGTAAATATGGAAAATCAAATCTATAAAATCAACAACACGAATGTCCTCACTCTTGACGGAGCTAATTCTGAAATTACCGTCCTGAAAGGGCATTGCTATCTCTTCCTTGTAAAAAAACTTGCCGACGGAAAAACCGGGGCCAGGCATGAGGTCGCAAATTTTGCCCAGGGAGAAAAATTTCCTAACATCAACGGAGATAAAAAATATTCCATAATTCTCGCAGGAATTAACGGTACTGAAGTTGAATTCCAGGAAAATAACAGCCCTGAATTTTGCCAAAAAGCCTCTGAATGGCGAAAAAATATCATGGCTGATGCTGAGTCAAGTTTGGTCTTGGAAAACCTGAGGTCAATGAAGCAGCAGAAACTTTCTGACTATGCCTTCTCTGATGCCCTTGCCAACATTTCTTCTGTAGTAAACAAAAACATAAAGAATTTGACTGTTTTTGAGCCTGATGATTTTCCTGTCGTAAAGGTCTTTAAAACTGTCGCAAAAAACATGGGAGGCCTTTCTATACGCCAGCTCCCGGACAAAAGCTATGAGCCGACGAAATCAGGCGTTCAAAAGCTGGCAAAAGACAACACTGTGCGAGTTCGTGAGGTCGTCCTTCGGGAAAAATGGTACAAGGAAGACAACGGCCACCTGATAGGTTTTTACAAAAAAGAGGGCGAAATCGACATTTCAATCGAGAATGATACATCCAAGGCTCTCATTCCGGTTGCCCTCATAAAAAACAAAAACACAAGTGGATATAAAATCATTGATCCCACTAACAATGTCGAGATTCCTGTAACGAAAAAAAACGCAAAACAGGTTTATCCAATGGCGATGATGGTCTATAAGACCATGAAGGAAGAAAAAATCTCCATAAAGACTGTTTGCCGCTTCGTCCTCATGGATATCAAGAGGGACATCGCTCGTTTTGTCATAATCGGTCTTTTGTGTACCCTTATAGGCCTTATCACGCCGCTTATAACCCGGAATTTCATCGACAATGTTATCCCTGAGGCTGCGAAAAGCCTGGCCATTCAGATTTGTCTCCTGGTATTCTTCTGTAACATTTCCTCGATGATAGGTGGCCTTGCAAAATACTTCGCCAATATGCGCATGGAAACAAAGGCCGACAGCGATTTGGAAGCGGCCGTCATGGACAGGCTTTTAAAGCTTCCCGTTGATTTTTTCAAGGGCTTTTCTTCCGGTGATTTGGCTGCCCGCACCATGACGATTTCAGAAATCAGAAAGGCAATTTTCAATATCGTCCTTTCGGTTTTTATGAATTTTATTTTCAGTTTCGTCTATCTTATCCAGTGCTTCCGCTTTTCAGGATATTTTGCCAGGTGGGGCATTCTCTTCTGCTTGTTTCCCATCATCATTTCCGCTCTTTTTTGCTTCATCACTTACAAATGGGAGAAACTTCTGATTGATTGCCAGGGTAAAATTCAGGGTATGCTACTTCAGTTCCTGAACGGAATCGAAAAAATCACCAACACTCATTCCGAAAAACGATTTTTTGCCCAATGGTCAGGAGAATATATCCGTCAGACGAAAATTTCATATTCCCTCGGCCTGGTTGGCATAGTCGGTTCCCTTATCAATACAGTTTATCCCACCATCGTGAGCATACTTTTCTATTATTTATATGGCCGGGGCGTCAAAATGCAGGCAATCAGTGGCTTGACGACTGGAACTTTCATGGCCTTTTTGAGCGCCTATTCTTCATTCCAGGGGGCATTTCTTGGAGTTTCCGGGGCTTTGCTTCAAATAAGAAATGTCATCCCTTTGTCAAAGCGAATACAGCCAATCCTTGATGCCAAACCTGAATTTGAGTCTTCCAGGCCTCCGATTGACAGGCTGAAGGGAAACATCGAGATAAGCCACCTTAATTTCCGCTATTCTTCTGATACGCCCCTTGTTCTGAAAGACGTTAACATGAGCATCAAAAAAGGTGAATTCGTTGCCGTTGTTGGAAGCAGCGGGGCCGGAAAGTCAACCCTAATGCGAATGTTGCTGGGCTTTGAAAAGCCGGAGTCAGGAGCAATTTTCTTCGACAGTCAGGATATTTCTTCAATAGATATAGGCTCCCTTCGCCGGCAATTGGGCGTTGTATTGCAAAACGACACTGTTCTGCAGGGAACTGTTTTGCAGAATATCGTGGGAAGTTCTGGACTAAAGGAAGAAGATGCCTGGGAGGCGGCGAGAAAGGTTTCCTTTGACAAGGACATTGCGGAAATGCCAATGGGTATGTTCACTATGATTCCGGCAGGCGGAGCGACTCTTTCTGGCGGCCAGTTGCAGCGACTTATTATAGCCCGGGCAATTATCCGCAACCCCAGCGTGCTGATTTTCGATGAGGCCACTAGTGCCCTTGACAATCTCACCCAGCTTTCCGTGCGAAAGAGCCTGGACGAGCTGAAAGTCACCAGAATCATAATAGCCCACAGACTTTCGACAATCATAAATGCCGATAAAATCTATGTTATGAAGGACGGGCAGGTGGTTGAGCAGGGCAAATATGAAGAGCTTATGAAAATGGACGGGTATTTTGCCCTCCTGGCCAAGAGACAGAGCTTGTAAGGCTTTTTTTCTCTGGCGAAAATCATTTTTTCCTTGCCAGTATGCAAGGCCGTTTAATTCGAAGTTTTTTAAGGAGATGTGTATGAAAATTAAAAATAGAATCTTTTTTGCGATGACGGTCTTTTTTTGTGCCGCTATTTTCTTCTCTTCTTGCGAAAGCGATGACCCAAGTAAAAACCGTAGTTCGGCAATCAAGAAACTCTACAACAGTGGCAAAGTCAAAATTGCTATTGCCAACAGTTTTGATCAGAACCTTAGCAAGATGTGGGAAGGAGCAGTCTTGGCTCAGGAAAAAATCAACGGAGAGCAAATGCTTCCGGTTCAACTTGAGCTGATAAAATTTAACGACGGCGGCGACACAATCAAGGGAATGTCAACAGCCTACAAAATCACTTCTGACCCTGAGATTTGTGCGGTCGTCGGTCACGGCTATTCAGATGTTTCTCTTTCCTGCTCCCTCATTTACCAATATTACGGTCTCCTCATGTTTAATTTTATTTCCACGGCGCATACCCTTACGGACCGAAATAATCCAATAATTTTCAGCAATATGCCAAGGGATGTAGATTTTGCTGACGAGATTTCACTTCTTTGTGAAAAAAACGGTTACAAAAGCGTCCTCATCTATTACCTTGAAAACATATCCGGCACAAGCATTTCGAACTTTTTCGAGATAAGCTGCAGTAAAAGGGGAATCTCAGTCGTAAATCGAGACAGTTACGATATCACGACTTCCCAGCAGGAATTCGAGCGGACTATCAGACGGTGGAAGAACAATTTCATGTTTGACGCGATTTTCCTGGCAGGAAGAATGCCTTCGATTCAGCAAATTATTGTCACACTCAGGGACAACGGCATAAACTGCCCGATTGTTGGCTCAGATCCTTTTGACGACCCTCTTCTTACACAAAATCTCTCAGAAAAAGAGAATGGCAGGATTTTTGCAGTTTCAAATTTTGACATTGAAAGCCAGAATCCCCGTTTCAAGGAATTTTGTGAGGCTTTCAAGGCAAAGTATGACTATGAGCCAGATCAGGAGGCCTTACAGGTTTATGATGCCCTCATGGTTCTTGCGGGTGCCATGCAAAAGGCTGAATCAGCCAATCCTGAAGAACTTGCCGATTGTCTCCGTCATGGATTCTGGAACGAGGCTGCGGGAAGCTATTCCTTCGCAAAAAACGGCTCTGTTCAGCATAGAAAACTTACGGCCAAAGTATTTAAAGACGGTAAATTCGTAAAAATAGAGGATTAGTTTCGCTTTATCCTTTTCTGTAGAAAATGGAATTTTTGCAATTATTGTCGCTAAATGTAATGTTTTTTAATATTTTCAAGTATATGGACTTTGACATTTTTTGATTTTTCGTTATACTATAATGAAAATATTCTTAAATAATGGGAGAGTCTATTGTGTCAGAGCTGAGGCCTGTAATTTTTGTTGACAAAGATAAATGTGTTAACTGTCATCGCTGTATCGCTGTTTGTCCATCAAAAATGTGTAACGATGGTTCTGGAGATTTTGTAAAAGTAAACCACGAAATGTGTATTGGTTGCGGTGCATGTATCGAGGCTTGTGTTCACGGAGCCAGAAAGGGCATTGACGACGCCGAAGATTTTTTCAAGTCCCTCAAAAGGGGTGACAATGTCGTTGCAATCGTGGCTCCAGCCGCCGCCGCTCATTTTAAGGGCAAAGATTTGGAACTCAACGGCTGGTTGAAATCAATCGGCGTAAAGGCTGTTTTCGATGTAAGTTTTGGAGCAGAACTTACGACAAAGTCCTATGTTGAACACATCAAGAAGAATGACCCGAAACTTGTTATTTCTCAGCCTTGTCCTGCCATAGTCACTTGGATAGAGCTTTATCATCCAGAGTTGATTCAGTATCTTTCTCCGGCAGACAGCCCTATGGCTCATACCATCACAATGATAAAGCGCTTCTATCCCCAGTATGCGGCCAGCAAAGTTGCTGTTATTTCCCCCTGTTATGCAAAAAGACGAGAGTTTGACGAAAATGGCCTGGGAGATTTCAATGTCACCATGCATTCAGTAAGCGAATATTTCACGAAAAACAACATAAATCTTTCTTCTTTCCCTAAGACTGAATATGACAATCCTCTGGCTGAGCGAGGAGTCCTTTATTCAACTCCAGGTGGCCTTTTGCGTACTGCCGAGCGCTTCGTTCCCGGCATTTCAAAGAAAACCCGCAAAATAGAAGGCTTCCCGGAAGTCTACGAGTATTTTGAGCAGCTTTCAGAAGACTTAAAAAAAGGCAAGACGCCTCAATTTCAGCTCATAGACTGCCTCAACTGCTCAAAGGGCTGCAACTGCGGAGCCGGCACTGACAACAAGGATATGAGCCTCGACGAGCTTGAAGGCTATATCGAGCGCCGAATGGAGGACAGAAAGGCCCGCTGGAAGCTCGACAAGTCATTCGGTCAGAAAAAGGCCCTCAAAAAACTTGACTCAACAATCAACAAATTTTGGCAGGAAGGAATTTTTTTCCGAAAATACGAGAACAGGAGCGCCCTTGCTTCAAAAATCAAGCTTCCGTCTCCGGGCGACATTCAGCGTATCTTCCACGAGATGGGCAAATTCGAAAAGAAAGACGAGCTCAACTGCCAGGCTTGCGGTTATCGTTCCTGCGAGGAGATGGCGGCTGCAATTTACAACGGCGTAAACCAAATGTCGCATTGCTCTTACTATGTAATGCACAAAATGACTCAGGATTTCAAGAACGAAATTTCCCGCTCTATCCAGAAAGTCACGGACAAGAGCGTTGCCTGCATTGAGGAAAACGAGCAGAATGTAAAGTCTTTGTCTCGTGTAACTGATCAAATGTCAGAAAACGTTAATTCCTCTGTTTCGGCCGTTGAGCAGATGATTGGAAACATCGGTTCAATCAATGGAATCCTGCAGAAAAATTTCGCCGCCGTAAGCGAGCTTGAGGGTGCTACCAATGTCGGCCAGTCAAGCGTAAGGGAAATCAACTCTCTGGTACAAAAAATCGAGGAAAGCTCAAAAGGCCTGGTTGAAATGGGAAAAACCATTGATTCAATCGCCGCCCAGACAAACCTCCTTTCGATGAATGCCGCAATTGAGGCAAGCCATGCAGGCGAGGCAGGCAAGGGCTTTGCCGTAGTTGCATCTGAAATCCGAAAACTGGCCGAAAGCTCGAGCAAAGAGGCAAAATCCATCGACAATGTACTTAAAAACATGAAGGGCCTCATTGACACTGCGACCGTCAAAACCAATGAGGTTTCAAAAGAATTTGAGCATATCGTAAACCTTTCGACTCAGGTTAAAACTCAGGAAAGTCAGGTTCACAAGGCTGTGGAGGAACAGAACAACGGCGGAGAGCTGCTTCTGACTACCATGGGCAAAATGAAAGAAGCCCAGACTGCCGTTTCAAATGCGGCTGAGAATCTGAAAGTTGGAACTGCCGAGATAAAGAACGCAATTTCCAATCTCGAAGTCTAAACTCTTCCTAAAAAATAAGGGCTGTCCACAAAGTCGTAAAAACTTCCTGATGGGCAGCCAAAGAGCTCCTTTTTATTGCTATAGAGTATGCAAAGACCGTGGTTGTCATTCAACGCCGACAAGATTTGCCGTGTAATACTTGAATTCAAGGATGGCCTGCATGTAGTTGATTAAAATCTGATAATAGGAAGTCTCTGCGGCAATGAATTTCTGATCCTGTGTGAGAAGGTTGTCAACCGTAATGAGACCCGCCATAAATCGCCTTTGTTCATTGTCATAAAGGTTCTGGTTTAGTTTTAGAACTTCGTCGGCATCCTGAACGAGAGACTTGTAAATATCAAGCTTTTCTGCGGCATTTTGAATTTGCACCGTGAGGGTGTTTTTGGCCTTGTTGTAGTCAGCCAGAACCGTATTATAATTTGCCTCAGCCTTTTCGACGGCTCCCTTTTTTACATTATTTCCAAGCTTTGCGCTTACGCTCAGGGAAGTGCTGAAATTCAGACCATGATTGTTCCAAAAGCCTGCTCCAAGAAATTTTCCCGTGTCGTTTGAGTATGTGGCGCCTGTGCTTCCGATTCCGAAATTAAGGTTTGCGTCCGGAAGGGAGTCTGCCTTTGCCAGCCGCACTTGCAGACTGGCCATGTCAACTTGCTTTTTAAGCGACTTCAAGTCGTTTCTGTTTTCGATTATTTGGCCAATTATTTCTTCTGTGATTTCTTCTGACTTTGGCGGCTCCACAGATTTCAGCTCGGCCTCGTCGAATGATTCCTCAGGATTTCCGATTGAGCCTGCGTTACTGATTCCAAGAGCTGTAAGAAGGTCCATTTTTGCCTGGCTGTGCTGAACTCTTGCCTCTTGAACTTGTTTTCGGTTTTCGTTCACGTTTACCTGCATGGCAAGCAAGTCATTTTTTGAGCGGACTCCGGCACGAATGAGAGAATCCATCCGTTCATTTCGCTCCTCGATTTTCTTCTGCAGGCTTTCCAGCTGCTCAAGGTTTTTGTAGGTAAGAAAAAAATTCCAGTATAGTCGGGTTACGTTTATTATCTGCTTTGAAATCGTGTCTGACAGGGCGGCCTGCATTTGCTCAAGGTAGTTTTGTGCGGCATCAATTTGCAGGGCAGCGAGGGAATTTTTGAATGATTTGAAAAGGGGAAGAGACAGTTCGAGTGAGACTTCTCCGCTGTTCCTCCAGTCTTCCCTTTCGTACTTGGACATGTTTTTTGAGTCGAAATTTTTACCGTAAGAGTATTGGGGAGTGTTTCTTTGCCTTTGCACTGTATAGGAAAGTTTTGTCTCAAGGCCGAAGCTGAATAATTTCCGTAAGAAAACCGAGCCACCGCTTTGCTCCGTAAGGGTGTTGTCCGAGAAAACTCCGTAATCGTTGCCAGGGGTGAGCCATGAGTAGCCGTACCTGTAGTTCGGGTCTGCTTCATCAACAGGATTTTGTTTGTACTGATACTGGGCCTGTGCTCCTGCCTCAATGTCGAGACTGCCTTTTGCCTGGAGCAACTGAGAATGTGCCGTTTGCAGGGCGTAACGCTGTTTTTGAATGTCGTAATTATTCTCTACGGCAAGGCTTATGGCTGATGCAAGCGAGAATCTTTTTTCTTCCTGTCCGAGGCTGTTTGTTGAAGGTGCCGTATTTTCTTCCTGAGCGTAACAAAGAGCACTTATAAAAAAAAGAATTACTCTGGCACGAATTTTCATATCTAAACTTTAACACAAAATAGAATAAATAACCATTGCTGACGAAAAAAATTATGCTGATAAAAATTTTCGGGGATACTTTGAAAAAAAAGAAAAATTAGTTATAATAATTCTGAAAAAAAAAGTTTAATTTTTTAGCCTTTTTTGTGTTTCGCTCGTATAAATATACGAATCGAAATTAACCATGAGAGGTGACATTATGAGCGATAAAAAACTAAAACGATTGTTTGATTATCAGAAGTTTGAGGGAAATTCAGCAATGAATTTCGCTATTCAAAGTGCGCGTAGCTATATTGATTCTCTTCAGAATACTGCAAGCATGTTTGAGCTTGACGATGAGGAGCTTGATATGGTGAACGCAGCCGGAGTGTTTGAACAGAGGAAAAACAGCCGTCCTATAAAACATCCATAATGACAGGGAAAGTTTGTGACACAAAAAGAAAAGGACGAAATCTACAAAGCATACAGCAAAAAGGTTTTCTACTATTTTATCGGGAAGCACTTGAACGAAGATGACGCCGATGATTTGACGGCAAATGTCTTCGTCAAGTTCTACGATAAGGCCGAATCATTTGATCCTTCAAAAGCCTCTCCCTCTACGCTTATTTACAGAATAGCGCACAATACGCTGATTGATTTTTGGCGTGTTCGAAAAGAACATTCTGAATTAGATGAAGAAATAGCCTGTAAAGACGACACCCTTGACAATATTCTTACTGAAGAAACCCTCACCGAGCTGGGACAGGCCCTCATGCGCCTTCCAGACAGGGAGAGGGCTTTGGTCGTTTTGGTCTACTATGACAACAAAACGCTAAAAGAAGCGGCTGAAATCCTAAAAATGAGTTACAGCAATTCAAAAATTATAATGAAAAACGCCCTGGCAGAGCTAAAAGAATTTTTAGACTGAGCCAGCTGATTTTTATGCTGGAGTAAAACAGCTCCGGCATTTATTATAGACAAAAAAAACAAGCGTAGACGAGGTTACGACACGAAGTCGCTTGAACTTGTTCACCGCGACTTCGATGGCGTGTTCTCGTCGGGAGCCTGTTTTTTTGATTAGGCTAATAAATTCTAGGAAGGTATTTTATGATTATCGCTATGGACGGTCCCGCCGGAACCGGAAAGTCAACAATCGCATCGCTGATTGCGAAAAAACTGGGCATCACTTATCTGAACAGCGGAAGTTTTTACCGCGCTCTTACCATGGCCCTGAACGAGAGCGGCCTCGACTTGTCTGACTCTGAAAAGGTCATCGAATTCTGCAAAAAACAGAGCCTTGATTACGGAAATTCTCACCTTATCCTTAACGGAAAGGATGTCGAGTCACACTTGCATGATGATGCCGTTTCAGCCCGGGTCGCACAGGTGTCTTCAATCGTAGAAATCCGTCATCTGGTCAATGAGAGAATGCGTGAGATTACAGGTCACCTCGACATCATCTGCGAGGGCCGGGACATGACAACAGTTGTCTTCCCCAATGCTGATTATAAATTTTACCTTGACGCATCTATTGACGTTCAGGCTCAGAGACGCTTCGATCAGGGAGTCTCAAACATGACTCTTGAAGAAGTTAAGGCCGCAATTATCAAAAGAGACGAAATCGACAGAAACAAGAAGGAAGGAGCACTGAAACAGGCCGAGGATGCCGTTTATATCGATACTTCAGAGTTGACTATTGACAAAGTTTGTGAGATAATATTAAGCAAAATTCAGAAATAAAGGTAGAACTACTTATGGAACAGATGGAAGTGGAAAAGGATGAATCTCAGCAGGGAGCAATCCAGACACAATTAGAAGAGTCTCTCAAAGGCCTCAACATTGAAGACGGTCAGATTGTAGATGGAACTGTAATTCAGACGGCAGACGGTTATGTATTCATCGATATCGGATACAGAACTGAAGGTCGTATTCCCGTACAGGAATTCGGCACAAAATTGCCAAAAGACGGCGAAAAGGTAACTGTCGTCGTTCTTCGCAAAGACGGTCGCAACGGTCCGGAGATTTCTTACACTAAAGCTCAGGCAAAACAGCTCTGGAAAGATTTCCGCAAATACTTCGACGAGAAAATCCCAATCGAGGGCACAATCGAAAAAGAAGTCAAAGGCGGATTCGATGTCAACCTTGGCGGCGACATTCATGCTTTCCTGCCAATCAGCCAGTCTGACGCTCAGAAGGTCGAGAATCCTTCTAAACTCATCGGAACTGTATCTAAGTTCTATATCGAGCGATTGTATTCAGACAACAAACAGAATGTTGTCGTCAACCGCCGCAAATATCTTGAGGAAATCATCAACGCAGAGCGAGACAAGTTCTTCGCCGAAAAGCAGATTGGTGACACCGTAAAGGGTACTGTCAAATCATTCACAAGTTTTGGTGCTTTCATCGACTTGGGCGGCTTCGACGGTCTTCTCCATATCAACGATATGTCTTGGGGTCATGTAACACGCCCTAAAGACTTCGTCAAAAAAGGTCAGGAAGTAGAGCTTAAAGTTATCCGCCTTGAGCCGAACGAAAAACGAATCAATCTCTCTCTCAAACACTTCACAGAAGATCCTTGGGTACACTTCGAGGACAAATATCATGTTGATGACATCGTAGAAGGAACAGTTACAAAACTCACTGACTTCGGTGCTTTCATCGAGCTTGAAGAGGGAATCGAGGGCTTGGCTCACATTTCTGAATTCAGCTGGACCAAAAAAGTCAACAAGGCTTCTGACATGGTAAAAATCGGCGACAAAGTCAAATGTATGATTTTGGGCTACGATATTCCTGCTGGCCGTGTTTCTCTCGGTCTCAAACAGGTTACTGCAAATCC